>CESL01073900.1_pt1 | contig 19659 bp, 18 predicted proteins | sample 531221 | NCBI WGS metagenome assembly CESL01 (sample SAMEA2622197, study PRJEB7988) | marine metagenome | biome: marine biome (ENVO:00000447); feature: mesopelagic zone (ENVO:00000213) & marine oxygen minimum zone (ENVO:01000065); material: "saline water (ENVO:00002010), including plankton...
AAGAATCACAAGCTCGGCTAGACCTTGGACCCGCAGACATAATTGAATTTTCTCTCGAAAAGTCAGGTTACATAACTGGTCTAGAAGAAGAGAGAACAATAGAAGCTGAAGGCCGTTTAGAAAATTTGTCGGAACTAGTCGGAGCGGCATCTGAATTTTCAGATATCTCTGAATTTTTGGAACGAGTTGGTTTGGTCGCAGACACTGATGAAATACCGATTGAGGCCTCTGATTTGGGCGACGGAGAAGTTTTATTGATGACACTCCATGCTGCTAAGGGACTTGAATTTCCAGTTGTTTTCTTACTAGGCATGGAGGAAGGTATTTTCCCACATGTTCGAGCTTTGGGCGACCCCGATCAAATGGAAGAAGAACGAAGGTTAGCTTATGTAGGAATTACAAGGGCAAGAAAAATCCTTCATCTTTGCAACGCTTGGAGTCGAATGCTTCACGGCCAAACTCAATACAACCCACCAAGTAGATTTTTAGATGATATTCCTGAGGGATTAATACAACGTGAAGGATCCCAAAAAAGTAATAGAAGTCTAAGAAATTCAACTAGCAGTTATGCGGATGTAGAAGAGTGGGATTTTATTTCTACGGACCAATCTTCCTCTGAAGAACCATCGGGACGAATTTTCGGGAAAGGGGTAAACCAGCCTGGAAATAATTCGAATTCGTCAGAAGCTCATTTATTGGGTTTACAGCCCGGAGATGATGTCAGACATGAAGCGTGGGGTGCAGGCGTAGTAGTAAGCGTGAGCGGAGCAGGAGACAGAGCTGAAGCGGTAATTTCTTTTTCTTCTGTGGGGGAAAAACGGCTTTTATTGTCATGGGCCCCTTTAGAAAGAGCTTAGAAATACTTTTTTGTCTCATGTCTAAATGTCGATACTAATATTGCATTTGCGCCCGTGTAGCTCAGTTGGCAGAGCGGTTCATTCGTAATGAACAGGTCCGGGGTTCAATTCCCCGCGCGGGCTCAGGAAAAGTGTCATCTTTTTTGTCAATTAACGTAAGATTTGTTCTATGAATATTATTGGTGGAGTAATTTGGCACTATTGGTTAGCAGTCCCCTTAGTGGTGGTTGGAGTTGTATCTTTAATCGCTGCTTTGATTGGCTATTTAGGGAAAGTCTCTTCTACGCGTTATCCCAAGCGCTAACTTTCAGGGATTCCTTTGGAGCGTTATCAAGCTAGCTCTGTAGATGGCATGACAGTCGATTGGGGTCTAGCTGAAAAGGTAGCTAACCAAATAGCTAACAGGGCTCCTTTTAATGATGCTAGTTACCTAAAAGGACTGAATGAGTCTTTTAACGGTTTCACTTCAAGTGCTGAAAAATTAGTAGAAACTTCAACAGGTTTGAAATCTTTTTCGGGTGAAGCAAAGGCAAAAGTTGTTGATAGAAGTGGCTGGATTCGAGCGAACTTTTCTTCTCTAAAAAGGTTATTGAAACCGATTCTGGCAGAAAATCCTGAAATAAATAAATCTTCAATTTCTTCACGCATAGCAGCTTTAGAAATAGGTGCAGTTTTAGGCTGGATGTCAACACGGGTTTTAGGCCAATACGATTTATTAGTTTTAGATAATGAAGACTTGAACGATCAAGATTTGGTTTATTACGTCGGACCTAATATCTGTGCGATAGAACGTCGTTACGCTTTTGATCCCGATGGTTTTCGTTTATGGCTGGCTATTCATGAATTAACTCACAGAGCACAATTTACGGGTGTTCCGTGGATGAGAGAACACTACTTGTCATTGGTAAAAAAACTTCTTCAGGAAGTTCAAACTGATAGGAATGAATCGACAAAGAAAAATAATTCACAATTAAAACTTTCAAAAGATCCCATATCTTCTCGATTGTCTGAATTCAAAATATCCAATTTTTTTACATCAATGGAGCAGAATGATTCAATTAATGACATAGCTGCTCTCATGACTCTCCTTGAAGGTCATGGTGATGTCATTATGAGTCGAGCAGGAAAGGGGCATGTTAGAAACCAAGAAAGATTTGAAAAAGTAGTCAGTCAGAGAAGAAAATCTGCCACTGGGGTTACCAAGATTTTTCAGAAACTTATCGGCATTGAAGCAAAATTGGCACAATACGAAGAAGGTGAAGAATTTATTTTCACTATTGAGGAATCCGAAGGAATCGATTTTTTGAACATGGTTTGGGAGCACCCTGACAACTTGCCAAAATTGGAGGAGATTAAAAATCCTAACCTTTGGATCTCCCGAATCAAGAAGCAGAAAAATGAGTAGTGATTTACTTTCTGAGCTTCAAGCTCGTTGCATTTTCCCGCCAAGTGGAACCGAAGTTGATTGTGCTGTTTCGGGTGGAGCTGATTCGTTGGCTTTACTTTTACTAGCTGTAAACGCTGGTTTAAAAGTAACTGCATGGCATGTAGACCATGGACTCAGAGAAACTTCGAGCAATGAAGGAAAAATGGTATTTGAAGTAGCCAGCGATTTAGGTGCCAAAGCTAATTGTCTAAAAGCATTTATAGAAGACGGCCCAAATTTGGAAGCTCGAGCTCGTGACGTTAGAAGAGATGTTTTACCTCCACAAATTCTTACAGGTCACACAGCAGATGATCAGGCTGAAACTGTAATTTTGAATTTACTTAGAGGTTCCGGTGTGCAAGGAACTGCTGGGATCGGAGATCCTCATAGAAGACCGATATTAGATTTACGCCGCCATGAGACCAAGAAGCTTTGCCTTTCAGAACAATTAGACCCAGTAAACGATCCTATGAATTTGGATCCTAGATTTACCCGTAACAGGATTCGTAACGAGGTGATTCCGTTGTTAGCTGAAGTGACCGGGAGGGATCCTGTCCCATTGTTAGCTAGACACGCAAATTTGGCTGGAGAAGCATCCGGGATTTTAGCTGATTTGATAAAAGATCTCGACATAACGGATGTTCGGTCAGTAGCTGATGTTCCTGACCCAGTGGTTAGATTTGCAATTCAAGACTGGTTAACAGACAAGCTCGGCTTGCCAGCAGATTCTTCTTCAGTTAACAGAGTTTTACAGATTGTAAGAGGAGAAATCAAAGGAACAGAAATTCCTGGTGGCTTTCGAGTGGATCGGTCTCAAGGAAAAGTTAGATTTTCAGTTAATACAAAAATTTCTCAAGAATCTGACTAATTTTTTTATCTAACTATTTGACAGATAGGGTTCTATTAATGAGTGAAGAGAACATAGACAACATTCCAACCCCTCAACATGTTTTGATAACAGCAGAGCAAGTCGCAGAAAAGGTTGATGAATTAGGGAAGCAAATCAGCCAAGACTATTCCAAAGAAGCACCTCTTTTGGTAGGTGTTCTAAAAGGGGCGTTTGTTTTTATGAGTGACCTATCGAGAGCTATTGATTTACCAGTAGAGTTCGACTTTATGGCTGTTTCCTCATACGGCCATTCGACTACCTCTTCGGGAGTAGTGCGAATCGTTAAAGATCTTGATCTCGATTTAGCTGGTAGGCATGTTCTTTTAGTTGAAGACATAGTTGACAGCGGTCTAACTCTCAATTTTTTGCGAAAGAATCTTCTTGCTAGAAACCCCGCGAGTTTAGAGATTTGTGCACTTCTTGTTAGAGAAGATTTTCAATTTGAAGAAGACACAATAAAGTACACAGGTTTTCAAGTGCCAGCTGACTGGTTAGTTGGTTATGGATTAGACGTAGCTGAACGTTATAGAAATTTGCCTGATATTTGGGTAGCTAGTTCAGAGAGCTAATAATTTGAAGAAATTAAAGTTGACTAACTTGCGTTCTATAGTTTTTACTCCAGTAACCTCCGATCTGATGCAGTTACTTTTTTTAACACGATTTCAAAATCTATCTTCTATTAAGTTGAGGTTCGTTGATGAGAGGTAAGTGGGCTCAGGGAATAGAGCCAAGGAAATTTTGTTGGGTTATTAAGGACTCTTTAGCTATTTGCGAAAGGCCAGGAGGTTTTGGCGAAAGTCATAGAAGTGTTCGGCGACAAGAAGAAGTCATTTGGATTAGGCAAAACAACTTTGATGTGGTTGTGTCACTTCTCGCTAATGACGACAATATAAAGGCCTATGAAGGCCAAGGAGTGCGTTGGGTCCAAATGCCTTTCGGAGGGGCAGAGGAAGGTCTTACAAGATTGACTGCTTTATTTACCCGGTTGAACTCTCTACTGGATGACAACCCAAGAGTGTTGTTGCACCGGGAAGAGTTGGGCGACCAAATTTGCGGTCTGATTGCAGCGTACCTTTTGTGGCGTGAATTGGTTCCTGCAGGACCACGTGCAATTGAAGTTGTTGAGCAGCTTCTCGAAAAGCAAATCGGGAGCGATGGCCGTGAGATAGTTGAACTTATAGAGATTGAAAGTCAAAGTAATTCATAGTTTCCATGGAGATAGTTACCTCAGTTAAGGATTTCCAAAATCTTCTAAGCGAAAGACGAAATCTAGGAGAGGATATAGGTTTCGTTCCTACGATGGGCGCTCTTCATGGAGGGCATACTTCACTGGTTGATACTTCAGTCAGGCAGGAGAAAACTACTGTTGTCTCAATCTTTGTAAATCCGCTTCAGTTTTCCGATGAAGAAGATTTAGATGATTATCCTTCAAGTTTAGAAAAAGATGAGGGGACTTGTTTAAAGCATAAAGTTGATCTCCTTTTCTGTCCGACGCAAAAAGAGATTTATCCGAAAGGGGTGCCGGAACCAGAAGATATTGGTGAAATTGGAAAAATCCTTGAAGGAAAGAGCAGACCTTCTCATTTTCAGGGTGTTGCAACAGTTGTTGCGCGACTATTCGAAATCGTTGGTGAGGCTTGTGCATATTTCGGAGAAAAAGACTTTCAACAGATGATGGTTGTAAATGACCTTGTGAAACGCCATCGATTCCCCGTTGAAATTGTTGCATGTCCAACTATCCGTCAAATCGACGGATTAGCTCTTTCAAGCCGAAATGTTTATTTGACAGAAGAGCAGCGTGCAGATGCCCCTGTGCTTTACCGTGCTTTGATTGCAGGAGCAGAGTTGATTTCTGAAGGAGAAAGAAAGTCTGAAAATTTGAAAAAATTGATAAGTAGCATAGTAGTAAACGAATCAAAAGGTGATTTGGACTATGTAGGAATTGTCGATTCTGAAACTTTTACTCCACTTGATTCATTAAATGATTCTGGGAAGCAGATCCGAATATTAATCGCATGTGATTTCGGAACTACTCGTTTAATAGACAATGTTGGTGTTGTTATTCCTTAAAGTTAAAAGTCGACCGCTAGAACCCTCTTAAGGGACTAGCCTTAAAACTGGTAGTTCTTTCACTCCATTACGGGTAATAGTTTTTAAAGTGAGTGTTAGCTGATTAGTTTGTCTTATCTTTGTGAGAGACTAAATTTCTACTAGAAAAGCGACTTATGAGAGGAAAAGGATGCTCTTAACCATTGATGTAGGGAATACTCAGACGGTTATAGGGCTTTACGAAAGTTCTGCAACAGCTAGCAAGGCTGACGCAGGCCTTTTTGATTTTTGGCGAATCGCTACCGACGATGATCGAACTTCTGACGAACATGCAGTAATTATTAGAGATCTGGTTAGGTCTTCTGGTCACAAAGATGAGTTTGAGGGAATCGCAATCTGTTCAGGTGTTCCACGTGTATTAGCAAGCCTTCGTGAAATGGTTGACAGATATATGGAACTAGAACCAGTAGTAATTGAACCTGGAGTCCGCACTGGAATGCCCATACTCTATGACAACCCCCGTGAGGTTGGTGCAGATCGTATAGCAAATGCTGTTGCAGCTTTTGACTTATATGGTGGTCCATCTGTAGTTGTTGATTTTGGAACCGGAAATAATTTCGACGTTATCTCTTCAGAGGGAGAATTTCTTGGCGGTGCTATAGCACCTGGTATTGAGATAAGCCTGGATGCTCTTTTCGAACGAGCCGCTGCTTTAAGAGCTATCGAGTTAACTGAACCACGAAATGTTATAGGCAAAAGCACAGTCGAATCCCTTCAATCAGGAGCCATTTATGGTTTTGCTTCGCAAGTAGATGGAATGGTTGAGCGATTTAGAGAAGAATTAAGTGATTGCACAGTGATCGCTACGGGCGGTTTAGCACACCTGATTGCTCCAGTAGCCACATCAATTGATCATGTTGAACCGTTTTTAACTTTGCACGGGCTAAGACTTGTATACGATCTAAATAGGGGTGATGATGGATAGAGAAATTCCTTTTCGTTTCGAAGTCACAAATTCAGCTTCTCAACTCCTATCCGAACATTCAGATTTGACTGAAGGGGATAGTAGCGGAGTAACGGTTTCGGTCGCTGGAAGATTGATGTTGCGCCGAGATCAAGGAAAAATAGTTTTTGGCGTTTTGCAAGATTCAACTGAGCGCATTCAGCTGTTCGCTTCCGAAAAAAACACTCCTGATTTTGAACTTTTTTCTAACTTGCATTTGGGTGACTGGCTGGGGGTAACCGGAGAGGTAATTAAAACAAAAAGAGGTGAAATTTCCGTTCGTGTTGATTCTTGGGTTCGATTAGCTGAAGCAAAGCGTTCCTTTCCTGATAAATGGCACGGCATATCTGATACCGATATTCGTTACAGACAAAGGTATGTGGATCTTTGGGTTACAGAAGAGTCTCGTGAGGCATTTAGAATTAGAAGCCGAATCATTTCTTTGATTCGGAACTGGCTTGAGAACCGAGATTTTATGGAAGTAGAAACTCCGGTCTTTCATCCAATTCCAGGGGGAGCCGTAGCTCGTCCTTTTGAAACTCACCACAATGCTCTCGACATTGATTTATTTTTACGAATTGCACCTGAGCTATATTTAAAGAGACTGGTCGTTGGAGGATTCGAAAAAGTTTTCGAAATGGCTCGTGTGTTTAGAAATGAAGGTATTTCCACACGGCATAACCCAGAATTCACAATGCTTGAACTCTATGAAGCTTATGCAGATTACGAAGACATTATGAGGCTAGTGGAAGACTTGGTTTCTGAACTTGCTTTGGAAATTTGCGGTTCAACAGTAATTCAATATGACGGTCGTGAATTAGATCTTTCAACTCCGTGGGAAAGATCCAGCATGTTGGACCTTTTAAATGAAAAAATTCAAACCAATATTGATTTACAAACCCCAATAGAAGAATTAAGAAAGCTTTGTGAAGATCTGTCAGTTCCATTTAAGGATCATTATGGACCTGGAAAGTTGATTCTTGAACTATATGAGAAGACGACTGAACCAGAACTATGGGGTCCAATATTTGTAACAGATTATCCACAAGAAGTATCACCTCTTTCAAGAGCTCACAGGAGTAATCCAGACTTGGTTGAGCGGTTCGAAGCTATTGTCGCTGGCCGGGAGTTATGTAATGCATTTTCTGAAGTTGTTGATCCGGATGACCAGAGATCACGCTTTACTGCTCAGGAAAAGAATCGAGATGCTGGAGATGAAGAGGCGATGGTTGTTGATGAGGATTATTTAAGAGCTTTGGAATATGGGTTACCGCCAACAGGTGGGCTTGGTATAGGAATAGATCGCCTTGTCATGCTCCTCACTGACACTCAGGCAATTAGAGATGTAATTCTTTTTCCCACGTTAAGACCTGAGCAAGGTTAATTATTTCTTAAAATGGTTAACCTGATTTGCGAGAATAGTGCAAGTAGATTTCAGGATTTCAGCCGTTGGATTATCCGGAAGATCTTTTAAAGACTGTTGAGCTTCATGTGTGAAATCCAGAGCGGTTTCTATCGTGGATATTATGGCTTCATCTGACCTAACGAGCATCAAGGCTTCATCTCTTTTATCACTACTTATGGGATTACTTAATAGATCTATTAAAGCTTCGCCATTCGGGCCTTTAAGGGCTCTAATAACGGGGAGAGTGTAAACACCTTCCAGCATGTCGTTCCCTGAAGGTTTGCCTAACTCTTTTTCACTTGCCATTACATCCAACAGGTCATCAACAATTTGGAAAGCAATTCCATAGAGATTCCCGAATTCTGTTACTGCTTTGACCACTTCTTCTGGATATACAGAAACAATTGCTCCAACTTTTGCTGAAGCTGAAAGAAGCGCACCGGTTTTACCTGAGATTGAAGACATGTATGCGTCTTCAGTTCTTGTGATGTCATATGCAGAATTAACTTCACGAATTTGACCTTCACAGAGTGCGGCAATAGTTGTGGCAAGCAAACCCGCGACTTCGGCTCCAAGCCCAGCAGCGATTTCAGAGGCTCTTGCCAATAAGTAGTCGCCTCCGAGGATCGCTTCGTGATTACCCCATTCCTCATTTACACTTTTAACGTTCCTACGAGTTTTAGCACCATCCATTACATCATCGTGATAAAGAGAACCTTGATGAACCAGCTCGACTGCAACGCCACCAAGAATTACTTCTCGACTTGGAGCAGCTGGTTTGTCTTCAAGTATTTGAGAAGATGCAATAGCAAGACTTGGCCTGATTCGTTTACCTCCCGCATCAATTAGATGGCGCGAAAGTTTTGTAAGAAGAGGCTCTTCAGCTTTAACAGCGATTCTGAGTTCTTCTTCCACTCTTTCCAAGGCACTTTTAATACCTGGCAAGGTTAGTAGCGTGTAGGAGTCGTCATCCACGTGCCGAGGATACGGCATTTTCACCCCATCTCGAAACTGCCAAAGAAAGGTTCTTTAAAATACCTGTTTTCTTTATCGCTGGTACATTACAGAGATAGGTACAATTAATATTAATTAGTTTAATTCTCGGGAGATTACCAGTTGTTTGAACGGTTCACAGACAGAGCTCGTCGTGTGGTGGTATTAGCGCAAGAAGAAGCGCGTCTACTAAATCATAATTACATTGGCACCGAGCATATTTTACTTGGGCTTATCCATGAAGGAGAAGGAGTGGCCGCTAAGGCACTTGAATCTTTAGGGATTTCACTTGAAGGGGTACGTGGTCAAGTAGAGGAACTAATCGGACAAGGTGGAAGTTCTCCAAGTGGCCATATACCTTTCACACCTCGTGCAAAGAAAGTTTTAGAACTGTCCTTAAGAGAAGCGCTTCAGTTAGGTCATAACTACATAGGCACCGAACATATACTTTTGGGCTTGATCCGCGAAGGAGAAGGAGTTGCAGCTCAAGTATTAGTTAAGTTGGGTGCAGATTTGTCTAGAGTTCGTCAACAAGTGATCCAACTTCTCTCGGGTTATGCCGGATCAGGAGGCCCAATGGGAGCGGCCTCCGAGAAAGCTGGTGCTACTGCTGGGGGTAGAGGAACGGAATCACAGTCTGGTTCGCTCGTTCTAGACCAGTTCGGAAAGAATCTAACGCAAGCAGCAACAGAAAAAAAGCTAGACCCAGTAATTGGTCGAAAGCGCGAATTGGAACGTGTCATGCAAGTTCTCTCACGTCGCACAAAAAATAATCCTGTACTTGTAGGAGACCCAGGTGTAGGTAAGACAGCTATTGTTGAAGGCCTTGCTCAAATGGTCGCCGGAGGAGATGTCCCAGAGACAATTCAAGGGAAGCAAATCTATACTTTGGATTTGGGTGCTCTCGTAGCAGGAAGTCGCTATAGAGGTGATTTTGAAGAACGTCTTAAAAAAGTCTTAAAAGAAATAAAAACAAGAGGTGACATTGTCTTGTTTATTGATGAAATTCATACTTTGGTCGGAGCGGGTGCCGCAGAAGGAGCAATAGACGCAGCGTCGATTTTAAAGCCCATGCTGGCTAGAGGTGAACTACAGACAATTGGTGCAACCACTTTGGAAGAATATAGAAAACATATAGAAAAAGATGCTGCTTTAGAACGACGTTTTCAACCAATAACTGTTGACGAGCCAGATGTTGCTCACACTATTGAAATACTTAAGGGTTTAAGAGAGCGGTATGAATCACATCACCGAGTCACCATTACCGATCAAGCTGTTGTAGCAGCGGCTAATTTGGCTGATCGTTACATTTCTGATCGCCATCTTCCCGATAAAGCAATTGACCTAATTGATGAGGCGGGTTCCCGCCTTCGTCTGAGGCGTATGAATACCCCAGATGACTTAAGAGAACTTGAAGTCGAATTAGCTGAAGTCGTTCAGCGTAAAAAAGCAGCTGTCGAATCTCAAGATTTTGAAGAAGCAGGAAACCTGCGTGACCGTGAAAAAGAATTGATCTCGAGCAAGTCTGAACGAGAAGAAGAGATTAAATCATCGGGTGTAGATCTCTTTGACGAAGTAGATGAAGAGTGCATAGCGGAAGTTCTATCTGTATGGACAGGTATACCTGTTTATAAACTCACTGAGGAAGAAACCCAAAAACTTCTTCATATGGAAGATGATCTTCATAAGCGAGTAATCGGTCAAGAAGACGCGATCCATGCAGTTAGCCAAGCGATTAGAAGAACCAGGGCAGGTCTAAAGGATCCGAAACGGCCATCAGGTTCGTTTGTCTTTCTAGGCCCTTCAGGAGTCGGTAAAACGGAATTGGCTAAAACGTTGGCAGAGTTTCTTTTTGGTGATGAACAGGCCTTGATAGCTCTTGACATGTCTGAATACATGGAAAAGCACACAGTGAGCAGACTCTTAGGTTCACCTCCAGGCTACGTAGGGTATGACGAAGGAGGTCAACTTACTGAAGCGGTAAGACGGAAACCATTTTCTGTAGTTCTTTTTGATGAAGTTGAGAAGGCCCACCCTGATGTTTTCAACACGTTATTACAGATACTTGAAGAAGGCAGACTTACAGATTCTCAAGGAAGATCAGTTGACTTTCGAAACACTGTATTAATAATGACATCTAATTTAGGGACAGCTGATTTACGTAAAGCTAATTTAGGTTTCACTAAAGCTGATGAAGCTGTCAGCTATGAACGGATGAAAGAAAAAGTTCAAGATGCTTTAAAACTTCATTTCCGTCCAGAGTTCCTTAATCGAATCGATGAAACGATTGTTTTCCATGAATTAACCATGGAAGAAGTAACAAGAGTTGTTGATTTGATGATTAGCCGTTTATCCAGTCAATTAGCTGGACAAGGAATGGGCTTGGAGTTGACTGACGCGGTTAAACACCATCTAGCCGAACATGGCTATGACCCAACATTAGGAGCCAGACCTTTAAGACGAGCTATCCAAAGACTTATAGAAGATCCACTTTCAGAACGATTACTACATAAAGAATTTAAAGCAGGTGAGATCATAATCGTGGACGTAGAAGATGTTCTAGAGGAGAATGCTGATGAATCCACCCATGAAGGTAAGAAAGTAGTTTTCCGTTCAACTGCAGGATTTGAACCACCTACCATGGAGATGGTAGCTGAGGGAGTTGAATAGAGATTTGCCAGCTATTTTAATTCCACCAAGGAGTTTCATTTAGCTGATTTGCTAATGTTTAGAATTAGCAAATCTCCTGAAATCTGATATGAAAAAATTCTTACTTCTGTTTGCCTTCACGCTTCTAGTTGTTGCGTGCAAAGTTGAAAGCTCAGTATCTGTAAATGTTGAAGATGATGGCACAGGAAGCGTAGAGGTTTCTGTTGAACTTGACGATGAGGCAAGTCGCCTAATAGGGGACATAGAAAGACAGCTTCGAACAGAAGATCTAGTTTCTTCTGGTTGGAAAGTTTCCTTACCTGAGAACCTTCAAGAAAAATCTAAAATAGTTGTTTCAGCGTCAAAAGCTTTTACAACTGTAGATTCTTTAGTTAGCGTTTTAGAGGAGATTGCGGGACCTTCAGTTTTTTCTGAAATTAGCCTTTTGAGTGAAAAGTCATTTGCCAAGAAACTATGGACAATCGAGGGAAAGATCGACCTTTCAGAGGGGCTTGCTTTATTCTCTGACCCTGCTTTAGATGAAGTATTGGGGGGCAATCTTTTTGGAAGAAGTTTAGAAGACCTTTCTTTTTTATCCGGATGTGACGATATTTGTGATCCTGCTGGTTCTTTTTTAATGAATTTTTCAGTTTCATTACCCGGCACTAAAGAAAATGGGTTAAATCATGATGTATGGACAGTTCCTTTAGGCGATCAAACCTCCACACCTTTTTCAAGTTTCTCTACAGTTGATTATCCGAAACCAAAGGCTTGGAGAACAGTTGCATACGTTTTTTTTGGTGCTGCCTTATTGTTTCTAATCTTTAGAGGTTTTAGGAATTTAACTTCGGTTCCTCGAATTGGAAGAAATTCTGAAAATTCAAGGAAACACAAAGAAACTTCAGAGATTATTGAAAATGTAGTGACTAAGGAGAACCAAGAAACTGATACGAGTATCAAACTTGTTGTAGTCGGCGGGAAGGGAGTTATTTGGGATGGAGGAGCTGACCCTGAAGGGTTACTAGTTCCCTTCGTCCGAGAGAATGGTGGATTAACTGATGCGGATGAAATTGCTGATCGCTACAGGTCGGCGAGTTTAGGCCAATTAAGTTCTGAAGAGTTTTGGGAAAGTGTTGGGCTCCAAGGCAACACAGATGATATTGATGCTCAGTATTTAAATCTTGTTCGCCTTAGATCTGACACATTACCATTTTTGGATCAAATGAAACGGCGTGGTATTCCAGTCGCTTGTATCACTAATTCTGTTCTATCATGGTCTCAGCAATTGCGTGAACGGTTGGGCGTTGAAGACCAGATCCAACACTGGGTTGTTAGTGGAGAATACGGTGTCAGAAAACCGAGTAATCCTATATTTGAAGCTCTAAGACGTTTAACAGGTGTTTCTTTTTCGAACATGCTTCTTGTGGATTCTGACATAGCAACCTTAGAGGCCGCTCGAGGTCTTGGAATGTCAACAGTTTTGATGCAAAGTCAGGTGCCGATCCCAAGCGGTTTCACACATCCAAAGATTGAAGGTTTCGCCGAACTGTTTGGGAAATATAACTAATTCTTTTTCCTACTAATAAGATTAATAGATGCAAATAACACTCCCTTCAGGCACAAATGCAGTAATCGAAAAATCTGTTTCAAGTAGAAGAGAATTAGGCCTTGTTGTTATTCCGGACGTCATGGGTCTACGCCCTTTGTTTTACGACATGGTTAAGCGTTTAGCTACTGAGTGGGATATAAACGTTTGTTCTTTCGAGCTTTATCCTGAGTTAGAGCATTTAAACGTAGAAGAAAGACTTGGAGCAGCTTCCAGACTGGAAGACACCCGAGTGATAGGTGACGCAATAGAAGCTGCCGAGGCAATCCAAAGCGACCAGGTTGCGATTTTGGGATTTTGCATGGGGGGAATGTACACATTGAAAGCTGTTTCTTCTCAGAAATTTTCTAAACATTGTTCTTTTTATGGAATGATTCGAGTGCCGGAACCTTGGAAATCGGAAAGTCAGTCAGAGCCTATTTCTTGTCTACAGGAAGGTGACACTGATTCTGTTTTAGCGATTGTAGGAAGCGAGGATACTTGGACCCCAAAAGAAGATGTAGATCTCTTGTCATCAACAGGAGTTACGGTGGTCAGCTACGAAGGAGCTGACCACGGGTTCGCGCATGATTCATCGAGACCCGCCCACCGTCCATCAGATGCTGCAGATGCATGGATGAAAGCGAAAGACTGGATCTTGGGCAACAGCTAACGTGAACGTATCGTAAGTTGCTCGCGATCAGTAATTCTGTATGTGCGGTCGAATTGCTCAATCCACCCGAGTTTAATGAACGAAGCTATTGCTTTATTGACTCTTTCTCTCGATGCTCCAACCATTCCGGCCAGTTCTTCTTGAGTTACTGGTAACGAAAATTCATCTTCATTATCAGAAATTTCAAGAAGTCTTTTTGCTGTTCTTCCAGTCACATCTAGAAAAACAGAGTCAGCTAAGACTTCATCCATATTTCTTAAACGGTCGACAAGCATCGTCACGACTTCCCAAAGTTGGGATGGGTCTTTCTCATAGAGTTTTTTTATGGGTTCAAAGGGGACTTCGATCACGCATGATTCTTCTAGTGCGCGAGCTTCCGCTGATCTTCCTCTGTTGTCAAATAAGCCCATTTCGCCAAAAAGATCACCGTTTTCCATAAGAGCCACGACAGATTCCTTGCCTATAAATGATTTATTTACTATGGCTATTCGACCGGATTCGACGAGAAAAAGAGAATTTGGTTTATCATTTTCGCGAAATAATATATCTCCCCGTAGCAAGCCTTTTTTATTCGAGGTTTTTACTATTGCTTCAAGTTCTTTTTCGGCTACTTTGCCAAAAAGCATTGATTCAACAAAAAGGGTGTGATCTATCATTTCACAGGTCATGCTAATACGTAGAAACTATTTAGACGAAGCAAGGAATTCGTTTAAATTTTATTTCAGCTATAAAGGGTCGGTATATGAAAATTTGGACGATTTTAGTAGCTGCAGGCGAAGGGTTCCGTTTTGGTAGTAAAAAACAGTTAGCAGAGCTTGCAGGAATGCCAGTTTTATTTCATTCTACTATTAATGCTTCTTCTGTATCTGATGGGATAGTCGTTGTGACTTCAGAGGAAGATATCGAATTCGTTAAAAGTTGCCTTAACAGCATCAATCAAGTCCATGAAGTAGTAAAAGGAGGAGCAACTAGATCCGAGTCTGTTAGATGTGGCCTCGAGAAGGTGCCATATGATTGCGAGACGGTGATAGTGCATGATGGTGCGAGACCCCTTGCTTCTCAAGAACTATTTGAATTAGTTGTTGAAAAAATCAAAGATGGAGCGGAAGCTGTAGTACCTGTATTGCCAATAGCCGATTCATTGCGGTCTGTTGACGGCGAGCAGATAAATAGAGATGAAGTGGTTGCTGTCCAGACTCCACAGGCGTTCACTGCGCCTTTGTTACGTGAAGCTTATTTAAGTGGTGAAGATGCTACTGACGACTCCTCACTAGTCGAATTAGTAGGTGGAACAATTGATTTTGTCGATGGTGATGTAAGCAATTTAAAGATTACAGTTAGCTCAGACTTATTAATTGCTGAACAGTTTTTAACTGCTAAAAAATCCAATTAGAGAGGATGGTTATGTCTACTTTTAGAATAGGACAAGGTTTTGATGTTCATCCTTTTTCCGAAGATTCTGACCGTCCCTTAATCATTGGAGGGGAAATCTTGCCTGGTCCAGGCTTAGATGGACATAGTGATGCCGACCTGTTAGCTCATGCAATAGCTGACGCATTATTAGGAGCTGCCGGTCTGGATGATATAGGTCAACGTTTCCCTGATACAGATCCCTCTTTTTCAAATGCGAATAGCATGGAATTGCTTAAAAATGTTGCTGAATCATTGGAGAAAGAAGGCTGGAAGATATGCAATGTAGATTGCAATGTAATTCTAGAAGTTCCTAAATTGTCAGCTTACAAAAATAGTATTCAAGATCGAATGTCAAAAATTTTAAATGCTCCTGTCACAGTTAAAGGCCGGAGATCGGAAGGGTTGGGCTTCATAGGAAAAAGGGAAGGGGCTGCTTGTCTAGTAGTTGCTCTCATATCCAAATCATGAATAAGAAACGTAACTATAAGGGTAATTCAAGAGGCAATAAAGGTCAGAGGGGTACTACCCCTGTACGGAATCACAGGTCTCAACAAAAGGTGTTATCAGGAGATCAAGTTGAAGGTCGTCAAGCTGTACGAGAGCTACTGATCGCAGGAACGCGTAAAACTCGCGAAGTTTTTTTAGCTGGAGATCTTGATGATGCACCAATACTTGACGACATCATTGATTTAGCTGACGAAGCAAAAGTGCCGATAAAAGAAATCTCTCGTGGACGCTTTGAATCAATGGCAAAGACGGAATCTCCGCAAGGTGTTGTTGCCTTAGCGGCTCCTTTGCCAAATTATGAAATAGAGGAATTGATTGATTCAAAAGCAAGCGATCAAAAACCTTTTTTACTTGTTGTGGATGGAGTTACTGACCCTGGGAATTTAGGAGCTATTTTACGTTCGGCTGAATGCGCAGGTATTACGGGAGTGATACTTCCGCGACACCGTTCGGCCAGAGTGACTCCGGCTGTCACTAAGACCGCTGCAGGAGCGATTGAGCATCTTAGAATTGCCACAGCAAGCGGTATACCAGCAGCGCTTGGACGTTTAAGAGAGTCAGGAATCTGGTTAGTAGGATTAGATGCGGGCGGGTCGACACCTCTTTATGACCTAAAAATTGCCGATCAGCCAATTGCATTGGTTTTAGGTTCGGAGGGACGCGGTTTGTCAAGATTAGCTAGAGAGCGTTGTGATGAATTAGTTCACATACCACTTCAAGGGGTTTTGTCTTCACTGAATGTGTCTACAGCAGCAGCTATCGCTGCTTTTGAAGTGTCACGACACCGTTAGCTTTTGTGAGCCCGAGATCGGATTCGAACCGATGACCTGCCGCTTACAAGGCGGCTGCTCTGGCCAACTGAGCTACTCGGGCATTTTTTGATCTAGAGCTAAGTTAGCAAACTATCAGAGGGGTACTTGATTATGATCCTTTATCGGAGGATGATTTGGTATAGGTTTAGATTCAAGAGAGAAGAGAATGGTGATTTTAAAAAGTCTTAGTCGGCAGCAGAATGCAAGCGATCGCAAAGGCAGACAATGAGTATCCAATCACCATTGGGTGGAAAGGGTATAGCGCCCAGTAACGCATCTGCCGCTCCCAGAGCATTTTTACTAATTTTTGTAGCAGTTGTTCTCGGTCTCGTAATCTTGTGGAAAGGTTTGGACGACAACCCACAGAACGCCGTTTCAAATACTTCAAGTTCATCAGGCCAGACGGCACAGATGACCGAGGAACAACCTGTTGATTTGCCACCTTTGGATGTTTCGGAAATTTCAACAACTACTGTTGTTGTAGTTGAAACAACAACTACGACAAGTCAGCCACCAATGCCGACTAGACCCCCAAGTACAGTAAAGGTTCTTGTGTTGAATGGTTCTGGTGTAGGGGGAGCCGCAGGAGCAGTTACAAACCTTCTTAAACCTCATGGGTATACAACTTTGTCACCCGCTAATGGAATTAAAAGTGAAAAGTCTAGGGTTTACTACAAGCCTGAATTCTCACCTGATGCAAAAGGTATAACGGATGTTCTTAAGATAATGCCCGACCTTCTTATACCCTTTCCACCGGATCTTCCTGTACCCGAAGGAAGTATGGACAGGGTTTCAGCTGCGGACGTAGTCGTATTTCTGGGATCTGATAAAGAGATTTACGGTTCGTAAAGTTGCGGGTTTTAGCCGCTCCAGATAAGTTTCGCGGTTCTTTAACTGCACTAGAAGTTGCTAATGCAATTAATAAAGCAGTTAATAGATCCGGCGGGATTCCTACAGGCGCTCCGATGGCAGATGGAGGTGAAGGCACTCTGGAAGTTCTTGGAGGACCTAATCGCACAACGACTGTCACTGGACCTTCAGGTGAACCGGTGGAAGCAGAATGGAGATTAGTAGATAAAACAGCAGTAATTGAAGTGGCTAGAGTATCGGGTCTCACGTTAGCAGGAGGACCTGAAACTAATAACCCCTTAGAAGCCACGACAAAAGGTACCGGCGAGTTGATTCGCCGTGCCTTAGAACAAGGCGCTAAACGCATAATAGTTGGTCTTGGTGGTTCCGCTAGTACAGATGGAGGACTAGGGGCTTTAAAAGCTATGGGGTCGCTCGCTCGCTATAAAGGTGTTGAGCTCATAGCAGCATGTGATGTTCGAACAGACTTTCTTTCTTCAGCCGACTCTTTCGCTGCTCAGAAAGGAGCCACTTCCACACAGATAAGGTTTCTTAACCGGCGCTTACAACGGCTCGTACAGATTTATGAAGAAGAATATAAAGTTTCAGTTGAAGAAATACCAGGGGGTGGAGCGGCCGGAGGGCTTGCAGGTGGACTACTTGTTGCCGGAGCCAAATTAGTTGATGGGTTTGATTTTATTGCTCAAGAAATTTGTCTTGATGAAATGATCATTAAATCTGACATGGTTATTACAGGTGAAGGGCATCTCGACAAGACATCTTTTGAAGGGAAAGTTGTTTCAGGTGTATGTCGTTATGCAGAAGCAGCTTCAGTTCCAGTTTTTGTAATTGCAGGTGCAATTAGTACTGAAGTGGCTGGAAGAGTTGACTGTGTTTCTTTAGTAGAAACTTTTGGTGAAGAGCGTGCTTTTTCAGAAACAGAACTATGTATTGAGAGACTGGTAACTGAACGCATAGAGTTGTTATCCCAATAACGGCTTTTTTCGAAAAATGTTCAAAAACTTGATTTTCTAGGTGTTTTGGAGTGAAAAAGGTTGGTTTTTTCTCCTTAACATGATTGGATTAGCAGTCTAAGCAGAAGAGTGCCAGAGCACTTATAACACGAAATCTGCTTCAATTCTTTGATGAAAGGCTTGCTTAATGGCTAAGAATATTGTTTTTGATGAAGAGGCTCGCAGAGGGCTTGAAAAAGGTATGAACCAGTTGGCAGACGCTGTACGTGTCACCTTGGGACCTAAAGGAAGAAATGTCGTTTTAGATAAGAAATGGGGAGCCCCAACGATTACAAACGACGGCGTGTCAATCGCAAAAGAAATCGATCTAGAAGACCCGTATGAAAGAATCGGAGCAGAGTTAGTTAAAGAAGTAGCTAAGAAAACTGATGATGTCGCTGGTGACGGAACCACTACAGCAACAGTACTTGCTTGGGCAATGGTTGGCGAAGGTTTGAGAAATGTTGCTGCTGGAGCCAACCCTATGTCTCTGAAACGAGGAATTGAAGCAGCCGTTGAAGCAGCTGTTGAAGCCATCCTTTCCGAATCTGTGGATGTTTCAAGTGATAAGGAACAAATTGCCAATGTTGCATCAATTTCGGCTGCTGATCCTGAAATAGGTGAAATGATTTCTGAAGCCATAGACAAAGTAGGAAAAGATGGAGTTATAACAGTTGAAGAAGGACAAACATTTGGTTTGGAGATGGATCTTGTGGAAGGAATGCGCTTTGATAAAGGATACATTTCGCCTTACTTCGTGACTGATCCAGAAAGAATGGAAGCAGTTTTAGAAGATCCTTATCTTCTACTCGTAGGTTCAAAGATTTCTGCGGTTAGAGATTTGGTTCCTGCATTAGAAAAAGTAATGCAAGCAGGTAGACCTTTGGTAATTATCGCCGAAGACATAGATGGTGAAGCACTCGCAACTTTAGTCGTCAACAAGATCAGGGGGACTTTCACTTCAGTCGCTGTAAAAGCTCCTGGTTTTGGCGATCGAAGAAAAGCAATGCTTCAAGACATTGCAATACTTACCGGAGGACAAGTTATTTCCGAAGAGGTCGGATTGAAGGTAGATTCAGTAACAATTGACATGTTAGGTTCCGCCAGAAAATTAGTAGTCACAAAAGATGAAACCACTCTTGTTGAAGGAGCAGGCGATCAAGATGCTATTGCTGGACGAATTGCTCAAATCAAAGCTGAGATAGACAATACAGATTCTGATTATGATCGAGAAAAATTGCAAGAAAGACTAGCGAAACTTTCAGGCGGTGTAGCTGTGCTCAAAGTAGGTGCCGCTACAGAGGTAGAGCTAAAAGAAAAGAAGCATCGTATTGAAGATGCTGTAAGCACTACAAAAGCAGCGATTGAAGAGGGTGTTGTAGCTGGAGGAGGCGTAACTCTTCTAAGAGCACAAACTGCAGTAGAAAAAGCTGCTTCAAAACTGGAACGTGATGAAGCAACTGGAGCAGGCATCGTGGGACGATCCTTGGCGGCACCTTTAACTCAGATTGCCGTCAATGCTGGCATGGAAGGTGG
>CESL01073704.1_pt1 | contig 19637 bp, 19 predicted proteins | sample 531221 | NCBI WGS metagenome assembly CESL01 (sample SAMEA2622197, study PRJEB7988) | marine metagenome | biome: marine biome (ENVO:00000447); feature: mesopelagic zone (ENVO:00000213) & marine oxygen minimum zone (ENVO:01000065); material: "saline water (ENVO:00002010), including plankton...
ATGCTTTACGAGAAATTCCTGACATTGGAAATGGGGTTACTCTAGTGGGACTAGCTGGAACTGTTTCTTGCGTAGCGGCTATCGAAATAGGTTTAGAAAAATATGATAGAGAAAAAATTCACCATTTTCATCTATTAAAAGATGCAGTTGAGGATGTTTTCAGAACTTTAGCTACTGAAAATAGACTTGAAAGAATATCTAATCCCGGTCTTGAGGAAGACAGAGCAGATGTAATTGTCGCTGGTACAGCAATTCTTGTCAAAGTGATGAGACAACTAGAGTTAACAGAATGCCTGGTATCAGAGTCAGACATTCTGGACGGTATTTTGTATTCAATGCTTCATGATTACAACAAGTAATTATTTCTGAAATAATTTAAAATAATATCTATGGTTATTTTGGGAATCTAAAAGGAAGGCTAATTTTGCTATTGAAAGGCCGTCGTGTAGAACTTAGACCGTTGTCTCCTGAAGATTTTGAATCTTGGCGCGATATGAGACTTTCTAATTTCGACTGGTTGGTCCTCTGGGAACCTAGGCAAAATTTAAAAAAACCTGACTCGTTGGAAGATAGATACTATTTCGAAAGTCGCTGCACAAACAGAGAAAGAGAAATGAACTTAGGATCAGCTTGGTCATTTGGCATTTTTTTATCTGCAAAATTTATAGGTGAAATAAATATTTCAAATATTACGCGCGGAGCTTTCCAAAGTGGTCATGTCGGTTATTGGATTGATGAGAATTGTGCCGGAAATAGTTATACACCCGAGGCTCTAGTGGTGATACTTAAATTTGCCTTTGAAGAGCTGCATCTTCACCGCCTTCAAGTATCAATTGTTCCTCGAAACAATTCTTCGCGCCGTGTGGTTGAAAAACTTGATTTGAGATGTGAAGGTTTAGCGGAGAAGTATTTAGAAATAAATGGAATCTGGGAAGATCACCTCAGATACGCAATGACAGTCGAAGAGTGGGAAATACGCAATAAGGAAATGACTTTAAGCTGGTTGGAGTAAAAGTAATTTATTTTTCGCTAGTGATCTTTTTCTTTAAACCTTCGACCATGTCTGTAAAAGCACTTTGTTGCATAGACAATCTTTGAGGGCCAACTTCCAATTCGACTGAAGAAACCGAGTCGAAAGTTTTTGAAGTTTCACTAAAAGTATTTTTCGTTGAAGCAACTAATTCAGATGGGTGAGAAGCGGCTTCGGATGCAAAACTTATAGCTGCTTCAAGTAGTTCGTCATCAGGAACACATTCCCATGCCAATCCACGTTTCGCAGCTGCTTCACCATCAAGAATTTGATTGAAAAGAACCATCGCTTTGGCCGTCTGCAGATTAGTGATATTCCTGAGACGCCACGTATGTCCTCCTCCTGGGTGGAGTCCAATATTTAAGAATCGTGTGTCAAAACGTGCAGAGACTCCAGCAATGACAAGATCGCAGGCTAAGACCATGTTCATCCCTGCTCCAACAGCAGCACCATTCACAGCAGCAACAGTAGGAAGGGTGCTATGAGCTATCCGTAAAAAACCGCGATAAATATGTGGGAGTGATGCGTCGTCTCCTTGTTTTTGCATTTCTCCTGCATCTAGTAAGTCATCAAGTATCGCACCAGCGCAGAATGCGCGTCCCTCACCCGTGATTACAACTGCACCTGTGTCGTCACTTTTTTCCAATTCGTCAAAAGTAGATACCAGTTCTTCGTTTAATTCGTTACTTACAACATTTCTGCGTTCCGGGTCATTTAGTGTGAGCAGTGCGACCCTATCTCTGTGTTCTAGTTTTAAATATTCCATACCATTAGTCTTCCATGAGTATTATCAACTCCCACTATAAATAAATTTGATAGATAAGGTCAGACGGTGCCCATTTCTTCTTATGGAATTTTTGATTCATTAAAAGTAAAGAATTTTCGCCTGTACTGGATCGGAGCGGTTCTAAAAAACAATGGTCGATGGGCGCAGTATGTGGCGACGTACTATATCATTTTCAAACTTACAGAATCTGCTTCATGGGTTGGGATGACTGCGTTTGCAAATTTTGTACCGATGCTTGTAGTCAATCCATTAACAGGTTGGATTTCAGACAATCTAAATCGTCGAAATGTATTGATCACCACCAATATTGTTGCTTCATTTATGGCCGGATTGATGGCAATCGCTTGGGGTTTGGGTCTCAAAGAGCCAGGTGTCTGGGTTGCCATCTTTTTTCTAAATGGAACAGTTTCGGGATTACTGATACCTGTTAGTCAGGCATTTGTAGCTGAATGTGTACCACAAAGTCTTCTGCGAAATGCAATTACATTGAATTCCACACAGTTCAATGCTGCACGTGCTTTAGGTCCAGCGATTGGAGGCTTAATCCTTGGGTTCGCTGGACCTGGTTGGACTCTCGCTGCCGTAGTTTTCTTTTACGGGCCAATGCTTGTGTGTCTTTTTTTGATGGAAGCAGATTCGTTAATGAGTTCACCAGAAGAAAGTTTCAAAGCTGGTCGCGACCGACCAGCGGTTATTTCTGATTACAGAGAATCAGTTAGGTATGTCCGTAATTCACCTGGGATTTCAGCCGCCATCTTGACAATAGCGATTATTTCTACTTTCGGATTTCCTGTTGTGCAACAAATTATCGTTTTTTCAGAAGAAGTTTTTGAAGTTTCACCTTTCTTATTTGGTCTTTTAGGTTCCGCTCAAGGTATCGGAGCGGTATTGGTGGTTCCTCTTGTGACGGGTTACGTAAGTTATCTGAAACCTTCTGTTCAGCAAGTAATAGCAACAGTTGGATACGGCTTAGCAGTCATTCTTTTTGCGGTGGCTCCTTCATATGCGGTGGCTTTTTGTGCTCTAGGTATTTTAGGAATTATGCATTTAACCTCAGCTTCGAATTTGAATTCAGTAGTTCAATTGCAGGTTGATGAAGAAATGAGGGGAAGAGTTATGGCAATTTACCTTGTGGGGGTTTTAGGTCCCGCACCTTTCGCAGGTCTTGCTATGGGCTGGCTGGTTTCCGTATTTGGTCCACGCCCAGTCGTTGCTTTAAGCGGCTCTATCTTGGCGCTTTCGGCGATCATCTTATGGGCTCGGGGTAAATTTAGTAATTTAAACACAATAAATTAGTTGTTACCGTCAGCCTCGTTTATGTATTTTTGTCCAGTATCACAATCATCTGAAATCAGACACCACCTGCACGACGGTCCTGGTTTCAACACCGGAGTTTTTTCCATGTAGGTAATTTCAACTATCCGTTCGACTCCTTGAGCTATTCGTCTCACAGTTGATTCGAGAAGTTCTTCAGTGACTTTTTCAGGAACAAAATCCGCTTGATCTAGATAGTAGGAAGCTACAAGTCTGGGCGGTATCCCTATCCTGAGGGTTTCAACAAGAGCGTAGTACCTGAGATCTTCATGGTGCGTTGCATTGAAACCACCTGTCTTGAAATCAACAATTACCTTTCCTGCTTTTTGACCTTCTGCCACTCCCAGGGTTAAATCAACCTTCCCAGCAAGTATTAGGCGTTCGTTGCAAAGGTCGGCTCTGACGCGACTTTCAGCAACAGGTCGCCAGGACGGCTTCAAGGTTGGCCAACATTCTAAAAACTTGGTGAAAGTGTCCACTGAGATTGATCGCAGTTCGGCCCTTTCTATTTCACTGCAGCCACGCAACCAGTGGCCAAGACTATTTGAATCTTCTTCAAATCGTGAGACTGCTTCATCCACAATGACAGCAGGTTCTATTTCTTTACGCCAGTTAACGGAAAGCTCGATTGCCTTGTGGACAATCGTTCCTCTAGCTGTCGCCACCTGCCATTCGAAATCTTCATTTTCCTCAGCTAAGAATTTCTCTTCACATCCATGAACTTGAGACAATCGATGTTTTGATAAGAAAATACTTTCATCATTTGGAAGTTCTTCCATGCAATGAGCGACTGCAGTCTCCAAGGCTTTTCTTAAGTGTTGTTTAAGATCAGTTTCAAAAGATGGGCGATCTTTCGGCGGAGCCCCGAGATGTTCAATTACTTCTTGTTGTGCTGGGTTTAAAATATTTTCAGAATCGGACATAACACATTCTTCCTCACTATTGTCACACATGCTTGGGATACTGGAAAAGTATGAAAAATAGAGAAATGACAAGTTTTATATTTGCAGAAACTGCCAGAGTTCTAGGTCAGGTTGCGCGCAACCATAAATTGTCAGTTCCGACTTTCCGCAGCCCTCCGCGAATAGAAGAAGTTCACAGATCTATAAGGCGAGGGGTCGACTTTTCAGTCGTTTCAGTGTCTTTTACTGGACGTCCGTATAGTGCAGTTATTTCTGACATGATAGAAGGCGTTTTAGTAGCGAATAGTCTCGACAAGAACCGATCAGACTTTTTCAGAGCTCTTTTATGGTCCTCAGTGGATGCCTGTGAGGAGGCAGCATAGAACTATAAAACAAAACTTTTCTATTTTTGAAGTGTTGTTGCAAGAGTTTAGCTAGCGTATCCATTGATAGAAGCCCGAGTGGCGGAACGGCATACGCAGAGGACTTAAAATCCTTGGATTGAAAAATCATGTGGGTTCGACTCCCACCTCGGGCACTCAGATTAATTTCAGCAAGGTGAGGAAATTATGACAGAAATAAATGGTGAAGTTTCACAAGGTTACGAAGCAGTAGCTGAAGCATTTTCAAATAATTTTGAACAATTCGAAGAAATAGGAGCAGCTTTTTGCCTTTATGTGGAAGGTGAAAGTGTCGTGGACATTTGGGGAGGCGTCGCTGATGTAAATTCTGGACGTTCTTGGGAGCGTGACACTTTACAGCTTCACTTCTCAACCACCAAAGGCTTAGCTGCCATTTGTGCAGCAATGCTCTACGAGCGAGGAGAGCTTGACTACGAAACACCTGTATCACATTACTGGCCGGAATTCGCTCAAGGCGGAAAAGAGAAGATAACCGTCGCCCAGTGTATGAATCACCAAGCTGGACTTGCCTCAGTGGACACTGAGCTTACGTTAGACGAGATATGTGAAAAAGAACCTGTTTTAAGAGCGTTGGAAGAGCAGGTGCCACTATGGGAACCAGGCAGCAGTAATGGCTACCACGCTCTTACTTATGGTTGGATCGTAGGCGAAATAATCAAAAGAATAGATGGCAGACCTATAGGCGAATTTTTTGACGAGGAGGTCGTAAAACCTTTGGGTGTTGATTCTTTCATTGGGCTACCAGAATCACAAGAACACAGGGTTGCACCTATAGTCGAGGCTTCTGCAGTAGATGACCCGATGATCCAAGAGCTGGTTGATTCAATAATTGGAACTGGAACTCTTGGCTGGCGCGCTTTGACTTTGGACGGAGCAATGCTTAAAGGAGATTCATACGACCCTTTCAACCCGAACGCACTTGAAAGTTTCAACAGCAGACAAGTTCACGCAGCCGAAATACCAGCAGCAGGTGGCATAAGTGAAGCACGTGCATTGGCTCGTATCTACGCGGCCTGTGTAGGAGAGGTTGATGGCGTAAGGCTTATTAACGATGAAACTGTTATGAAAACAAAAGAAGAAAGTTCGAGAGGTCCTGACCTGGTGCTAGTACTCGATTCAGGTTGGGGGATGGGATTCATGAGATCCTTGGAAGCCAGCCCCATGCTTACGGAAGAATCTTTTGGCCACTCAGGAGCAGGAGGATCTCTAGCGTTTGGAGATTTAGATCATCAGGTCGGTTTTGGTTATGTGATGAATCAAATGGGCACATCAGTGATGGGAGACCCTCGAACTGAATCACTTATTGCAGCTATACATTCCTGTCTATAATTTTCATTTGAGGCTATAAACGCGGGAAGCTGTCCCGTTGAACATTTCTAGTTTTTCAGAATCTGAAAAGTGTGAAACCATTTTCTTAAAAGCGTTGTACAGAACGTGGTAAGAGATAGAAAGCTTGTCAACAGGAAAATTGCTTTCAAACATGCACCTGTTGGGTCCAAAACACTCAATGGTGTGTTCGTAATAGCGTTTTTGTGCTTCCACCAGCTCATCAGATGTCGCAGGTTGATCCCCAAGGTGCCAATTGAACCCGTTATCACGCATAGCTAAACCACCCAATTTCGCGTACACATTAGGTAAGGCAGAGATTTCAGCGATATCTAAACACCATTGCTCAAAAATTTCTTCACGTTCGCTTTCATAAGGACCCACACCGAGAGGTGTCCCGAAATGGTCAAGAATTATTGTCGTCTCAGGTGCTGAAGAAGCTACTTCCAGAAATTCTTTATTCTGGTAGTGGTAATGCCAGCTTTCATATGTGAACCCCAGACGTCCCAGAGTGCGGACACCTTCTTGAAAATTTTTGTTTTCATAAAGACCCGCAGGAGATCGCCCAACAATAGTCATGTGCTCCGGATGCTTAGCATGCGCCAAAGCATGCCTGATACCACGAAACAATCCCCGGCCCGCCACTTCGTGAGCTTCAATAACTTCTTCGACACTTCCTCCCAACGTCAAGTCGGCATGGGCGACTATCCCAGTAATCAAAGGTTTCGCGTCCTCTTTTGATTTTTCAGCTATTTCAGCTACAAATTCTGTTTCCCCAACAGGTTTGAGATGGTCAGGGCCAGTATCTCGATATGAGGCACTGCATTCAACGAAAACAGTTTTTCTGACGTCATGTCCGGATTGGGTGTCATTTTGCAAATTCTCTAACAGATAATCGAGTCCGGGTATCCTCCACAGATGATGATGGGGATCAACAATAGGAATATCAGGCTCCAAAACTTCTTCTTGGGTTAGCTCGTACCAATCGGATCCAGGGGGAGTCCTGATATTAAAGCGATTTGCTTGCATAGGGGAGTACTCCTTTCTTAAAAGTTAGAGATCTTTTGGTTAATAAATGACGTTTATTGACTTTGTTAAATAATGTTTATTGATCCGATCAAAGAAGAAACATACTCCAGGTCTCCATCGAGAGAACAGTAATCTTCCCAGGAAGACCTGTGTGTCGCCCATGAAACAAAGTCATGACTCGTTGAGGTGATACTGGCAGATACTTCCTGTTCTGAATAATTATCGATTTGGATCAGTTCATTTTCTCCAGAGTTATGTAAAACCCATTTCCCTCCGCCAGGTCCAGTCAAACTAAGAAGTACCGGTTTCTTCAGTGAAGTTAAATCTTTAGAGCACATCTGTGGCAAACCTGCAAGCATCCATTCAATACCAGGAGCAAGTCTCAGATCATCTGCTGATGGAAGGTCTCTTTCAATGGGACCTCCAGGAGATGTCATGTCATGGCGTAGGTGACAGTAATGATCGAAACAAAAAGCATATGGCAACCACCTGAGTTGGTATGTGCCTAGATCGGAGAGTTGCTGTTCTACAGAAGCAGTCGGTTCTTCTATCAGGTTCGAAAAAACATTTAAAGCTGGTTCCAAATATTTATAGTACTCTTCGATAAGTTCATCTGGAGACCAGTCTTTCCGCGGGGAAACGAGTGCTTCCATAGCTTCTTCAGCACTGAGTTGATCTTGTTCATCACCTGGTGGGTCAGGATCCGCGAATTGTTTCAGATTGCTTGTTACGTGAGCGAATACATCTTGAACTCGCCATCCTTCGCATGCACTTGCCATTTGCCATTCATCTCCTGTGAGAGAATCAACGAACTCCTGCAAGTCATTATGGTTGGCTCTTAGGGCATCAATTACGTTTATTGATGGTCTTTCTTTAGAATCCATATTAAGTATGACGATAGGTGATAGGCGACACATAGTGCTAGCGGAAGGCATAGAATTTAATTTCTAGGAGTGATTGCATGACCATTTCGATTGACAACCCACCAACAATTGCTTGGACGGGTGAAGAAATAGAGATAATTGATCAGACATTATTACCAGAAGAGTTGAAAGTAATACGACTCAAAACAGTTGATCAGGTAGTTGACGCTATAAAAAGGTTGGCCATCCGAGGGGCACCAGCCATAGGTGCATGTGGAGCTTACGGGGTGGTTGTAGCAATTGATCGAATTGCATCTGACGAAGTTGATCAGGTCATTTCTGAGATGAACGAAGCCGCTACAACAATAGGAGAAACGAGACCCACAGCTGTGAATCTTTCCTATGCAGTCGGACGGGTGCAAAAGACGGCTTCAGAGGGAAAGTCAAAAGAAGAAATTCGGGAACTGGCATTGATCGAAGCAAACAAGATTTTCGCAGAAGATCGTGACGCTTGCGATGCAATAGGTCGACACGGAGCAGAAGAACTTTCTACTTATAAGACTCTGATGACTCATTGCAATGCTGGACGTCTAGCCACAACAGGTATTGGTACAGCTCTGGGAGTCATATACGGGAAAGTATTAGCTGGGCAAGAAGTGGAGGTTTTCGCTGCTGAAACCCGGCCACTGCTTCAAGGGGCACGACTCACCGCTTGGGAGCTTTCTAACGCTGGAATAGCTGTAACTGTTATTCCAGATTCCTCTGCGTGTTCTCTTATGGCATCAGGCCGTGTCGATGCCGTGGTTGTCGGAGCCGACCGTATAGCCACAAACGGAGACGCAGCTAACAAGATTGGCACTTTCACGCACGCTGTTTCTGCTCGTAATGCCGGCGTTCCTTTTTATGTCGCAGCTCCAACTACTACTTTCGACCCGAATACATCAAATGGTCAAGATATAAAAATTGAACAGAGAGACCCCAATGAAGTGCGTGGAATGGAAAAGGTGAATGTCCCCACTGAAGGAGTTGAGATATGGAATCCCGCTTTTGACGTAACACCAGCAGAACTGATTACTGGGATAGTCACCGAATACGGGGTCCTAAGAAGCGATTATTCCAAATCGATAGAAGACTTACTATCGAAGGCATCTTTGTAGGGTAAAGGTGATGGAAAAATCTAAAAAAACCACTTTGGAAAGCCCTGACGATCCGGTTGAAGCATGCGCCCACTTCAGCAGGCTTATTGGTGGCGACACGAACTTGGTCTTACACGGCGGCGGAAATTCCTCAGTTAAGGCTTCACGGCCCGATATAACTGGTCAAGACCGCGACGCCATATATGTAAAAGGTTCAGGATGGGATATGGGAAGCCTCGAAGTGCCAGGCTTGACACCTCTGGATCTTCCCAGACTTAAAGAACTTCTAGAGCTCGGAGAGTTAAGTGATTTAGACATGATGCGCGAGTTGTCTGCAGCGAAACTAGATCCAGGATCCCCAAATCCTTCAGTCGAGACATTGCTTCATGCATTTATTCCTTTTAGAGCCGTGCAACATTCACATGCGGATGTAATTGTTACCCTCACAAATTTGGCAGGCATGAATGCTCCTGATGAAGTTGTAAGAGACATATTTGGCGATGAAGTGATTGTCATTCCATACGTTATGCCGGGCTTCGATTTAGCTCAAGAAGTCAGAGAAAACTGGACGTCACAATTTCATGATGAGACGCGAGGCATGGTCCTTTTGAATCATGGTCTTTTTACTTTCGGAGATGATTCGCAAACCGCTTATGAAATGCATATGCAATTGATTAAGAAAGCCGAAACATGGTTAGAAAAAGAAGCACCTGTTGACTCCCAAAAAGAAAATTCATTACCAGCGGAAATTCTCCTAACGGATTTAGCACGATTGCGTTATCAGATGTCGAATACAGCGGGGAAACCAATGATCGTCAGAAGACATACGGATAGCGAAGTGGCAGGCTTTGTGCAACGCGACGATTACGAAGATCTCGCTCGCAGAGGACCTCTGACACCTGACCACATTATTCGAACAAAACGTTTCCCGATGGTGGGTGCAAGTCAAGAATCACTAAATCTCTACGTGCAGGAGTATGAATCTTATGTCGAAGAATTTCGTCACAGGATCAGAACCGAATTCACAGAAATAGACCCCGCTCCGCGAATAGTCCTAGACCCTGAAATTGGAATGCTTACTGCAGGTTTTACAGCAAACGATGCACAAATAGCAGCTGACATTTATCATCACACAATCCCTGTTCTATGCAGATCAGAGGATCATCTCGGCGGTTATAAAGCACTTTCTGCAGAAGAACTGTTTGACGTTGAATATTGGGACTTAGAACAGGCCAAATTGCGAAAATCCGGCAAACCTCCTGAACTAAGTGGAGCAGTGTCACTTGTTACAGGTGCAGCTTCTGGAATTGGTAAGGCTTGTGCAGAAGAACTTAAACGACTAGGAAGTGCAGTCATCGGTCTTGATTTAAACCCAGAGGTCAACAAAGTTTTTGCCGGTGATGACTGGGTAGGTATAGAAGCTGATGTCACAAAAACTGAAGAGGTAGATGCGGCGATCAAGACAGGTGTCGAGAGATTCGGCGGTTTAGACATTGCAGTAGTAGCAGCAGGCATTTTCGGAAATTCAGTAGCTATTGAAGACCTTGATTCAGAAGAATGGCGAAGAGTCATGTCCGTTAATGTTGACTCGGTACAGTCGCTATTTGGGAGTATTGGCCCTCTACTTGCTCTATCACCAATAGGAGGAAGAGTCGCAGTAATAGGTTCTAAAAATGTGCCAGCTCCAGGCAAAGGAGCAGCTGCATATTCAGCCTCGAAAGCCGCCTTACAACAATTATGCAGAGTAGCAGCTTTGGAATGGGCGCCTAATAAAACGCGGGTAAATCTGGTTCATCCGGATGCAGTTTTTGACACAGGTTTATGGAACGAAGAGCTTATTGCGGAAAGAGCTTCAAATTATGGAATCAGCCCTGAAGAGTACAAGAAAAGGAACCTTCTTTCAGTTGAAGTTACGTCAAAAGCAGTCGCACGTTCAGCGATTTCACTTTGCACCGATGATTTTTCTACAACAACTGGAGCTTCCGTTCCCACTGATGGAGGAAGTGACAGAGTTATCTGAAAATAAAATTTGTGGGGGGGTGCGCGAAACTGTCACACCCATGAACCTATGCTTTAGTTATGAGGTCAAATATAGCCAAGTTTCTACTCGGCGGACTTTCCTTGCTCATCATCAGCGCGTGTGGAGGTGGAGACGAAGAGCCTGTACTGGTGCCAGCTACCATAGCTCCGACTACGACTCTTATGGACTTGTCGACCACGGTCCCTATGACAACAAGCACTTATGCTGCGCCAGCAACTATTGTTCCAGTTGTCATCGAAACTACGACAACAACTGTCGTAGTTGAGCCTGAGGAAACAGAACCTGAACCAGTTGGATCTGTAACGGTAACCGCTGGAGATTCTTTATCAGAGATTGCAAAAGCTAATGGAACTACAGCTGAAAAACTTGCGAGAATTAACGGCATTTGCAATGTGAACTCAATTTATGTGGGGCAAGTGATACTTCTCAATGACCCCGAGCAAGAAGTCGAGACGGATGAAACAGAAGAATCTCTTAGAACCGTCATTGTTGAAGCAGGGGATTCGCTGTCAAAAATAGCAAAGCGAGAGGGTGTTACGGTTGATGAAGTCATGTCCATGAATAACATCAGCGACCCCAATCTGCTTTTCGTGGGACAAAAGTTAACAATAAGCGGTCAAGCTTCTCCTGAACCGCAAGAAGACCCAGTTTGTTAATTGAAAAGTAAGGCTCCTATCTATTAAACCTCTAAGTTTATTAGGTGACTGTTAATCTTTCTGAATTTGATCAGAGTTGTTTGGATGGACAAGAAGGTCCTGCTGCGGCTTCTGCAATGAGAGTAATAGTGCGTTTAGCCGAAGCAATGAAAGCCACAGAACTTCTAGATGTAACTTCAGCACACATTGATTCATGTCTTTATCACGGCCCAGCAGTTTTAGATTTTGCAAAATGGTTAGAAGATCAAGAAGCCAAAGTAAAAATTCCCACAACTTTAAATGTTTCCTCACTTGACCTGATACATCCAGACTTATATCGCGGGGATGAAGATTGGGGTATTCAGGCAAGGCTGTTAATGGACTGTTACGAACGAATGGGATGTAAACCGACTTGGACGTGTGCTCCTTATCAACTGGAAGAGAGGCCCAAGTTCGGAGAACAAGTGGCTTGGGCTGAGTCGAATGCAATAGTTTTCGCGAATTCTGTTTTAGGCGCCCGAACACACAGATATGGAGATTTTATTGATATTTGTGCAGCAATTTGTGGCAGAGCTCCAGCAGCTGGACTTCATTTAGATGAGAACCGTAAAGGCGACATTTTGTTTCGAGTTGATGGACTGAACGACTCACTACTTGATCGTGATGTTTTTTATCCGGTTTTAGGACATTTGATAGGAAAAAATTCAGGTAGCGGTATTCCTGTTATTCAAGGTTTACCCAACGGGGTAAGTGAAGACCGTTTGAAAGCACTGGGAGCCGCAGCCGCGGCATCTGGATCTGTCGGTATGTTCCATGCAGTGGGAAGTACCCCCGAAGCATCAACTACTGAAGAAGCTTTCTTAGGATCAGATCCAACTGATGTGATAGATGTGACATCAGAAAAAATAATCGCAGCACGAGATGAATTGAGCACTGCTTCAGATTCAAGAATAGGGGCAGTAAGTCTTGGCACTCCTCATTACTCTGTGCAGGAAATAAAGAAACTTTTCGAACTTTTCAACAGTGAATCTGTTAATCCGGAAGTCAACTTTTATGTATCTACAGGTAGAGATGTTCTAACGGAAGCTTCTTTACGAGGTTTTATAAAACCTTTGGAAGATGCAGGAGTTATTTTCGTTACAGATACGTGCACCTACATCACACCCATTATGGAAGCTGTGACTCTGCCGGTTATGACTGACTCGGCTAAATGGGCATATTACGCTCCAGGTAATTTAGGGGTTGAAGTTATTTTTGGAGCTGTTGAAGATTGTGTAGCTTCAGGCATTTCTGGAGATTTATCTATTGACAATAAAATTTGGGTTGATGGTTAATCTATGATTTTTTTAGTTGAGGGAAAAGCGAATGGGAAAGTTTTAAAACTGGATGAACCACTTAGTTTTTGGGGAGGAGTTGATCCTGAAACAGGCAAGATTACTGATTTGAGGCACCCACAAGTTGGAATGTCAGTAAAAGGAAAAGTTTTAATGATGCCTTTCGGAAGAGGGTCGAGTAGCGGAAGTTCAGTCATAGCAGAAGGAATCCGTTCAGGTTCCGGTCCCGCTGGAATAATAATGATGGAAGCAGATGAAATAATCGCTCTGGGTTCAATTGTTGCTGACGAAATTTATGGAAAAGCCATGCCAATTGTTGTTGTCGAAAAAAGTGAATATGAAACATATTCAACAGGAGATTTGGTGGTCATCTCAGAAGATGGAATCACTCTAAGTTGACTCGTCGTCAGAAATCCAATCTTCTATAGTGACTCCCAATCCGTCAGCGAGTCTGTTTACGTAAGCGTAATAGGCCGTTACTTCAACAATGTCGAGAATATCTCGGTCGCTAAAACCCACTTCACGAAGTTTATTGATGTCTGTTATTTCCATGTTTCTAGGTTCATTCGTGAGTTTCACCGCAAAATTCAACATAGTTTTACGCGAATCTGACAATTCGGAAGTCATCCAATCTTCTTCTATTTGTTCTAGAAGGGTGTCATCTTTTAGCAGATTACGCAGACCGCGCTTGTGATGAAATACTCAATAGTGGCAATGGTTTTCCAAACTAACTACGAATGCTATTAGCTCTCTTTCAACTTTTCTCAAAGAAGCAGTTCCAGACATAGCAGATGAATACACGGCATTGTGTGCCTCTAGGCTTCTGGGATTAATGGAATGGACCGCCATGATGTGATCCACACGGCCGTTTTCTTGATCTTTGACTTTCTCAAGTGAATCGCTTAGAGAATTGTCTTCAGTCCAATCTGCTTGTGGAACGATCTCTATCCAAGCCGGATCCTTCATCACTCAATTCCTTTGCACGCATATTTTTTTAAATTGTCATATAAGACAGTAGCTTCTTCTAGAACAGGTAAAAATTTTTCAGGTAGTGAGTCTCTGTTGGGTTCTTTGTTCGAAAAACCAGATGATTCATGAGTGTTTTCGTACCAGTGTTTAGCCCAAACACCATCTTCAGGTTTTGCTCCAGGTTCCCAAGAAAGCATCGAATCATCAAAAGCAATTTCAAGATGTTGGCACAATTCTTTCAAAATTGCCTCTGGTTGCATAAGTAAGTTGGCCGAGTCGACAACTACTGGAGTCTCACCAGATTCCAAGATTTTGTTTAAGAGAAAATTTTGAATATCTAAACCTATATCTGAGACTTTAAGGTCAGGAACATTTTTTGCATGTGAACGAATTACGAGACTTGGTTCTCTTATTAGCAAGATATTTGAACAGTTGTCCAAAAATGAAAGATCTATTTCTACTAGGTGGTGACACATTTGTTTAAAGAAAACAACTGGAGTTTCGTAGTGACCCTTTATAACATTTCGGATGACCTGTTCTGAATATTGATCCTGCGAATTGAGAACTTCTTGGTATCCAGGATGTTCACGTCCGCTCACCCTTAGGTAATGGGCGTAAAAAGGTTCATCAACTACGGTCGTGTCTGCGCGCTCCCGGAAGGAGTACATTAAAGCCGTTGAAATATTTCTGGGGCCTGACCAACAGTTGATCCTCAAAGTCATTTTGACACTTCGGCGTTAACAGCTTCCTTATATAGGCTCTGCAAAAGCATAGTTGTGTTTCCGATTTTTCCGTCCGCGATCTTTCTTCCATCAACCTGTGTAACAGGTGTCAAACCACCAAAAGTTCCTGTAACGAATGCTTCATCCGCAGAATATACATCTGTTAAAGAAAAAGGTTTTTCGAAGGCTTTCATTCCGTTGTTCCTAGCTATTTCAATAACGAGTTCTCTTGTTATGCCATTGAGACAATATTCCCCTGTAGAGGTCCAAACTTCTTCGTTTTTAATTATGAAAAAATTTGTTGCATTACACGTAGCGACTGCACCAGTTGGATCAAGCATTAAAGCCTCATCAGCTCCAGCTTCGATGGCTTGTATGAGGGCGATCACCTCGTGCAGTTTCGAATGGCAATTTAACCTTTGATCCAGTGTGTCAGGTGGAGGACGTCGAACGGTCACTGTAAACAGTGTGATTCCTTCCTGGCTTACAGAAGGATCAGCGACTTTATGTTCAGCGATTATCACAATATTAGGACCACCTATAACATTTGAAGGATGTTGAGAAGGCGTCTTTTTGTTACCCCTAGTAATCATTACGCGGATATGAACATCATCTGTCATTCCATTAGTTTCAACAGTTTTAAGCAGGGCATTGATCAACTCTTCTTTATCTAATCCAATGTCCAAATGAATTGCTGAAGCGCCAGCAAAGAGTCTGTCCAGGTGCTTATCTAAAAAGGCGATTTTTCCATTGTGAAGCCTTAACCCCTCCCAGATACCGTCACCAACCAGAAAACCACTGTCAAAGACTGAAATTCGGGCGTTTTCTCTACTGTGAAAATCTCCATTGATATAGATTTTCACATTTTCATTTCGCGGATCTACTATTGCTGAATGAGTACTTTTAGTCATGACTGGTCAGCGTACCTCCCTAAACTGCTACGGTGCTTATAAGTCTAAAAAATGAAAAACCTTTTAGTTCAAAGACGGCGTTCTATTTTGATTTGTTCACAAGGTAAATAAAGGGAGGAAATGTGGCTGACGGGGAAGCAATAATTTCTCTAGAAAACGTTTTTAAAATATTTGGGCCGAATCCTCGGGGAAGGGCTTTTGATTTAGCTAAATCTGGTGTTCATAAAGACGACGTCCAAAAGCAGTCTGGACACGTTGTGGGTTTAACCGATGTTTCCTTCTCTGTGAACAAAGGTGAAATATTTGTGGTTATGGGCTTGTCAGGCTCTGGGAAATCAACCGCGATACGTACAGTAAATAAACTTCATGACGTCACAAGTGGAAAAGTGATGGTAGAGGGTACGGATGTGCAGGAATTGAGTGGATCTGCACTGCAGGAATTTCGACGTGAAAAAATGGGAATGGTCTTCCAACATTTTGCTCTGTTTCCACATAGAAATGTAATTGATAACACGGGTTATGGGCTAAAAGTACAAGGTGTAAATAAAAAACAACGAAATGCAGCTGCCATGAAGGCTCTTTCGCTTGTGGGTCTAGAAGCGTACGCATTAAATGCTACTAGAGAACTTTCAGGTGGAATGCAGCAGCGGGTGGGGTTAGCTCGTGCTTTGTGTAGCGATCCAGACATACTTCTCATGGACGAAGCATTTAGCGCTCTGGATCCGCTGATACGTCGTCAAATGCAGGATGAGCTTATGTTGATTCAGAGTGAACTTCATAAAACGATCTTGTTTATTACCCATGACTTAAATGAAGCTCTAAGAATAGGTGATCGAGTCTGCATACTTAGAGACGGCTATGTTGTTCAAATTGGTACTGCAGAAGAAATTCTTACCCAACCGGCTGATGCTTATGTGGCCGAGTTTGTTCAGGACGTAGATCAGGGAAGAGTGATTGATGTCGAATCAGTTATGGAAGCGCCAGCAATAGTTGATTCTAATTCAACTCTTGTGGAAGCCGTTAATTCACTTGGTGGACGTCAAGGAGGGTTTTGTGTTGATCAGGATGGAAAGCCCGTATCTCTTTTACACTTAGTAGATGCAAGTTCTGCTTTAGCCCAAGGTTCAAGCGATCTAAATGATGTACTCAGAACTGACTTTGAAAGAACCACAGCGGAAGCGACATTTAACACAAACTATGCAGCTGCCGGAAGAGGATTGCCAATTGCAGTTGTTGATGAAGCAGGACGTTTAATAGGTGAACTCGAACCTCGTGAAATCATGGAAGAGATGGGACGTGTGGAGCAACTAATTGATGGGTTCGATAGGGAGGTATTCCTATGATGCAGATTTTAGGACAAGTACGTTTCGAGAGAGCAGGTACTGGAGAATCAGTAAGCATATTTGACACTGCGATTCTGGATGAGTGGAGAATTCCTTTCGGTTATTGGTTTGATCAGATGGTCGACTGGATGGATCTCAACGCTGAATGGGTTCTGGACACGATTAAATGGCCTTTCGATTTTTTGCTTGATAATTTCGTTAATTCCTTTCTTCTCACAGTTTCTTGGTTCTGGGTTGTTCTTTTTACGGTTGTTTTCGGAGCTCTTTTCCGTACTCCTAGAATCGGAATCCAATCAGGTTTTGCACTTGCACTGTGTGGACTACTCGGCCAGGCGTACTGGCTAGACACTATGAGAACTGTCGGAATGGTTATAGTTTCCGTTGCTCTTTGTTCTCTTATTGGAATTCCATTAGGTGTACTTTGTGCACGACAAGACGGGGTGTGGAACGTAGTGAGACCGGTGATGGATGCTATGCAAGTTATTCACTCATTTACTTACATGGTTCCTTTTGTGTTTTTCTTCAGTATTGGTGTTGTACCCGCGACTATGGTGACGATGATTTATGCTCTGCCTCCATTAGTCCGTTTGACTAATCTTGGTATCAGACAAGTGCCTGAAGATGTCGTTGAGGCAAGTCGCGCGTACGGAGCCCCTGAGTCAAGAGTTTTGGTTGATGTTCAACTTCCTTTAGCGAGACCAGCGATCATGACAGGATTGAATCAATGCTTAATGTTGTCAATAGCAATGGTTGGTATCGCAGCAATTATGGGTGCATCAGGACTGGGGCTTCAGGTGTTCAGAGCGGTTCAGAACCTTGATGTTGGCCTAGGTTTTTCAGCAGGTTTTGCTCTATTTCTAGTTTCAGTTGTACTTGATCGACTCTCACAACCTGAGGGTGACAATCGCAGACTCTTCGAGCGTATTACAGGTGCCGTAAGGGCCCGTAGAAGTACAGATGAAGAGATACTGAGCGAATTAGCTGAACGGGGTAAAGATAAAGAAACAACAGAAGTTGAATGGAATACTCCTGCAACACCAAATGAACGTACAGGTCTACTTGTCGCTGGTGTTGGCGCAGTTGTTGCCTTAGTTTCATTATTTTTGACCTGGGGTAGTGATGCAGGTTTAATAGCTGGCCATGCTCGTGAAGTCGATCTTGACCTTACAGGTCAATCGTTTAACGGGTTTGCTGCTTCAGGAGGAAACTGGTTCGGATTTTTCGTCTTTGGTGCAGCGTGTTTCATAATTGCTGCTTCAATCACAACCATTAGAAATCCAGGCTCAATATCTAAATTTATGGGCGCTCACGGTGCAGTAATAGCATCTTTCGTGATTTTGATTTCTTCGCTAACTTACTTAATGGCAAATACAGCACAAGAAACAGTCAGTTACTCTCATGGGATAGGGCTTTATGTGTCAGTAGCTGGAGGAGCCATAGGTATTTTAGGTTCCCTTTTCGCTCTGCAAACAGCTCCACTATCGCCACACAGACCGTTAACAGTCTCTATTGCATGGGGTCGAGTATTAGCCGGTGTAACAGCTCTTCTTCTAGTGTTGATAGGTTCGATTTCTGGATGGACCTTCGATGAACGGGGAGCTACGGATTTACCACCAGAGGCTCAAGTGGAAATTAATATTCTCCGTGAAGAAGTCGAATTGTCGCCCACTTTAGTTGCGATCAACAACTCGAAGATTAGCTCCCTAATCAACAAGTACCGCATGACCGTGGAGACTATCAATGATGGTATAACTCCAAATGGTGGGGGGCTTTCTTATTTGGCTATACCACTTGTGATAATTGGTCTTCTGACTCTATTGCCGGCGGTCGGAGTTTTTGGTTTCAACGAGCATATGCGATGGCGCTGGAGCGTCATCACTGCAGGCATAGGGGCAGGTATATCAATAATTGGACTTGGGTGGATTATAAGTTTGGCCAGAGTTACAGATCTGCAAATAGTCACAGGAGCAGGAGCTTTCTTGACTGCTATGGGTGGAGTGTCTTTAGCATTATCATCACGTTCAATTTTGAACGAATTTAATAGGGAAAAAGTATACGAAAACCCAAACATCGGGCAGAATGTTTAATCTGAAACTATAAGAGGCAAGAATGTCAGAGACAGTGAAAAAAAGATCCAAATCACGCGTATCGGGCGTAGACAGATTTTTGACCTTTATTCGCGTACTTATGGCGACATTGATAGTTTTAGGAGTTGTCGCGTTCATTTCACAGCAAATATGGCCGAATAACCCATTTGCGGAATGGAGAAATCCTGATGCGCGTGGCCTCACAGGAGATCAATTTAAAGGCCTGGTGGTTTCCGGTTTGTCGCAAGGAGCGATGTATGGATTAATTGCTTTGGGTTATTCAATGGTTTACGGAGTTTTAGGTTTCATAAATTTCGCTCATGGAGAAGTTTTCATGGTGGGAACTATGTCAGGTTGGATCACATCTGAAAAATTAAACGATGCTGGCTTGTGGGAAAGTAATTTTATTTTGTCACTCTTCTTAATTATTTTCGTAGCAATTACCACTTCCACAGTGACAGCGGTAATTACTGAAAGAATCGCCTATCGGCCTTTACGAAACTCACCGAGATTGATTCCTTTGATCACTTCGATAGGCGTTTCCTTTTTCATCCAAAATGCTGCACTGGGACTGTTCGGACCAGCGAGTAAAGGCTATCCCCGTCTTCCTGAATGGCTAGCTAAGCAAAGGTCGATTTTAACTGTTGAGATTGCTGGAACAAAAATTCTGGTAATGGTTGTGGCAGGACTTTCAATGACGTGCCTTTGGTATCTGGTAGAAAAAACTCAAACAGGTCGAGCAATGAGAGCAGTTGCTGAAGACAAAGAGATTGCCTCACTTATGGG
>CESL01061784.1_pt1 | contig 19492 bp, 22 predicted proteins | sample 531221 | NCBI WGS metagenome assembly CESL01 (sample SAMEA2622197, study PRJEB7988) | marine metagenome | biome: marine biome (ENVO:00000447); feature: mesopelagic zone (ENVO:00000213) & marine oxygen minimum zone (ENVO:01000065); material: "saline water (ENVO:00002010), including plankton...
ATTGGTTAAATGGAGCTGACATAAAAGAAGTAAAGAGTATCAGCTCAGAAAAAATATCATTTTATAAGGTGTCTACACATGTTAATAATCCTCTGAATGATGATATTAAATGCATTGAAAAAGAAGAAAGCTAAGAAGAAATATTTACGGTGTATTTATATATGAAATTGCAGCTCTTTTTGCTTCTGCAATATATCTCGCACCAATATGTCTTTCTTGTCTGTATCCGAGAGCAAGAATAGAAAGACATATATGAGCTGTGATTAGAATCTTATCCTTCATATTTTCAGATTGATCTTTCTCAAGAAAATCGAAAAGAAGTAGATCTAAAAGGGTATTGGAATTATTTTCGATCTCTGAAGCTAAGGGAACTTCTCTAAGTGAAAATATAACAGAAGCAGTAACTTTATTTTGATTTAAATAAATACTTATTACATCTATAAATAGATTTATATGCCATTCTTTAGACATGTTCTTTGAATCTAAGGTATTTCTTTCATAAGTAGCTATTATTTTATTAAAATGCCTATCCTTTAAGGCATGCAAGATTGAAAGTGTGTTTGGGAATAGTTTATATAGTGAAGGTCTTTGCATTTTTGCCTTAAATGCAATATTTTTGAAACTTAAATTTTTTATACCTTTTTCTAGAATTATCTTTTCTGCAGCATCTAGAATATTCTCATATCTTTTTTTACTTCTTTTTTGCTTAGGTGATTTTGGTAAATAGGAAGCTGTGTTCATAAGAAAATTACATTAAAATAAGATCTAGTAACATACATAGTTTAAGATTAATACATTTAGTAATGTTAAGTTTAAATCAAAAATTAATCTTTCCTTTAATAATAGTTTTTTTTTCAAGTTTTTCTGAATTTTCACAAGATGATTATCTTAATGGTATATTTAATCAAGAGTGGGAATATTATTTAAAACAAAACCCTGTATTTGCTACTTCAATAGGAAGAAAGGGATATGAATCATCCTGGAAAAATCTAAGTCTAGATTCATTTAGAAAACGAAATCAACATTCAAAAGATCTTTTAATAAAACTAAAAGATATCAATCCTTATAATCTTTCTGAAGAAAATCAATTAAATCTACGACTTTTTAAGCAAATTACTAAACACGATGTAGCTTCTTATAAATTTAATCGGCATTTATTGCCATTCAGTCACAGAGGAGGTATCCAATTAGCTCATGAGGTAGTAGAAAGGTTAAGTTTAGAAAATGTGGGTGATTACAAGCAATGGTTAAATCGCCTTAGAAATTTAGATGTACTTATTCAGCAAACAATTACTCTTGCAGAGGAGGGCTTAAGAGGTGGGTATTTAGCCCCTAAATTATTAATGTTGAGAGTAAAAAGGCAAATAAATCTTCAAACTCAAACAAATGTTGAAATAAATCCCTTTTATAAGGTTTTTAAGGAGCTACCAAAACACTTTACAAATGAAGAAAAGGGGCAAATTCAGAAAGAAGCCCGCAGATTAATCCAAGATAAAATAATACCTGCTTACCAGGATCTTTATGCTTTCTTTTTAAAAGAATATTTACCTTCATCTAGAACATCTTTTGGAGTATATGACAATCCAGATGGATTGGAGTTTTATAGGTCAGAGGTAATGTCTTTTACGACTACTAACTTAACTCCTGAGGAAATACATGAAATTGGTCTAAGCGAAGTTAAAAGAATTAAAGGAGAGATGAAAAAGATTATTAGCGAGCTAAATTTTGATGGAAGTTTTCAGGAATTTTTAACCTTTTTGAGGACTGATAAGAGATTTTATTATCAAACTTCAGAAGAACTATTTGATGGCTATTTAGCAGTATCAAAGAGAATAGACCCAAAGTTAGTTAAGTTATTTAAAACCTTACCCAGAACCCCTTATGGGGTTAGAAAAATACCCATAGAATCAGCACCAGATACAACAACAGCTTACTATATGCCACCATCTCCTGATGGTAAAAGGCCCGGGTATTATTATGTAAATTTATATAGGCCTGAAACAAGACCTAAATATGAAATGGAAGTGTTGTCAGTTCACGAAGCCGTTCCTGGACACCACCTGCAAATATCGTTAGCAATTGAAAAGGAAGATATGCCTATGTTTAGACGTTTAAGTCCTTATACTGTATTTGTAGAAGGATGGGGTTTGTATAGTGAGAGCTTGGGATACGAATTAGGATTATACAGAGATCCATATTCTAGATTTGGTCAATTAACTTATGATATGTGGAGAGCCGTTCGTCTTGTAGTAGATACTGGAATACATTATTTTAAGTGGGATAGAAGAAAAGCCATTAATTTCTTTAAGAATAATGCGGGTAAATCTGAGCTAGATATAACCAATGAAATAGATAGATATATTATGTGGCCTGGACAGGCACTGGCTTACAAAATAGGGCAACTTAAATTAATAGAATTACGTAATAAAGCAGAAGGAATATTGGGTATAAAATTCGACATAAGAGAGTTTCATGATGTCATCTTAAAACAAGGTGCACTTCCCCTGAACGAAGTTGAAATCTTAGTAGATGACTACATTAATGATAATAAGTGAAATCCTTAAAAAATCTAATTAATTCACCCTTTATAGGTGGTATAGTTCTGTTAGTAATAGAAAATTCTCCCGCTACAATACTGCCTTTAAATAAATTAGATGAACCTGCTTTATAAATCATAAAGGTTTAAAAGTTTATAATATATCAGATGAAAAAAAACAAAAATTCTAATTTAGAAAATTTTTGGATGCCATTCACTGCGAATAGGATATTTAAACAGAATCCACGACTCTTAGTAAAAGCTGAAGGCATGTTTTATACATCTGAAGATGGAAGAAAAATCCTAGATGGAATTTCAGGTATGTGGTGTTGTAATGCAGGTCATTGTCACCCTCATATAGTTAAAGCTGTACAAGATCAGATTGCAGAGATGGATTATGCAACTGCATTTAATATGGCGCATCCAAGTGTCTTTAAATTAGCAAATAAAATATCTCAATTAACGCCAGATTCATTAAATAAAATTTTCTTTGCTAACTCTGGCTCTGAAGCTGTAGATACTGCCTTGAAAATAGCTTTGGCATATCATGCTAGTAATGGAGAATCTGATAGAACAAAATTTATATCAAGAGAGAAAGGTTATCATGGAGTAAATTTTGGAGGTACATCAGTAGGTGGAATTCTAAACAATAGAATTAATTTTGGTCCTTTGTTTGAAAAAGGTAACTGTCTTTCAAGTACCTGGAATCTAGAAGAGATGGCATTTTCCAAAGGACAACCTGACTGGGGTGATCATCTTGCCACTGAATTAGAAGAAATCTTACTGTCGAATGGACCTTCTAATGTAGCTGCAGTTATTTTAGAGCCCATAGTAGGGTCGGGTGGAGTAATAGTACCACCCAAGGGATACTTAGAACTTATAAAAGAAATTTGTACTAAATATAATGTTCTCTTAATTTTTGATGAAGTTATTACAGGATTTGGGAGAGTAGGGGAAGCTTTTGCTTCAAAGAGGTTTGGAATCTGCCCGGACATCATAACCATGGCTAAGGGTTTAACTAACGCCTCTGTACCTATGAGTGCAGTTGCAGTAGATAATTCTATTTATAATCAGATAGTTAACAATTCAAAAGAGAACATCGAATTATTTCATGGTTATACTTACTCTGGCCATCCTGTTGCTGCGGCTGCAGCAATAGCTTCTTTAGAGGTTTATGAAAAAGAAGATTTGTTCAATAAATCCAAAGAGATAGAAGATAAATTTGAAGAAGCTGTTCATTCACTAAAAGGAGAGAACACTATAGTAGATATTAGAAATTTTGGATTAATGGCAGCTATACACTTTAGTTCAGATATAACTTCAGCAACGGACAAAGCTAATAGCATATTTCAATACTGTTATGAAAACGATGTTTTAGTTAGATTCTCTGGCGATTATATTGTCTTATCTCCCGCCTTAATTGCTAAAGAAGAACATATTGACAAGATAGTACACACTATTAGGGAAGGTTTAAGAAACCTATAGCTTAAAATTGAACTGATTATGACCTCTCCACAATGGTTTGATCTTGTTATTACAACAGAAGCAGAATCGAGGTATGTCAAAGTTAACGATGTACAGATTCATTACCTTATTTGGGGTGATTCCAAAAAACCTTGCCTATTCTTTGTTCATGGGTACTGTGCCAACGCCCATTGGTGGGACTTTATAGCCCCATACTTTTTAGAAGAATTTTGTGTAGTTGCAATAGACCTTTCAGGAATGGGAGATAGTGATCATCGAGAGACTTATACCCAGGAATCTTATTGCGAAGAGATGAAAGCAGTTTGTATTGATTTACAAATACCATCAGCTTATTTTATAGCACATAGTTTGGGAGGTGCTATAGCAACTAAAGCTGTATCAATCTATCCTAATCTTTTTAAAGCCTTAATATTAGTAGATTCAGTAGTAGTAGTTCCTCCAGATAAAGTAAGAAATTTTGCACCCAGAAGGTCTATGATCAGACAAGAATTTTTTTATGATAATTTAGATAAAGCTATTCAAAGTTTTAGACTAATACCACCACAGCCTTGCAAAAATGACTTTATTCTTAAACATATAGCAGAAAACTCTTTTAAAAAAAGTGAAAATAAATGGGTATTAAAATCAGATGGCTTAATAATGAAAACCTACAACCCGCAAGATTTAACAGATATATTTATGAATGTGAAATGTCCTATTTATATAGTATATGGTTTAATGAGCCAAATTTTTTCAAAAGAACTTTTAGATTACTCTGTATATGTAGGAAATATTCCTCCAGAGAGGGTAGTTGGTATACCAAGAGCAATGCATCACTTGTTTATAGATCAGCCTCTAAAATTTATTGAAGAAATAAAGCAAATTTTAAAAAAGGAGTCTCTGAATGACAAAGACTGATGAAGAAATAAAAAAAATAATCAGTGGCTTCGCTAAATTTAATTACATTTGTAATGATCAATTAGCAACTGCTGTCTATTTGGCTTCTAAACTAGAAAAACCAATATTGGTAGAAGGGCCACCTGGAGTGGGAAAAACAGAACTAGCTAATACAGCTTCTCATTATTTTAAAAAGACTTTATTCCGCCTGCAGTGTTATGAAGGTTTAGATGAATCTAAGGCACTCTATGAATGGAGATATGGAAAGCAACTCCTTTACACCCAGATACTAAAGGAACAGATGCAAGATGTTCTTGAGGGAGCTAAGGGATTAAGGGAGTCTCTTAACAGACTTTTAAAATTTGAAGATATCTTCTTTTCAGAAGATTTTCTTGAATCAAGACCTTTGCTGCAAGCACTAACTTCGAAGAAAGGGTCAGTACTTTTGATTGATGAAGTTGATAAATCTGATGAAGAGTTTGAGGCCTTGTTACTGGAGATTCTTTCTGAATTTCAGGTTTCTATACCAGAATTAGGAGTTAAAAAAGCTTCAATTAAGCCTCTAGTAATATTAACTAGTAATAATACTAGAGAAATAGGTGATGCCTTAAAAAGAAGATGTTTACATCTTTATATACCATTTCCTGACACTAAATTAGAGAGGAAGATAATTGAGGCTAGAGTTCCAAAATTAAATGTTGCTTTAAGAAAACAACTAGTTCATTTTGTTCAAGGTATTAGGGACCTTGATTTAAAAAAACTTCCAGCAATAAGCGAGACCATAGATTGGGCTAAAACTCTAATATTACTTAATGCAAAAGAATTAGATCCTAAATTAGCCAAAGAAACCTTAAATGTACTTTTAAAGCACCAACAAGATATAGAGGTGGTTGAAAAAGAAATTAACGGGCTTATATCTACAGCAGCAGGCTAATAATTTTGGACAGAGTATTAACTGATTTTGTAAAAGCATTAAGGAATGCTGATGTAAGAGTTTCTCCAGCTGAAACAATGGATGCGGTTTCTGTCATAAATACTATTGGTTATGGTGATAAGAATCTCTTAAAGAGATCATTATCAATTACTCTTCCAAAAACTGTAGAGGAAAAGCAACAGTTTGATATTTGTTTTGATAATTTTTTTAAAACTGAAAATAGAAAGAACATATTAGAAAAAGACACAAAAGGTATTGAAACTGATTTAGATTCTACATCAAATTTAGAGAACAATCTTTTAGGTAAGTCTCAAAATGACATCATGCTGGAAATACAAAAAGCAGCTGAAAAAACTGAAATAAGCCAAATAAAATACTTTACTCAAAGAGCTGTCTTTTCCAGAAGAATCTTAGAAGAATTAGGTGTCAGTGAGTTAGAAGATAAAATAAGAGAATTAGGGTTATTGAGTGAAGAGACTTTACCTTCTGAACAAGAAAAATATTTAAGAAATAGGCTTTCTAATTTACGCGAAAAAGTTTCAGATTATGTGCAACAACAATTCTTATTGCATGGTGATGTATCAGGGAAGAAGTTAAGGGAACAGGTATTTAAGTCCATGAATATGGCCCAAATAGATAAGTCTTATCTTAATGAAGTTCATTCCTTGGTAAGGAGAATGGCTAAGAGACTCGCAAATATGTATTCAAGAAGAAAAAAGAATTACAGAAAAGGTAAGTTAAATATAAGAAAAACAATTCAAGATAACTGGATAAATCAAGGCATATTATTCAACTTAAGGTGGTCTTATAAGAAAATAGACAAACCTAAAATTATTATTATATGCGATGTAAGTGGTTCAGTTGGAGCTTACTCTAGGTTCATGCTCATGTTCCTATTCAGTCTTACTGAAGTGATTTCTAAAATTAGGGCTTTTGTTTTTTCTTCCCATCTAGGAGAAGTAACAGATGCTTTTAAATCCAATCAACTTGAATCTGCCATAGAAGAAGCTCTAACTAAATATGGAGGTGGATCTACTGATTATGCCCAGGCATTATCTGACTTAGCAAGTCTTTGCATGGATGAAATTGACAAGAAAACAACCGTTGTTATTTTAGGTGACGCCAGAAATAATTTTGGACCTGATAAAGCATTTATACTGAAAGGTATATATGAAAGGGCAAAACAGGTTCTTTGGTTAAATCCTGAAGGAAAATATAGATGGGATACTGGAGATTCTATTATGACAACTTACTCTTCCTATTGTACTAAAGTTTTCCAGTGTGGAAATTTAGGACAATTAGAGAGGGTTATTTCTTCACTCCTTAGAACAGCTATCTAGACGGCGGTATAACCTCCATCAATGGGTATAAAACTTCCGGTTATGAAGGCTGCTTTTTTTGAACACAAGAACAATATAAGTTCAGCAATTTCTTCAGCTTGAGCAAATCTACCAACAGGCGTTTGATTTGTTAGCAAGGCCTTTGTATCAGGGTCAGCTAGGATCTCCTTAGACATGTTAGTTTCAACAACTCCTGGACCTATACAATTAACCCTTAATCCTTGGTTCGCATAATCAAGTGCAGCTGCCTTAGTTAAACCCACTATTCCATGCTTGCTTGCTGAGTAACCCGATGTTGTTGGATTTGCCACAACCCCCATTACTGAAGAAATATTTACTATACTTGATGGTGTATTATTCAATAGTGTTGGAATTAAATATTTCATTAGATAAAAAGTTCCAGTTAAATTTATATCAATAACTTTCTTCCACTCTTCTATTTCGTATAAGTGAACAGGTTGAGGGTTTGGGCTTATGCCTGCAGAATTAACTAGAACAGTAGCATTATTAAAAGATTTAATTAATTCATTACAGATCTTTTCAACATCATGCGCATTTGTAATATCCAATTGCATTGCTAACCCATCGTTTTCTATTTTAGTTAAAGTTTTCTCAGCTTCGTTGATGTTTATATCCAGACAACATACAGAGTATCCTTTTGCTTTAAAGCCTAAAGCTGTTGCCCTACCAATGCCAGATCCTGCTCCAGTGATAATTGCTTGTGGTTTGTATTTTTCCTTTACCATAAAATGTATAACTTAAATAAAATACAATCATACCTTAAAATTGATCAATGACTGATGCTGAAATTTTAAAAGCTAATTTTGAATTAGGGTTTACCTACACGAGAAGCACTGGTCCGATTATCGGACATTTCTTATCAAAGCTACAAGAATGTAAAATAATGGGTATAAAAGGATCAGACAACAAGGTAATTGTTCCTCCACCAGAATTTGATCCCGAAACAGGAGAAAGGTTGAGTGAATTTGTGCAAGTTTCTAATACTGGAACTGTTTCAACTTGGGTCTGGGTAAGTTATCCACTAGATAAACACCCCATTCAGTCACCATTTGCTTGGGCTTTTATTAAATTAGAAGGAGCTGATACTAATTTCCTTCATGCTGTAAAAGTCAAAAATGAAAAATCAATGAAAAATAATATGAAAGTTAAGGCCGTCTGGGCTCTTCCACCAAAAGGAAATATTACCGATATAAAATATTTTGAACCAATTTAATTAATAACATGAGTGAAGACAAGATAACCGAATTTGAAGCACCAATTTATTTCAAATACAGCTATACAGCAGGAAAAACAACAACAAGGTTTTTACAGGCCATTAAAAAGGGGGAAATAGTTGGTCAAAGATGTCCAGAGTGTTTAGGTGTATACGTTCCCCCAAGAGGATCATGTCCCAAGGATGGGGTGGCCACAGAGGAAGAAATAGAGTTATCCGACAAGGGTACGGTAGAGTCTTTTACAATCAATTACTTACCAATTCCTGGGGGAGCTGTAGATCCACCTTATGTTTCAGCAAATATTATTTTAGATGGAGCAGACCTTTCTTTTATGCATATCATTGATGGTATTGATCATTCAGAAGTTCGTGTAGGCATGAGAGTAAAGGCAAAATGGAAGCCAAAAAATGAATGGAAGGCAAGTCTAGAGAACATAGCATACTTTGAACCTATCGATGAATCTGATGTTGATATAGATAATTTACTAAAAGAAAAAAATGCGTGAAGTTGCTGTTATTTCATATGCTCAAACACCTATGACAAGAGATGCTGGTGCTCAGAATGAAGTAGAACTTATTATGAAAGTAGTACACCAAACATTAGATGACATAAATCTTAAACAATCAGAAATAGACTTTACATGCTCAGGGAGTAGTGATTATTTACAGGGAGTATCTTTTGCTTTTGTAGATGGATTAAATGCAGTAAGTTCCGTTCCTCCAATAAAAGAATCACATGTTGAAATGGACGCTGCTTGGGCTTTATATGAATCCTGGCTCAAGATACAAACTGAAGAAGCAGATGTTGCCCTTGTTTATGGCTTCAGTAAATCTTCTCCAGGTGAAATACGCAACATCTTGACCTTACAATTAGATCCTTATTACATTTCCCCTCTCTGGCCAGATAGCATTAGTTTAGCTGCTTTACAAGCTAAGACCATGATAGATAGCAGCATGATATCTGAAGAAGATATGGCAGAGGTGGTAAAAAGAAGCAGAAAGAATGCAAAATCTAATCCTAACAGCCAATTATCTGGTGATTACTCAGTAGATAAATTACTAAATGAACCTATATTTGTATCTCCTTTAAGGAAACACGACTGTCCACCCATAACAGATGGTGCTTCAGCAGTCATTATAGCTTCTAGAGATAAAGCCTTATCTTTATGTGAAAGGCCAGCTTTTATATCTGCAATAGATCACAGAATAGAAACAGGTCAAATTGGTTATAGAGATTTATCAATCTCACCAAGCTTACGCAAATCATCAGAAATAATTAATCTAAATAATTATTCTATAGATGCTGCTGAACTTCATGCCCCTTTCAGTCACCAGGAACTTCTTCTGAAAAGAGAATTACAACTAAATGAAGAAGTTGAAGTAAATAAATCAGGAGGTGCATTAGCTGGCAATATTATGATGGCAGCAGGTTTAGATAGGATAGGAAGTATATTTACTATGATAAATTCAGGGCAAATATCAACAGGTTTAGCCCATGCGACCTCAGGACCCTGCTTACAACAAAATATGCTAATAATGATGGAATCAAAAAAATGACTGAACTAGCAGCTGTTGTTGGAATGGGGCAGACTAAACATTCTAGCAAGAATGGGGATGTCTCTATAGCAGGCTTGGTGAGAGAATCAGCAGAAAAAGCATTAATAGATGCAAATCTAGATTGGAATGATATAGATGCTGTAATACTTGGAAAGGCTCCAGATATGTTTGAGGGAGTTATGATGCCTGAACTTTACCTATCAGATGCCTTAGTTGCTAATAATAAACCAATTTTAAGAGTTCATACTGCAGGAAGTGTAGGAGGTAGTACGGGAATTGTTGCGGCCTCTTATGTTCAAAGTGGATTGTTCAAGAGGGTATTGGTATCGACCTTCGAGAAACAATCTGAATCTAATGCTATGTGGGCTCTTTCAACAACAGTTCCTTACGCTCCCCTTATCAATGCAGGTGCAGGGGGTTATTTCACCCCTTATATGAGGGAGTATAAAAGACGCTTTAAAGTACCAGACCATATAGGAAGAATGGTTGCTGTAAAAGATAGAATAAATGCTCTGAAAAATCCTTATGCTCATTTACATATTCCAGATATAAATCTAGAAATGGTAGAACAATCACCTATGTTGTGGGATCCTTTAACTTTTCTAGAAAGCTGTCCATCGTCAGACGGAGCATGCTCACTAGTAATTTCATCAGAAAAGTGTGTAGATAAGAATCAGTTCCCTGCATGGATACATGCAACTTCTATGAGATCAGAGCCAACAATGTATGCTGGAAGAGATGCAGTAAATCCTCAAGCTGGGAGTTTATGTGCTAAAGATGTTTTTAAGAAGGCAGGTATAAAGGACCCTCTAAAAGAAATTGATTGTGCTGAGATATACGTTCCTTTCAGCTGGTATGAACCTATGTGGTTAGAAAATCTTCACTTAGCTAATATAGGAGAGGGTTGGAAAATGACAGAAAAAGGAGAAACTTCTTTAGAAGGTAAATTTCCAGTAAATATGTCGGGTGGCGTTCTATCTTCTAATCCAATTGGAGCTTCGGGTTTATTAAGATTTGGAGAAGCAGCTCAACAAGTTAGAAATAAAGCTGGAGAATTTCAAGTAGAAGATGCTAAATTAGCTTTAGGTCATGCCTTTGGAGGCGGGGCCCAATTTTTTGCAATGTGGATAGTAGGTACATACAAACCGTAAGGAGAAAAAATGAAATATATATCAATAATTTTAAGTTTATTTATGTTCATGAGTTCAATTGATTCTCATAGCCTTAAAGAGTCTATAGAAAGCGAAGAAAGAGATATTGAAAATATAAAAAGGGATATTTATAGACACCCCAAAGAAACTCTTACTTTTTTTGGTATAAAACCGAATATGACTGTAGTTGAATTAAATCCTGGAGGAGGTTGGTACACCGAAATATTAGCAAATTATATTCATTATCCAGGAACTCTTATCACAGCTCAGGGTGATTATTATATGGAGAAATTTAAAAAGAAAATAGATAGCAGTTCTATGTATGGCAGAGTAGAGATAGTGAGTTTAAATTCTATTTTTGCAAAAGAAAATAGTGTTGATGCTGTAATTACTTTTAGAAATCTACACAATTGGCTTGGACCTCAAATAGAATCTATTTTTAGTAATTCTTTTAAAGTCCTTAAACCAGGTGGAAAATTTGGTGTAGTAGAGCACAGAGCAAATCCTGGTACAGACCTAGAAACTATGAAAAAAAGTGGATATGTTACTGAAGACCATGCGATACAAGTAGCTCTTAAACACGGTTTTAAATTGTTGGCAAAGTCAGAGATAAATGCCAATCCCAAAGACACTAAAGATCACCCTAAGGGAGTTTGGACATTACCTCCCCGTTTAAGATTAGAAGACCTAGACAAGCAAAGATATATAGAAATAGGGGAAAGTGACAGAATGACCCTGTTATTTATAAAACCCACCAATTAAGAAGATGAAAATATATAAGTGACTATGAATAAAAATTCAACACAACATGCATTAATTGAGATTCGAGACCACATTATGATCATTAGGCTTAATAGGCCTGAGAAGAGAAATGCTCTTAGCCCTGATATGTTGGTAAGAGTTTACGATGCATGGCGAGAGTTAGATAAAAATAATGATTTAAGATGTGCTCTTATTACAGGGACTAATGATGTTTTTTGTTCCGGTGCTGATTTAAGTGCTATGTATTCTGGAGATCAAGGTAATGAAGAAATACAGAAACGCATGAAAGACATACCAGATTTACATTGGCAAGCACTATTAAGACACAATAGACCTTATAAACCTATTTTGGCTGCAGTAGAAGGTTTTGCTTTGGCAGGGGGAACTGAAATTCTACATGGCTCTGATATCCGAGTTGCTTCGGAAACAGCAACTTTTGGTTTAACAGAAGCTAAAAGAGGTTTATTTCCTTTGGGAGGAGCTACTGTTAGAATACCTAGACAAATTCCTTACACCCTAGCAGCAGACATGTTATTGACAGGAAGAAGAATAACTGCTCAAGAAGCAAAAGAATATGGTCTTATCGGACATATTTCTAAACCAGGAAAAGCTTTTGATAAAGCTCTGGAATTAGCCCTACAGGTAGCTGAAAACTCTCCTGTGTCTATTAAGGCAATTATGAAGAGTTTAAGAGATTTGCATGGAGAAACTTCTGAAAAAGAGGCTTTGGAAAAGGAATTAGAATTAGGATGGCCGGTCTTTGAATCTGAAGATGCTAAGGAGGGATTGTCTGCTTTTTCTGAAAAAAGAAAGGCTATTTTTAAAGGAAAATAATTATGGCTAGTTCAAAATGGCAATGCGTTATATGTGGCCATATATATGATGAAGAACAAGGGATACCCGATGAAGGTATTGCCCCTGGTACAAAGTTCGAGGATATTCCTGATGATTGGTGCTGTACCAATTGCGGAGTATCAAAGTTTGATTATGAGATAATGAAAGAAAATTAAGTATTTAAGTTAAAAACCTTAATCGCATTTTCAGATAAGAATTTAGGCCACACTTCAGATTTGAAAGGAACTTTCTCCATGTCTTTAAAAATTCTTTCAAGGGATAAACCCATGGGAAAATAACCAGCATACATAATTTTATTTGTACCTCTCGTATTAGCAAAATCAATAATAGGTTTTGGATAGTATTTTGGTGAAAAGGCACTAGTCATATAGAAAAGATTTGGATATTTAAGCATTAGTTTAACTGCTAACTTCTCCCATGGTTCTGCTCCATGCTTCATAACAAACTTTAGCTCTGGAAAGAACCAGCAAACTTCATCAATTAATTCAACACGTTGAGGTTCCATAGGTAGTCTAGGTCCAGGGACACCAACACAACAACAGAAAGGAATATCTAAATCAATACAGGCTGCATATATTGGATACCATTTTTTATCGTTTATTGGGACTTGAGGGCAAAGTCCAGATGGAAATGCATCTACAGACTTTATATTATATTTTTTATGAAGCCTTCTAATTTCTCTGACTTCATCCATTCCTTTATTTGGATTAACAGGATAGTTTAAAAAGAATCTGTCTGGATATCGTTTTATTGAATCTATGATTTCGGGTTGATCTTCATTAAAACCGATATTAGCTTTTGAAATTCGGTATTTATCCATCTCTCTAATTACGTAGGCTGGAAAGTCTTTCTGATTTCCCGTTTTAGGCACATCTTTGAACATATATTCAGCAGGGAAGGTAAACATTTCTTTGCTTTCTTTATCTAAAAGCAGAGGTTTCATAAATTCGTACCAGTTGCTTCTATCTTCATTAAAGGGAATGCCCATCATAAGATCAATAATTGGAATATTCTTTGGATAACTCATGATGTTAACTAATGTAGGTATCTATATATTTACTAAAATCTTTAGTGATTATTTCATCTCTCAATCCATAGTTTGCAGATGAATAATTATGCTGTCCATGTTTATGTTGTTTATTTTGTATTAGCCATTTTTGCATTCCATCCTTTGTTGTTGAAGCAAAAGGCTTATCAATAAACTCATAGATCTTCTCTAATTCGTGTAATGGACTTTTTATTAAATGAATATAATTAATATCTATAAATTTTTTTGGATTAAATCTGGATACTTCCATGCAATGTTCCATAACTCTTGCTAATTTTTTTTCCCAATGATTACTGAGTAAAGATAGATCTAAATTATCAGTCAATGGTTCAGCAAGAGTAGTAACCATGGAGCAATAAGAGGGAATTGTATCTAGTGGATTTCTATGTGTCTGGATAATTTTTGCACCTGGAAAGACTTTTAAAATTACATCTACATAGCCCATATGATGGGGCGTTTTTAAAATCCATCTCTTATCTGATCTACTAGGGTTTTGCCATTGCAGATATTGTAGAAAAGATTTTAGATATTCATAGGCAGTTGTATGGTCTTGACTTTCTATCCATCTTGAATAAGAGGGTAAGTACATAAAAGATTCAGGAACTGTACTAAAAAAAGAATGCTCTAATAAAAGAATCTCTTCATCAGGCGCCATGGCATCCATAGGGTGAATTTTCAATAAATCTGGTGATGCCTTTAGTAATAACTCCACCTCTTCTTTTCCAATTTCTATTCTCTTGAAAGATTTTCCTCTCTCTTCATTTTCTAATCTAGAAGGATTCCTTCCTTCCCACCAAAGCATTGAGGTATGATTAATATCGGTAGAAAGTAGCCTGTGGATCATCGTGCTACCAGTTCTAGGAAGACCTACAATGAAAATAGGATTACCAATTTCTTCTTCTTGTATTTCAGGAAACTTTAACAAATCATTCTCAAATCTTAATCTGTTAATTAAAATGCCTATTATTCTTTTTTTTTGGGCTTCAATACCCACCTGATTTAGTAAAGCTTCTTTGTTAATACTGCTCGCTAGTTCTCCAAGTCCTTTTATGTGAAGGGGATTACCAAAATTTTCTAATTTTGTCATCTTGGCAACTTCTGACATCAAGTCAGTATAGTGAAGATCTTTTAAGAATTTAGTCATTCTTTAGATCTTCAACTCTTTGAATTTCAGTAGTAGGCTCAGGATAACTTGAAGCATTAACCCACCTTAACAACATAGTTCCATGATTATGACCAGCAGTTTCTATCCAATTATTCATATTAGGGTTTGTTGCAGAAATAATTATTCTTAATTTTTTATTTTTATCTAATACTGCTGATTTATTATTTAAAGAAATTCTATGATATCTATAATCTAAAGATTCCATCCAGTAATTATCAAGTTGAAAATTCCAATACTCACAGTCTGGTACATCAGTTTTTATTACCAATGCTTCATTTTCTTCTAGATGCCAATATCCATGTAAATAATATATATTTGGATCTCCTCCTGCTGATTGGTACATACTTTGGTCTTGAAGAGGTAGCGAATTAGGTTCTTGCTTAAATATATTAGTCCATTTCACAAAAGTTGAAGCAGTTCCCTCAACAAATGCTGAAACTCTTTGAAGGCTTTGTGTAACAATTTTTAGATTTAGAGCTTCCGGAGAAGTAGGAGAACTTAGACATTCAATATTTAGGTCTGAAGCCTCCTCTTGTGTTCTGTCTAAAAAAGTTTGACGAACTATCACCATATTCGTATTTTCTTTTAAAGAAAGCCAGTTGCCTGTTTTTTTATTTTTACTTAATAAAATTTGGAAAGATCCGTCATTTTCAATTTTAATATCTTTAGAATCTAATTCTCCAGTTGTTACCATAGTTCCATCCTGATCATACTTGTTAGATTTAGTACCAAAGCTTAAGTAGTGTACTGTACCTCGAGTTCCCCATATTCTGTAGTCACAGTTTCCATCAATACTTGCGTTTAGATATATATTATCGGGGTTGTCAGCTCCGATTTTTGCTGTTTCGTGGGAAAGGCTATAAAAACTAGGAAAATAAGGATTATTATTCTCCAATGCCATTTCTAAGCCCAATCTAGTAAGGCGTGTAAGATATCTCCATCCTTCTACCACATCTAATTCATCTATGTCTTTTTCGTTAAGAATAATTGAGCCTGATTCTTTTAAAGAATTACAGAACTCTTCCCACACCTTAAGTTTTAGATCTTTGTCTGTTTCTTCATTCATAAATCAATTATATGTAATAAACCATCTTCAGCAAAAATAGATTTAGTTTCCAAATTATGAATACTTTTCATAGAAGCGACAGAGAAAAAATCAATAGACTGTTTTCTTCCGGAAGATAATTTGAAAAGAGAAAAAAGATAAATTCTTTGCAAAATCCCTTCTTGATAGGCTTTTTGTGTAATTTTTAGGTCATTCCAGATTAGTTGTAAATTAGATTCTTCATAGTGCTTCCTAATATATATTGCCAAAACATTGCATTCAGACTCTAAAGAATCAATTTTACTTAAATAATAGCCATTTATTGACTGAAAAATAATGCTTGAAGCAAGTATATTCTTATCTTGTTCAAAATTTTCCTTCAAGAAATTTAAAGCCACTTGGATATCCTCTTTAGTTTTTATTAATTTAATAGACATTTTTTAAAATCATTGTTTAAACTGCAATAAAGATAACGATAAACTATTTATAAAATGACCGCACCTTTAAACACAGAATTAGATATAACTTTTAACTTTTTAGAATTACAAGAAAAAAATGTCTAGCAATGATTTTTATTTAGACGGAGAAAATTTAATTGGCTATATATAAACCTATAGATAACCAAGATGGCAGAAGGCGATATGAGCTTTTTAGTCCTATCAATATGCAAAGTTTAGGTATATTAGAGTGTGCTACAAATGAAGATATACAAGTAGCAATCAATAAATCTAAAAAGGCACAGGAAGATTGGAAAAAAATTTCTGTACTAGATAGGTCTAACTTTATACACAAAATGATCGATCAAATTCTTAAAGATCAAGATGAAATAATTGAAACAGTAATACAGGAAACAGGAAAGACTGAATCTGAAGCTGTATCTATGGAAATATATGCAGCTGTAGATGCCTTAAGCTTCTATGCTAAAAGAGCCCATAAATTTCTTAAACCAAAAAAAATTAAACTACATGGAGCTATGAGATTTATGAAGAAAGCTCTTTTAATGTATAAACCTAGAGGTGTAATTGGCGTAATAACGCCCTGGAACGGACCCTTTATATTGGCTATCAATCCAACAGTTCAGGCCTTATTAGGAGGTAATTCAGTAATTATAAAACCTTCTGAAGTTACCCCTTTCTCTTCTAAACTTGTTGAAACTCTTTTTTTAAGATCAGGTTTACCTAAGAATTTAGTCCAGGTTGTTTTGGGGGATGGGCAAACAGGGGAGGATCTAGTAAAAAGTAAAGTCAGTAAAATTACTTTTACAGGTAGTATTGTTACAGGGAAGAGAGTTGCTTCTATTTGCGGAGCTCAGTTGACCCCCTTCACCTTAGAACTAGGGGGCAATGATGCCATGATAGTATGTGAAGATGCTGATCTAGAAAAAGCTTCTGATGGAGCACTCATAGGATCTTTAATGAATACAGGGCAATATTGTTGTGGAACAGAAAGAATTTATGTTAATAAAAAAATATATAGTAAATTTAGTGATATGGTTGTTAGTAAGGCAAGAAAGTTAAGACAATCTGTTAATCCTGATGCAGACATAGGGGCGACTTTTTGGGATAAACAGCTTGATATAATAGAAAGTCATGTAGATGACGCTGTTAGTAAGGGCGCTAATTTACTTCTTGGAGGTAAAAGAAATACAAAACTTAAAGGACTGTTCTATGAACCAACTGTCTTGGAAAAAGTCAATAATACAATGACTATAATGAACGAAGAGACTTTTGGACCCATTGTTTGTCTACAAGAAGTTAAAAGCGATGAAGAAGCGTTGAGTTTGGCTAATAATTCAAAATATGGTTTAAATGGGAATGTTTGGACACAAAATAAGAAAAAAGGACTAAGGCTTGCTAGTAATCTTGAAACAGGGGCGGCATCCATAAATGATATGGCTATGAGTTATGGTATTAACGAGGTACCTTTTGGAGGTGTCAAAAACAGCGGTATGGGTTTTGTAAATAGCAAAGAAGGCTTAAGGGGGTTTTGCCATGCCATGCCTATAATAATTGAGAGATTTAAAAAGGGCCCCATTTCTTCTTACCCATACACTAAAAAAGATATTACAAGTATGAAAAGTTTCTTAGATTTATTAAAAAATAAGCGATTAAGAAAATTTCTAGGGTGAACAATAAAGACAAAAACAATAAATATTCGACAAGAGCCGAACAGATAGGGAACAATGTTATTAAGAAATCCAAATTGGCTAGCAAATATACAAGATTTGGATTAGCCTACATAGATACATTTATGACTTCTCTTTTATCTTTAAAACCAAAAGAAATTCACTTCAAAGACAGAAAAAAAAGAGGGGTTAAAAAAACCCCTCTTTAATTTAATTTAAAAGTTTACTTTTAGATGTAAACTCAATTTTTCTAGGCTTTTTATGGTCAGGGACTACTCTTTCTAAACCAACATATAGCAAACCGTTGGTTAAAGCAGCTCCTTTGATTACCATGTCATCTGAAAGGATAAATTTCCTATTGAAATCTCTGGCTGCAAGCCCTTGGTGAACTAAACCTTCAGATGCCTCTGAAGATCTTTTACCTTTAATAGTAAGAGTTTCTTCCTCAGCTACTATTTCAATGTCTTTTTCTTCAAACCCTGCTACAGCTAGTTCAATAGTGTATTTTTGGTCGGAAACCTTTCTGATATTATAAGGTGGATAGTTACTTGTATGAGACTTTGTATCTGCAAGCAAAGACAGTGTATCAAAAGTTCTATCAAACCCTACTGCGAAAGGAGAGATATCTCTCCATAAAATGTCAAAAGTTTTACTTATCATATTTACTCCTTATTTTAAGCAAGTTAATAAATTAATTTACGTAGACCCCTAAGGCACCTACACTATAAATATGAGGTCTAATAGAGAATATTCAAGGAGATTCAATGAAAGATATTTTTTCGATAAAAGATAAAGTTGCTTTAATAACTGGAGGCTCAAGGGGAATAGGAGAAATGATTGCAGCAGGCTTTATATCAAGCGGAGCTAAGGTATATATTAGTTCAAGGAAATCTGATGTTTGTACTAAAACAGCAAGCAGGTTGAGTAAAGAATTCAAAGGCACTTGTATTTCATTGCCTGGCGATGTTTCAAATTTAGAAGGCATCAATGGCTTGGTTGAGACCCTTTCTAAGAATGAAAAACATTTGGACATTTTGGTTAATAACGCAGGTGCTTCTTGGGGAGCTCCTTTGGAAGAGTACCCTGAAAGCGGTTGGGATAAAGTGATGGATACAAATGTAAAAGGTGTATTTTTTTTAACTCAGAAGCTTTTGCCTTTCTTAAAAAGGGCAGGTAGTTCAGAAGACCCTTCTAGAATAATTAATATTGGTTCTGTTGATGGAATAAAGAATAGTGTATTTGATACTTTTGCTTATGGGCCCTCCAAAGCTGCACTACATCACCTTACGAGGTTATTAGCTGCTAAGTTGGTTCAAGATAATATTATAGTTAACGCCATTGCTCCTGGACCATTTCCAACTTGGATGTTGAGCACAGGG
>CESL01012682.1_pt1 | contig 19409 bp, 23 predicted proteins | sample 531221 | NCBI WGS metagenome assembly CESL01 (sample SAMEA2622197, study PRJEB7988) | marine metagenome | biome: marine biome (ENVO:00000447); feature: mesopelagic zone (ENVO:00000213) & marine oxygen minimum zone (ENVO:01000065); material: "saline water (ENVO:00002010), including plankton...
GCGGGAGGGGGCCGTGGCCCGGCCCCCTTGAACCCCCACGACTTTAGTTAGATAAGGATACCAGTATGACAGTCATCGTGCTCGGGGACCGGCCCAAACCCAGAAAGCGGCGGGACAGGCCGGATGACCTGCGCGGCACATCCAAGCAGGGAGACGCTCCGCGCCTCAATCCCAATCTCGTCGGGGAGATCAGGGAAGCGGACCGCGACGAGACGCTGCCCACGCGCATGGGCGAACTGCTTGGCATCGAATTCACCGGATACCATGCCGAGGGCTCCGGAGAAGACGCCTTCCGCGGCTTTGTCGCCGAGGTCGACGGATGCCGGGTCGGTATCAACCGAGACGTCCACGACGGCCTCCATCCATGGGAATACAATCTGCATCGCCACATCGAAGAGATCGTTCTCGGACGCGTGCCCGTCTCCCGCCCCGACGGCTTCGACCACATCAAGCCCCATCTCAGCGCTCTACAAGCAGACCTGCTACGGCACGACGGGTTCTCGCCGCTGGGCGTTACCCTCGCCGCATGGGTGCTCGGGCGAGTCGCCCTCGATGCAGGGGGGCGGCGTCACGTGATCAAGGCCTGGAACAGACACAGCACGAAGGACCGGCTCAGCAGGCCCGACTGGGAGCAGATGCAGATCGATCTCGGACAAGATGTCGTGGTCGGCAAGAAGGGAATCCTCATACGCACGAAGCTGCCGGAGACGGTCATCAGCACCTTGCCAGGCCGGCGGGCTTCAGAGGCGATCGAGCATCCAGTGCTCACCGACTACGTGATCGCATCGGTTTCGACGCGCAAGAAAGGCCACACCATCATAGTGGAGAAGCAAGCATGAACGACATCCTCACGCTCCATGACCAGGCACGTCGCCTCGCCGACATGCACGGAACCAGTCTTGACTATGAACTCGACCGCAAGGCGCGCGAACATGGTCACACCAGCTGGCAAGCGATGGTCGAAGCCCAACTATCGCATCTCCAGGTCGCGCTGGGGTTGAAGCAGCGGTGGCTGCGGCCGGCCACGGAGAATGACGGCGACGTCGGCGGCTGGCCTATCCTACCAGCATACAATCCACTGTTGCCCGAACATCTTCCTCCCGAAGGATGCGACAGGGATATCTATATCCACGCCGTCGCAACACTTCTGGTGAAGACATCCAACCGGAGTAACCTTGCCGATCGGGATGAAGACTATGCCAGCAGGCTGGCCGCAACCTTCCTCCGGTGGGAAGTCGCCGATGCGCTCCTCAATGATCGGGTTCCTACCCCCATCGAAGGAGGAAGCATTCTTCCTGCGGTCTACGATCGAATTTACGCACGCCCAGCCAGCGCCTGGGCTGGTGATTATGTTCCCCGGGTGTTTCGGGAGTTCGCAAGCGAATGGCAGACTTCAGATCCCGAGGGAGCGGCTTTACTGGAGGAACTTGCAGCTGGAGGCTATGGCTGGTCGTTGAGCGTCCTGGACAATGCAAGACATGCATTTCTTCGATTCCGGCATCCTGCGATCGCCAAGCTCGTTGCCTAACCCATCAAACCGTTCACACCATTAGTTCGATAAAATGATCCCACACCCGACAGTGAGCGGGCTTTTGATATTCTTAGACGAAAGGAAAAAGGCATGAGTGACATTTCACCGCGTCTTGTTCCAAACATTCTTGGAGAGATGTGTCCTCACCCTGATTCTTGGCATGAAACCGATACCTCCAAGTGGCAAGATGGTTTCCCTTCGGTCACTCGCCTCGGCAGAGCTCTGCTAGATTATATCGGGAAACACGATCCCGAATGGATCGAAGAAGCTCGAAAACAGCTTGACGTCAACTTCTACAAAAACACGATCGGCATGACGACAAGCGGCGGCCATATGTCACGCTATATCGGTAGGATCCTTGTCAAAGAGTGGGGCCATGAAGCAGGAAGATTTTTTCTCGATGCGGCCGTGTTTGACGGCAAAAGTGATTACAATGTCATTCAGCTCGTAGCTGGTCACGGACCCTCTTATGACTGGTGCTTTCTATATGATGATGAGCTGCCTCAAACGCTGGCTATAGCCCAAAGGCAGATAATGGCCCAGGCTGCTGGAAAGCCGCTTTCGCATTTTATCGATATCAAAGGCTTGAATATCGATCCGACGGTTCTGGAAATATCAGATCCCAGAGATTCACTGGAAGAAGATGACGATTCCGTAGATGACGGTATTTGGCTTCATCTCGAAACGACAGTCGAGCCATGGCAGCATCTCTTTCCCTAAAATACCGGCAAAAACCAATCCCAAGGGCGAAAAAACATGAAACCTGACCAAGCAGTAAAGGCTGACAAACAGGCTTATTTTAATTCCCAGCAACGCGCAGCCGAAAAACAGGCAGCTCGCGACCGGGACGATCAGGAGTTGAAAGAAGGCAAGATAAGCCGTGAAGACCTTCAGCGGCGAAACTCTTTCTTCCCCGAAGGATGGGCAAGGGATGCCGAGATCGCCTCCTTGGGAGACTGGGACTGACATCGCCTCGAGCATAAAAAATACATATGCACCCGTAAGGCCAAACCTTGCGGGTTTTATTTTGGGAGATTCCAAATGAAACAACCCACCAACCCGACAGGCAATCCGCTCGATTATCGTTGCCCCTCCTGCGGTCTATTTCCCGGGCAGCGCTGCGGAACCTATCGCGGTAAGCCGCACAAACGCCGCGTGGAGGTTGCCAACGGAACACGTCCTATGGTCCCTGACGACGCGCCTGATCCCAACAAGTGGCACAAGGATTTGATCGGAAGCGTGGTCGCCGAGGAAGAACGCAAAACACGAAGCAGGCTCCGAAAGGCTCGCCTGCTTTCAACTGCCTTTTAAGCATCAAGGATATACCAATGATCGGATCATTTGGCGCCGGCATATCTGCAGGCACCGCTATCGGCGCGGCACATACCGTCACCACTGCGGGAAGCGCTGCCAACACCTCACGCAGAAGGCGTCATTCCTCATCTATGAAAGAGGAAAAGAAAGACAGCGGCCAATGGGAATGCGTTCGAGAGCGCCGCACCTCTAGAGATAGCGGCTTTCCCATGGGCCTCGTCATGGGTCTCATGGTTCTTCTTCTGGGAGCCTTCGCCTTTCTCATGCTCACTTTCTTCGTGAACAGGCCTTCTGAAATTCATGCTGGCACAGTCAGTCCAGAGGCTATCGAGCGGGCACGTCAAAGAGAACTCGCCAATCAGCCGCCACCGCCGACTCACCTCTATTCCCAGAAGGTGCCTACCAAGATCCTTTACGTCGGATCCTACAAGCATATCAGCGCCCGCGTCCGCAATCAGGCCACCGGAACCGTCGATAGCGTGTATCTGTGCAAGAAGCATTGCGGCCTTCGCTATGAAGGCACGGAGCCCGGCAGCGTCTTGGATATAACCTGGCACAGCTACCGCGGACAAGACGGCATCTTCCAGCGTGTTGACGCCCGTGAACTCAAGAGGCTCTATCGGTAGCTCGGGGAACCAAACTACGCTTACAAAGGGAGCACGAGGGAAAGTCCCTCGCAAACTACCCTCACCCGCCCCTCGAGCTCCCCACGGCGTGATTAGATTTTAGAAGAACAGGATACGCTCGCATGCCCGATGGTGTGCGGGCTTTTTGCTGTTTTGAACGAAAGGAAAAGGCCATGAAGATTGCACACAGCAACCTGCTCGGACACCTGATCGAGGCCGAGGACGTCACAGCAAAGGCCGTCTCCGACCTGCTTGTCGTATGTCCGGAATGCCGCTCGCCCATCTACAAGATGGAACGCGGAGAAGGAAAGAGCGTGCAGCACTTCTTCTCTCACTATCCCGCACAGAAAGATACCTCCAAGGAATGCGAACTGCGCGTTGCGCGATATACCGCCGAACAGATGACGCAGGACATTGCGACAGAGCGCGCGCACAACCTCAAGTTCTTCCTGGCGGCCCTCAACGAAATGGTCGTCGAGGTTGTCGAGAAGCAGCGCGGCCCGATCGATCAGGAAGACCGGCGGGATCTTAGACAGATAGCCAAATCCAAGAACATCAATCGCCTCAGACAGGAAGTCGCACAACTCGCAGCTGGCGCCATTCAGCACGAAGACGACGAAACCAAGAACCGGCTCGGTCTGGATAGCCGGGACAGCTACAATTCCGGCCTCATGATCAGGCCCCGCCTCAGCTACGAGCACCAGCGAGGCTATGCACAAGACCTGTTCGACACTCTCGTCCGGCCCGAGTGCACTACGATCTATACCAAGCTCCAGCACTATGCATGGATGTTGACCCTGGACTATTTTCACGCCCATGCCGAAAATCCGCAAACCGATGCGATCCTCAACTTCTGCCTCGCGCTTACCGAGGATAACTTCCAGGAATGCAAATACTGGAATAGCCTCATGGTTCACGGTGACATTCCGCAGATCAAGGCCGTCTTCTCGACCTTTATCCATCAGATTCTTCTTTCGGTAGACTACGGAGAATGGTTGCTGCGGCGTCGCAACGAGGTAAGGCTACAACGTCTCAGGTGGACGCCTGACAGAATATTCAACCCGGTCGTAAAGCGGTGCCGACACAAACCCAAACGCACACACCGGAAGAAAAAGCCTGGTAGGAAACAACGCAAGGCAGGCTGAGCCTCTTGTGACCACCGAACATCGGATCCAGCTTGAAGAAGGGCTGAATGTCAAACATAGAAGTTAGTGAGAATATTGTTTTACGACAGGCTTGTCTTGCCGTAGAACAATGCTAGAACATTCAACATAATGCCGGCGCCGCGCAAATCCTGTCACACGGTTGAATTTCCACTGACCGTCACCGAGTCTGACCGGCATTGCTTGGAGCGGCGGTTTGCAGCAGCGAACACGCTTGACAATGGCATCCTTCAGAGTGCCTTGCGAGCACTCGATGCCTGCCGGTCAGATCCAGCCTGGGAAGCAGCTCGCAAACTCAAAGGCAAGGAGCGCACCGAAGCCTTCAAGACCGTGCGTCATACGCACGGTCTGACTCTCTCGGCACTGGCTCGGACCATGCGGGCCATGCGCACAGGGTGTTGGATCGAGGATCATCTTGAATCCAGGCTCGGAGATGTGCTCGTTGCTAAAGTGCTGCGCTCGATTGATCGGCATTTGTTCGAAGGTGCTGGTCGGCCCAGATTCCGAGAACAGGAAAATCTGCGCTCGGTTTCGGCTAATAAACACAGCCCGATCCGTCTTCTTGGCAATCCAGTGGATGGCCTAACCATCCACTGGGGCGGATTGGCGCTACCGATCCGTCGTGAAGAATTCTCACCAAGCGAACTGCATTCGCTTGGCTGCAAACGGCTTTATTGCCGGATTGTCCGTCACCCTAGTGGTCGGGTATATCCGGCATCACCTTGGCGCTATGCTGTGCAATTGGTGGTCGAGGGTAAGCCCTATGTTCACCGTCCAAGAGCAAGTTCGGGCACGGTTGGTATTGATTTTGGTCCAGGAACGGTAGCCACAGTGTTCCGTGATACTGCAGAGGATCCAGAGCCGGAGATCATCCACCTCGCACACGAGGTGGATGTCGATGAAGCCGCTATCCGGCGTGCCGGTCGCAAGCTCGATCGTTCTCGCCGGGCAAGTAATCCCGATTGTTTTGATACAGCGGGACGCTGTATCAAACGACCGAAAAAACGTTCCCGTCGCTATGAACGAGAACGTGCCCGACAGAAACGCCGTGAGGCCAAGGCAGTCCGGCACCGTCGCAATTGTCACGGCAGGGATACCAACCGGATTCTGGCTTCAGCGATCAATATCCATATCGAAGATCACGGTGTCCGTGGTTTTGCCGGACTCTGGGGCAAGTCGCTTGGACGCAAAGCGCCCGGCCTGTTCGTCTCCGAACTCAAGCGCAAAGCGCTGGATGTCGGTGGTTCGGTTGCCGATATCGACTGTCGCAAGGCCAGGCTCAGCCAGCTGGACCACACCAGCGGCGCCTGCACCAAGAAGCCACTTAACCAACGCTGGCACGCACTAGCTGACGGTTCGGGCTTCGTGCAACGAGATCTCTACTCTGCCTTCCTTGCTGCAAATTGCAGCAAGGAAGGTGTTCTGGATTCTGCCAGCGCCAACAGGCACTGGCAGCAAGGCGTATGTAATCGCCTCGTTCAGCCCACACCGGCAGCTGCTGCTGCAGTGGGCAAAGTTGCAAAGGCTTCTGGTCTCAGACCGAAGCTGCGTCCACGGGCGGTAACCCCCGTCAGGCGGCAGAGCGACTCGGACGGAAGACTTGCAGTCCCGGTCATGAGGGCCAGCGCTTTAGCTGGTCGAGAACGGAATGCTACGGGTCGCACGGACGCGCGATATTCGCGCTAGTTTATGCGACTTTTGGTCGCATAAACTTCTGTGTTTTACACTTCCAATCAAACGGCTATCGAGCTGTCTGCTGCACTCGGGCGGAATCGAACCACAGAACGCTGATACAACAAGGCACGCCTTCACCACGGACTTTGAAACAGGCAAGCCGCTAGAGGCCATGCCGGCGACCATCTACGAAGCGTTCTAACTGGATATCTGCGGCAGTTAAGGGCAGATTGAAGGCAAGCATTTGAGCTCGTGCGTCTGGGACGTGCGGGCTTTTTGCGTTTTCTAAAGGAGGAAAAAAGAAAATGTCTGTGAAAGGCGTTCCTAATCGTGACACGCGCGCCGCTGCGGAAGAACGTGATCGCCTCCTTGTAAAACTCGTCTACGAGGAAGGCATGAGCGCGAGCGAGGCGGGAAAGATGCTCGATCCACCCCAACCTGGGAAATACGTCAACATCCGGATGACGGCCCGGCGCAAGCAAGGCTGGGATATTCCTCGCAAATCACAAGGCCCCAAGGTCGACTGGGATCTCGCCCAAGACTTGAAGGACGAAGGCGTCTCGTCCGAACGTATCGCCAAGTTGTTCGACGTCCATGAAGGAACCATAGAATATGGCCGCATCAATAAGAAAAAGCCCCGTCGCAGCTCGATCATCGACCGTAGCAAATTACGTCGCCCTCGCTGGTAGGGCGGTCAAACGCAAGATCCCTGCCGACCATAAAGATCACGACGACATTCTCTCCGATATCCTTCTCACTCTCCATGAGAAGGGCGCGGAGGACTGGCAACCGGGACAGATATTCCGATACGCCCTACGCTGCGCGCACCAATCGGAGCATCCGTTCGAAATCGCCGCCAATGATGACGATCCCATTTGGAAGATCTCTTCCCGGTCACCCGCCATGCAGGAAATGGCATATGATGCCGGCGTCGCCCGTCGCCTCATGGAGGCCCTTCCGGATGAAGACCGAGCCGTGCTCGAAATACTCGTCGATGGCGGTGATGCCCTCGATGTCGCAGCCGAACTCAAGATGAAACCGAAACAAGCCATTCAGGCCATAAGGAGAGCAAGACGCCATGTTGGACTTGTCGACCCTGCTGAGCGGCCCTGAACTCGAGCTGGCCACACGTCGCTGGCCGGATGGTCCCTCCTGCCCACGCTGCGCTGCAACCAAGCTCTATGCAATCACCGGACGCAAGCGTTTCAAGTGTGCCGAATGCCGCAAGCAGTTTGGAATTCTGACCGGAACAGTTCTACATTCATGCAAGATGGATGCAGGCACAATACTGCACATGCGCGCCGAACTGGCAAAGGGATCGCATGCCTACGGACTGGAAAAGACGGTCGGCCTGTCGTCCAAGACTGCTACGAGTCATGTCGAAACAAGGGAGAAGACACTCAATCTTCTTGGTCGTGACATACCCGAAGGAGAAGAGCCCTACGGAAAAGACATCCCTGGTCCTTGGGATCCTCTTTCTATCAACCAACGACGGCGCAAGCCATTACAGAATACGAGAAGATTCGGACGCCATCAGAAAAATCTTTTGATACAGACTGGAAAATCGGCCGCAGATGGCAGTCTCTGGATGGAAATCGCATCCGACCGGAAGGTCGTCGAATCCCTTGTTATGCGCGATCTCATGGAAGCTACAACTGCATGGATGAAAATTAGTCCCAAAGGTATTCTTGCTCTTAGCCGGATAGAGAAGAACACGGCAATAAAAGCGATCAAAGGCATTCGCCAAACCCTTCAGAAAACTCAGAAAGACTGTCAGGACACTATTAGGCCTTGCGCTTTCAACAGCACGAAAAGGACGACTGCATGAAGCTATCAGCCATGCCAAACGAAGTTCGCATCGGACGCTATGTCACCCTAGACATGCAGGACAAGGCCAAAGAGGTCGTTAGCCTTGTCCACGCTGAAATTCCCCTCGCTTCAGCACGCATTTATGCCAAGTCTTCTGCGACCTATATCCTTACGCTCGTTCCAGATGGTCACACTACTCTTGTCACCTTTGAGTTTCGCATTCACGACAAAGTCGAAACACGAGCGCAGATCGTTCTCGACGTCATCAGGTCACACAAGCAGGCGCTTGCCACAGCCGACATCCAGAATGCTGCACCCATCATGGTAGAGCGTGCCGTGGCCGCCTTTGCGCATCCGGCAGGAGATGGCGCATGGTTTCGCACCGCTGCCCGTCACGTGGTGCGTCGCACCCAGCTTCTACGCCATGGCGGCGTCACGCCTGCCTGGCCCGAAGTGAACTTCGGCTACGACGATGTCATGCAGAACGACGGGAAAAACAATATCCTCTTCATCGGCCGCGGCACTCCCGGGCTCGTCGGACTGAAGATCACCTTGCCGGCTGACACTCCCGTTCTCAGGCCGTTCGATAATGCCGAAGGCATCGCAGTCGATGAGCTAATCGATCACCCCTTGGTCAATGGTTCTGGCCTGATCGCAAAGAAGGCGTGGAAAAGCGAAACGCAGGACAAATCGCTGGGGCGCATTTCCATCGTCTTTGCAAGCGATCTCATGCCAGTCGATGAAGCGGCACAGCTTATCGACCGGATGCGAGCAAAAAACGCTTTGACCGGAGTGCTCATGGGTCGAACCGAGTTTCGAGCCAAGGATGCCGGCTACGAACATCCAGAAGGCACGATGCCGGAACAGGCAAGGAAGTGGTTCTATCGGGATGAGTGGCTGCGTTCACTGAGCAAGGCGACAAACGAGCCAATTCGCTACTTTCAAGGCATGGATGTCTTGAATAACCATGATCTTCCAAACATCACGAAGGACGCTCAGATCGCAACGCTGCTCGATTTCATTCGATCAAAAGGCCTGGATCAGGAATGGAAGAAGCACCGTGATGATGCGCTTCTTGCGCAAAGCCAATTGACCAAGCCAGCGGTGACGATTGACCGAACCGAAGAGGATGGAGGGAGATATCAATATGCCTACATCAATATCACACCCTGGCTATTGACCGCGGCGGTCGAAGATATCGTGCAACTGGTGCAGATCGACGGCGATCTGCATGAGAACGAAAGCGAAGAGCGCATCTTCATCGATACAGTCTGCAAGGCATGCGACAATTATCGGACCGACCGGGACGACGAATATCACATTCATTACCCAGACCGCTGGCGCTACAACATCAGCATGACGAGTCTACGCAGGGAAATTGTGGCGCTAATGCATACTCGGCGGCCAGACATCGCCAAGGCTGTCGAGAAAGCTGTCGGCGCGGTATCAGAAGAAGAAACTCTCGTATGAACTCTCGTATGAACCAGAAAGATATCGAACGGTGTTCGCGCGGCGAGTCGCTGAGCGCCATGACTCTCAAAATTATCATGTCTGATGCGGTTCCCCATATGACCACGACACTGGACGCGGCGACCCCGACCTAGCTCTACGCCATCAGCGCGCAGGGTAGCAGAGCGACTCGGACGGAAGACTCGCAGTCCCGGTCACGAGGGCCAGCGCTTTAGCTGGTCGAGAACGGAATGCTACGGGTCGCAGAGACGCGCGATATTTGCGCTAGCTTATGCGACTTTTGGTCTCATAAGCTTCTGTGTTTTACACCGGTCCCCTTAGACCCCTTCGGCTTTGATTAGATTTTTAGAAAAAACAAGATCTGCTCGCATGCCCGACGGTGTGCGGGCTTTTGCTGCTTTTGAGAGGAAGGAAAATTATGCTCAAATCTCTCGATCAAGACATGCTCGCCATGACGAGGAAGCTGTGTGCTACCCACCCTCGTCACGGCGCACCGTTTCATGGCTTCCAAGTCTCCGCCGGGGAAGTTGCAGCAGGAATCCTAGCGCACATGATGCTGCACAGTCCCGAAAGAATCGGAATTGACCGCGCCAAGCCTGCCATGACAGAAGAGTTCCTCAAAGGAGCGGCCGACCTGGTTGACTTTCTTGCGGACAATGACCCCATCTCGCACAGCCGCCTAACCGGTAATACCTGGCATGACGTCGACCACCCCGGACTTAAAGGCCGGCACCCATACGTAAAGGCCACCTTTGCAGCGCCAAGAGGCGTAAGGCGTTACGGAACCGAGATCGGCGATTTCATCGATAGTTGGTTCCACATCTCAGCTGAGCGTCCCGGCATCCTGAATGGCCTTCCCAGGGCAATGAAGAAGAGCAAAAAGAAGCAGGTCGAAGAACGTATCTACACCATTCTCAACAGCATAACCCCTGTGAGCAAAGCATATGTCATTCAGGCACGATGGGCCGGCGGTGGCTGGCACGCAGGAGCTGTTCTCGAGGAATTGGGAGAAGTCGAAGTCTACATCAAGGATCTTCCGCACATTCCCATGCAAGAAGTCGACAAAAACCTAGCTAAGCTTGCCCATGAAGCGAAGCTTCGGACAGAGAACAAAGATCGGCTGAAAGAAATGGGGGACATTGCAGAAGCACAGGTCAGATCTAGATACGGCGACCTTGCAAAGGTGACCGGCAGAACCCTCATGGCTTGCCATCCCCAGAAATCGCAGGACGATCCGCGAGAAGGGCCAGGCAACATATGGTGCGCCAAATACGCATTTAGCCTCGAAGCATTGGGAGATGACCTCACTCCCAGCACAGAACATCAGGGCGCTAGCGTTTTCAACGGAAGTCCCGAGCCTCCTGAACTAGATAATCTTCCATTCAGCGGTGAAGTTGTGCGGATGGATGACATCGACGATAAAATTTCATCTCTGCGCAAACGGTATCGTCAATCAGAAGAGGGAATCGAAATCGATAAAACCCTACAAGCGGTTCTAGAGCGACTTGGAGAAGGCAAGGCTAATATCCTTTCGCAACTGCGCGAAATAGGTTCAATGAAGTTCATGGATCTGCAGGACCGTAAACTCCTCAAGAATATCGGAGTTGCGGACATCGAGATACGCGATGGAATCATCACAGGGCGGATCAAGTATGCAAAGAATCTGGAATGGAACGGTGACAAGCTCACTCTAAAGAACATGGATGCCCCCTTGGCTTATCTCGACTCATTAGTCGGGCACACAGCAGACAGGCTCGCAGACGACGAATCCCTCAAATACAGCAAGATCGTTGGTCATCGTAAAACCGACAAGGGAACCCTGATAATCGACTTGCAATCAGACAAAGCGATAATTTCCTTGCCGTCTGATACGTCAACCAGTCGGATATAACGAAATACTGACGTCAAGCTGAGCCAAATCAGGGAGAAAAATACAATCGCATGCCTAACCACGTTCCGGCATGCGGACTTTTGGCTGTTTTGGACGAAAGGAAAAGAAATGGAATTCAGGTGCACCGTAGAGCCTTATTATGAGGATCCGGCATTTCAGCACGTTCTCATTGCCGCTTTCAGCGGCGAAGACGAAGCAGCCTTCGAAGAAGAAGGAGACGACCCGCAGGCCCCGCCAAAGCACAACGGACTTCCCTATGAGACACCTCTCGGTAGCGCGCGGCTCTTTCGGTATTACGATCCTGAATTTCACGCTGAAAATTTCCCAAGATATGCTTGGCAAGTGATGGACGGCGAAAGTGGAGATCTGGAAGCCGTGGCCTGTGCGGCCAGCCTCTATGGTCACCGGGTCAAATACGAAAATGAAGACCAGGAATGGGATTTCAGCGAAAGATGTTCAGGCCTTCTGGTCATCGATCGCATCGAGGTCGAACCCTTCGCCCGCGGACATGATATCGGTGCAATGATCCTCAAGGAGATCAGGCAGCATCATGCCGGTCAGCTGTTTTACTGCGCCCTAACTGCGGAGCCATACAAACTAGAACGAGGGCCAGAACGCGATGCCATGCAAAAGCGCCTTATCTCTTGGTATAAGAAACAGGAAGGCATGCACTTCAGGCAGTTGGCACCGCGCAAAAACCCAGAATTTCTCATGGCAGCCTGGGACGGTCGCGACATCGATTACAGCTTCCCAGATATCCACGACATCCCCGCTCTCGTAGAGAGCTGGAAGGATTCACAAGGCAATGCAATCCCGGACCCAGCGCAAGAATGGGAATAATTGAAACATGGAGCTAACCGATGGCCGGTTGATCGATGCGGGCAAACGTCGCCAGATCCTCGCCCGTGCGATTCACTTCGCCATGGATTTGCGCTGCACCATGCTCGGCGCCTCCATGAGCGTTTCCTATGATACAAAAGGAAACATCAGTTTCCGCCTGGGCGTTACCGAGACCGGCATAGAAGAAGCCGAACTGTGTGCCCTTGGCGAGATGCTCGAGATGGCAGACGCCGCCGACATCCCAATAAACAGCGAGATCGAGGGCGACTTCTTCTACCTCGTGCCCTTCTACCAAGATTTCGGCTTCAGGCTTTCATCGAGCGAAGACTATAAGGCCGAAGTGACTGCGACAAGAAAGGCCGCGGAAGCCATCAAAAGCCATATTGCCAAAGGAGGATTAGCCCAAGATCTGTCTTTCAAAATGAAAAGAAAGGCATGGTCCAGCGCGCTCATCTCGCCTGACGAAATTCAGGCAATCAAAGGAGAAGGACGACCGGCTAAAACGCCCTTTCAAAAACGGGCTCAGCAGCGCGATGCCATTCTGATTGCACTGCAGAAACGTGGACTCACAGCGAAAGAAGCTGGCTACCGGATCAGTCCAAATATGACCGATCTCGAAGTCCACATGAGAAAGCACGATCGCAAGAAACAAGGCTGGAACGTGCCAAACTTCCAGAAGCCTGCCAAAACAAAATCCGGAGGTAAGAAGGAACCCTGACGATCCTTACGGAAAAAGCAGCCTCGAACGCAAGACAATCTGGATCAAGCCCCATCTCTCAGGCGGCACCGCCGAGGATTTGGGAGAGCATGCCAATGTCCGGATAGCCAAGGACAAGGACTGAGAGAACCTAAGGAGGACTCTCACGCCCGACGGGTGTGCGGGATTTTGTCATTTTTGGATAAAAAGGAAAATCATGAATCAGACAGGCTCCAGGCCCGTGTCCGCCAATGACGACGACACATCGCATGGCACCGTGATCACGTCGCATGGCACGGTATCATTCGACGACTTCACCGACGACGACATGATGAACAGCTTCGATGATGAGAACACCTTCAACCCCGACATGACCTACCGGTTCTTCATCGCCTTCCATGTCGGCGACGATGAAGACCTCGAGCTGCGCGGTCCCGAACGCGTGGTGGTCAAGAGCTTCACCATTGCGATGACATCCGACACTTTCGAGCGCCTGATTTATCTCGATGATCATACCAACGGTGCATGGACGGATATGTGGCGCTGGAGCGCCTGGAAGATCGGCCAGCTGGGAGACTGCACCGCGCCGGCGCTCGGCGTATTCGGCTTCGACAGTCACGAGATCGAGACCGAAGCAGAGCAAGACCGTGTGATGAATGCATGGAAGCATTTCATGCAGCGTCACGGCTATCCCACAGGACCTATCGAGACAGCAACTCATACCCCGGACGACTTCGAAAAGATGGGCGACAATCCCTTCTCCGGCCACCAGGGCTAAGAGGAAAGACGAATGAACACACAGACCATCCAGAGCCTGGCCATCACCATGAGCGAGGCGGGCTACGGCAATTACGTCATCATCGATCTCGAGAAGGCACGGCCCGAGGAAACCGGTCCCGGAGACCTTCCCCATGGAACGGACGAATTGGTCGGCAAAGAAAAGACTGCGATCGAATTCCCGGTGGATGAGAATGACGACGATGCTCACGCCAGAACTGCCTACCGCGAGATCGTGGAGGCCTGCAGGACCCATGATGGCATCCTGCGCGGCAGTGTCACTCTCATCGAAGACGGCGAAGTCGAAACCGCCACTATCGGCTGAAATTGCAATTCTGAACGATCACGCTTCCAGCAAAAGGAGAAGCGCATGACCCTGCTACCCGACAATCTGGACTTCTACGAAGCATGTGCGGCCATCTCCCCCAGCATTTCGCTCGAGGACCGCTATGCCGAGCCTTGGCGCGCCTACCACAACCGGTTGCATATCACCGAACTGCAGGAACACCTCCTCGCCGCGGAACAGGATGCAGTCATCATCCAGGACGGCGCCGCCGCGCTCGCCTTCGTCCTGTGGCACGATGCGATCTATGACCCCATGGCACCCCACGGACGCAATGAAACCCTGTCCGCCCAGCTGTGCTCCCATGAATTTGGCAAGATAGCCGGTGCGACCAGCGTCTTCAGGGCAGTCGACGCCATCATGGCAACCATCTCGCACACCCTTGAGGGTGAAGGCGGGAATCCGGATGCGCCGCTCCTTCTCGACTGCGATCTTGCAATCCTAGGATCGGATCCGGAACGCTTTGCCGAATACGATGCTGCGATCCGCGCCGAATACGTGCTCGTGCCCGAAGATATCTACCGGACCAAGCGCCGCGAAGTGCTCACCAAGTTCCTCGAGCGTGACCGGCTCTACCTCACCGATTGGGCATATGAACAGTGGGAAGAGCAAGCCCGGGAGAACCTTCGTTCGGCTATCGGCTGAGCCATCAATCTGCATGCTAATGCTTGCCTGCTAGGAAAGGAAAAGAGATGCCCCGTTACGCCCCCGTCATGTCCCAGGCGGACCTGCGCCAGATCATCATCGATAAGGCAGTCGCCAACGATTACATCGAGGAATACGGCGATCTCGACCCCGCCGCGCCCGACATGACCAGCCTTGTCCACATGCTTCTCATGGAAGAGCTCGTGCCCGAGGTGGAGAAGGACTGGTCCAAGATCGACTTCTCTACCGAGAACATGGACGTAACAGCCGAGAAGATGACGCCCGGCGGTGTTCCTTATCTCCTTATCCGTGCCGGCGGCGACTGGGAAGCACCCTTGCAGTGCATCATCTATTTCGACGGCAAAAAGCTGCGCGGCTACGTTCCCAAGGACGGCAACTCCTACAATCACAAGGAGAAGGCCGCCTTCGGTAACAACGACAGCGATGCCGCGGTTGCCACCAAGCAATTCGGAAAGGACTTCACGCAAGGCGACGGCTATTACGATGCAGAGCCCGATATGGCGCTCGTCGAGCAGGACATCGCTGCGCGGATCGAGGCCAAGGGCAGTCACAGCCACAGCTCCCAGCCAGTAACGTCGAAAGCCCAGACCAAGGCCGCCAAGCAGGCCGATATCGAAAAAGGCCAGGATCTCAGCGGCGACATCACCGCAGACATGATCTACGCCGTCATCTCACCTGCGGCCGGCGGTTCCTATGTCGAATTCGAACTTCGATCGTCGCGGCGCGAACTCACGACGGACGAAGGCAAGCGGGTCGTTGGCGTTCCCGCCGTTCTCGACAGGAAAGAAGGCCACGGCGGAGGCATACTCTGGTATGGGCCCATGGGCTGCTACCCCATGCAGATGCTCGCTCTCCTCGAGGCCGCCGGCTTCGAGAAGGCGCCTGACAACGACCTCACGCCTTATCAGGGCGCCAGAACGATCATTATCCGCTGAGGCGGCTTCCTAGAGGCACAAAGAGAGGCAAGTCCATGACAAATCCCCAGGCCATTGAAGCTGCATTCGAGAACGGTATGGCCGTTCAGCGAATAGCCGATGTAACCTTCCGCCACGAATCCGAGCCCATCGCCCACAAGATCGGCTTGTTCTTCGGAGTTATCCTGGCGCTTGCCGGCATATTCCCGATTGCAAAGCTGATCGAAGGAGGACTTGTCGCCAATGCGATATATGGTGCCATGATGATAGTATGCGGCATCGTCTGTGTTGCAATTTCAAGCCTGGCCGAAGCTCGGTGGCAAGATACCCGGGATAAGGCGCTTCTCGAAAACTACGAGAAGGTCAAACGTAACCTTCTCAAAAAATCCCTACAGGGTTCAAAGGATGTTGACACCCCATCCTGATACGAACATAAGCTGCAGCCATGAATCACCTGTTCGCCCTCTCAAGTAGTCTCTCGTCTATTATCTGACGGGTAGGTGACTGCTGCCCGTCTTCGGCGGGTAGCGCACAGGGTGCAAACCGGTCTGGAAGGCCGGGCCGTCCGAAAGGTCGAGGGTTCGATTCCTTTACCCGCCGCCATCTTAGGAGCGTATAGCCGGTTGGTCGCCGGTGCCCGCCTGCTAAGCGCGGTTGAGGTTTGTAGCCTCACCGGTTCGATCCCGGTGCGCTCCGCCATCCTGTCAAAACCCGACTGGTTTACAAGGAAATAGGTGATATCTGCTTTGGAAAAATGTATCCTGAAAAGGCAGATCGAAGAAAGGGGACAACTATGCCATACAGCAAGCCATCCCCTCTCAAGAGTTTTATCGATGAACCGATAGATCCCATCCGGATAAATGGTCTAATCGGTGAAGATCGCATTCGCACTACCAAGATGTTCCTGTTGGGGACCGTTTCAAACCGCCCAACGCACCCGATAGACATTTCAGCGTCGGCCGATCTCATTCAAGGTCTGCCCACGCATGTGAAGATCAAAAAGATCGTGCCTCTAAAGAAAGAGGACAAAGACCTGCCCTTTTGCAAGCGGCGCAGATACAGCATCGACATGGCGTGTGCGCACGAGTTTTGGAAGCTCTATGGCGACCATCGCCTGCTCATCATGTTCTATCACATGCAAACCCATATCGATCTCAAAACGGGCAAACCTTTCGAGGTCATGTGCTTCGTCGAAATCGTCGAGATCATTCTGACCGAAAGCGTTTTCAAACATCTTCGCGGCAACGTTAAAACCAGTGAAGTTGGGCGCATCAAAGCAGACATTCTTTCATGGCGCGGAAGCTACAAAACAAAAGAAGAAGCAGAAGAAGAAGCCGAAAAGGTCCGCGCCAGAACGCAAATCGCAATCGATCATCTAAATGACCGACCGGGCGCCGGCATAATGACGCTGAGCCGTCATATCGACACCGGAGAAAACAAAAAAACAAAACTGTGGGGTCCTTCGAACAAGAGAATACAGCCCACCTTACCGCTGCTAGAGACAATCGATTTCTGTGAAACCCAAGGTCCTTATCGCAACCACGCTCATCCAGGATCACAAGACCAACCCATGGTCCAGATCTACCACGAAGAATTTTACGGGTTAGAACTTCCGTGGATGACGCGGGCCAAGGATGCGATCACTCCTGCCAAGGGATGGAGCAAGCTCGAACGCGAGAACGATCCAAAAAGGGGGAAGAAGCCTCCGCAGCTCGATAAGGCCGAAGAGGCAAAGTTACATCACATTCTTCAACACTCCGCACCTCCAATAGAAGTTCCGGTTGCAGGCGGATCAATTTCCATCATCCGACATATCAACCCGGCAACTCCCAATGAAGGCCACGAGCGTCAATGGCGGAGCATCTGGCTGGAAAGAGGCAGCGACGAATTCACACGCAACCTGACTTGGGCCTGCAAAATTCTGGCCATCAAGCATATAGAGAGCCTGTCCTTTTGGTTTTCGACCTATGAAAAGGCATGCAAACTGGTTGCATCTCTTTCGTCTCGAGATTTCTCCAGCGATTACGATATCAAAGATTGTCTTGTCGAAATGGACGGGCTTCCGCGGCGCTGGCGTTTCCAGACTCTCTTTGGACCATATATTATTCGGGAAACCGATGATAAGCGATACTACATCGCTCCTGACAGCAGGTTTCCTCAGCAAAGAGAAATACTCGAACGCAGGATGTCGATCGCTTTCAATGTCTTTGGGCTGCTGGAGCGCGGAACAGAAATCGAAGGCATCGTGAAAGATGGCAAGATCGCATGGTATGCTCAGCCATCCTGCGTTCGAGACGCAGCGCGTGCTATCATCGACTACACGGATCTCGAAAATGGCGGCCAAGCACGCTCTTCCTCTCAATGAAAGACTGAACATGGCAACACGGCCCATCTATGCAAGCTCCAAACTGAAACACCGCGAACATTGGCTTGCCTCCGGCTTCACTATGACCTCGACATGGATTCATTCCAAAGATCTTCCGCCGGACGAATGCTCAGCAATGTGGGATCGCTACCGAGACGAGATCGAACAGGCCGAGGGCTTCGTTCTCTATGCCGAGGCCGACGATATGCTCAAAGGCTGCATGCTTGAGCTCGGTGTTGCCTTTTCCTGCCGTCTCCCCGTGATCATTATATGGTCTGGCAACTACTCCGACCTTGCCAAGAAGATCGGCACAATCATCTACCATGAAAGCGTTCAGGTCGTCGCTAACATGGTAGATGCCGAAACCGTGATGAAGTTGGATTGTCCGAGATGAACCCGAAGACCATATTCAGCGGGTTGTCTCAGCCATACAGCAATGGAAGGATTAGAGGTCCGTTATTTTTAAGGATTTGACCTCGCCGGTGTTCCGCCATTGGCGCCGTTTGCCATTCCCCTCAGCAGCCTTTGGTTGCGATCCTGGCGCTGACGATCGGCTTCATAAGCACTCTTGCCGCCTCGGGACAAAGCCTCCTCCTCAGCCTCTGACAGAGGTAGGTTCTGCCGCTGTTTTACCAGCGCGTTATTATAGACCATCGTCTGGTGATCCCGGGCTCGCTGCACGAACCGATCACCTTGAGCCTTGCTTGCGACAATCATAGCCTCAGCCTTGTCGGCCTCGATCTCGTTGCCCTCGCTATCGAAGTAACGCCCCTGCTTGTCGCTGACCTCTTCACCGCAAGCGGAAAGAAGTCCTGCCATCATCAGGCAAAAGATCATCCCCTTAGTGCGCCGACCCATACTCAGTTCCTCGGAACATCGATCTCATGAGAGACCGATACGTAAGGCGGGATATTCGCAAGAACTTGGCCTTCAGAGGGCGGATTGGTCGTATAGGTGTAGAAGAAGCTTTCCACCTTCGTGATGTAGCCATCGTGCACCACGATAGAGTCCTGACATGCAGGGAACCTTGCCGCATCTTCCGGCGAAAGCCATGCCTTCTCCTGTTCGCACTGACTGCCCGTCTGCATTGCTGCCAGCTCGGCCGCCAGAAGGTCCTCACAATCAGAATCAATCGAAGCAATCATGCCGCCGACATCCATGATCGTAGGATCGGTCGGAAGAACGTCGAAGATATTGCCGCGGAATTTGTGACACAGGAAGGGAGTATGGCTCCGCACCGTCCACTGCGAATAGTGGTATCCATCGGGAAAAGGCGTGACACTGGTGACCGACGAATACATCGGGCCATTGTCGAAATCCACCCGAAGC
>CESL01006269.1_pt1 | contig 19373 bp, 19 predicted proteins | sample 531221 | NCBI WGS metagenome assembly CESL01 (sample SAMEA2622197, study PRJEB7988) | marine metagenome | biome: marine biome (ENVO:00000447); feature: mesopelagic zone (ENVO:00000213) & marine oxygen minimum zone (ENVO:01000065); material: "saline water (ENVO:00002010), including plankton...
ACCAACTTTGCTTAAATAGTTCTTAGGGTCTTCTTTCCAATTATTCGGGTTAGAACCTGAATCTTTACCATTTGTATACATGTGAGGTGTATAATTATTGCCATAATAGTTATTTCGAGATCTGTTCATTGCAGTATTCGCAAGGTACATGGGGTCATTACCTTGACCTGGCCACCAAACATGATAAAAAATCTGATGCCACATGGTATCTAAAGCTGCCCCTACATACAGAACTGTACCAGGCTTAAGAGATGACTGAAGGCTCCGCTCCGCGGAGGAACATGGACCTCAAGTGCTTGATGTAAACATCTCACTAAGAACTCGTCGGCGCGTTATACTAACTACTATTTCAGCCATGCCTTGGATAGTTCCAACAGAAGCTATTATAGTTACTGACCCTTTTGATTTAGTTGTTACAAGCCCATTTTGATTAACAATTGCAACTAATTCATTTGTTGAAGACCAAACAACTTCAGGTTCATCAATTTCACTATTATTCTTATCAATGACAAGTGAGTATAACTGAACTGATTGATTTGGTTTAAGGATTGAATTAACTGGTGTAATTACAATCGATGAAGGAACTTGGTTAGCTGAAGAGCGTTTATCTTCACATGACCAAAAAAGACTTGATAAAATAAATGATAGAAAAATATATTTCTTTAAATATTCCATTGTAAAAAAATAAGCTAAAAATTTGACATTAACCCAATTTTAAAGCCATTTTCAAAAGGCTGTATATATCGACATACTCCATTGCTACAAAATACTCCGCCACGTTGGGAACCGTAAGACAGCGATAACTGATGATTTTGATTGATATTATAAATCATGCCAATACTCGCCCAAGCAAATGATGTATCCCAAATGTTGTCGAGTGTTTCTTCGATCAAATTTTTATTCCTAACTTTATCAATCACTACAAGTTCTTCAGTATTAGAATAATCTATACTTAAGGTCATAGACCACTTGGGCGATTTCCCTAAGCCAATAGCGATAAACCGGTTCAACTGTTTATCTTTAGTGAAATTTGAATTAAAGATGTTTGAAACGTTTCTACTATCGACTCCCCTTCTCATTTCCTGATACTCAAAAGTAAAATCTATACTATATTGATTGTTAATTAGATACGTGAAATGAGTGGGTATAGTCATTGCATCTACTAATTCATAGCTAAAAAAATGAAATTCATTACTGTATTGATTCGTGTACAGATCAATTACATCATTTGTTGATGAAATTCCAATAACATAATTCAATTTATCTGATATTGCATAACCATTTAATTCAATAAATAACTCTTCAAATGGATTATACATTTTATCTTTTGATGGGAGCAAAATATTATCGTTTTTTTCATGCCAAACCCACTCATTATCTAAAACCCACTCATTATGTCGACTTGATCTAGAATAGTTCACAGAAGCTATGATTTTATCCGTTAATGGGCCCTCCAATCTGAAATTATAGCCCAATTCATCATTGTAATCTATCAAATGGGTAATCTTACCTAATAATACTGAGCTATGTTGTTTAAAAACAGTTGGCATTTGTTGCAATGTTAATGTGCCACCTACATTATTAACAAAGTCCCATCTATCCTGTGGAGAAAATTTTTCAAAAAAATAATTTTTATATGAAAGTCCAATAGACCAGGAGCCTAAATAAATACTACTATTAGCATAAAAACCATTGCCATCCTTTAGAAAATCATTATTTGTATTAATGCCTTCATATTTTTTTATTTTTTCTATCCAAGTTTTTTTGACATAATCCATACTGAAATCAAATTTATCACTGAAATAATTCAAATTAATTCCTAATAACTTATGATTTATTGAACGATGAGATTTAAGTATTGCATCAGGATGTTTCTCATATACATTTAAATAATGAGATCCAATAAACCATTGGCCAAAGAATGTTCCAGCTCTTAGCCCATAAATCGTATTCTCAATTCCATAATTTGGCACGCGATCATTAAATCCTAATACTTGGTTAGAAATACGCCAAATATCCTGATTGCCAACTAATGCCTCAAGACTATAAACATTATCTGACCAATGAATTAATCCGCCACGAACACCTGTATCTAAATCAATTGATTGATCATCTACCATATTAAGTGCTAGCCCATTACCCCAAAATTCATATATATCCCCTAATTTTATAGTAAAATCTTCTTTAATATACTCAACTCTAATTTTTCGTAAACCTGAGAAACTTCGACCCAATTGTGGAGGTTGAGCATGTTCTAGTTGTAACCATCCTGTCCAATTACTCCAATCCCCATTTATATCAATAAGATTGTCATTAAAACTGAAATTGTTTTGACTGGAACCATATCCTATAGATGATGTACCAGAGATGTTGATTTGCCCGTTTAATAAATTATAGAGCACTAATATAGTAATAAATCGGAGAAAATAAATAATATTTGAAATCAAGGATTTAATTGTAGAGCTGAACGCAATTCTAGATCCATATTTTTCTCATCACCTGGAATATATCCATAATGACGCCAAAGGACTTTACCATTTTTATCAATCAATACATTTGTAGGCATTAAATTGCCATTTAGTTTTTTAAATACTTGCCTATTAGGATCAAGAAATACATCATATGTATAGTTATTTGCTCGGATATAACTTCTGACATGTGATAAACTTTTTTGACTATCTATGCTAATCGATAAAATTGATAATCCATTATCTTTATATCGCCTTTCAAATTGATTCAAAAATACCATTTCCTTTTTGCATGGAGAACACCAAGTAGCCCAAAAATTAATAAGGACTGGTCCTTTATTAAGATACTCACTCAATTTAACGGATTTTCCATTCATTTTTTTCAAAGTAAGGCTGGGAGAAACATTTTGAGAAATCAAAAAAGATAAAAAAAGATAAAAAATAAAGAAAAATTTCTTTATCATTTTTCAGTAAGAATTATAGCAACTTACCTAAATAAGTATTTAATTCATTTTCAGGTATAAATTTTAAACTGATTCGACTAATACTATTCGCAGTAGTGACATCCATGTTAAAAATATACTCTACAGGTATATCGACAGTTTCCAGAGCAACTTGCATCGACCATCCTCCAACTGTAAAATTCATTAATGGAGAAAAGAAGTGGAATGGTTTATAGATTATTTTATTACTAGTTAAATCATGTAATGCTTTATCAGCAGTGTCTACAATTACAACAAGAGGTCTCTGATTAGAATCTTGAAGTTGAATAACTGGTATAGTTCTATACTCTCCGAGTTGAATCTTTTTAGAGATATCGGCTGGAAAATTATACTTGTCTTTATTAAAATAGAATACTGTTAGACTTCCATCTTGTTTTAAGCCAGAATATGGTAGTGATTTAAGCATATCTTTAATGACATTACCTTTAAGCTTATAATCAACATTTAAAACAACTTGAAACTCTTTTTTATTATTTGAATCATAATTGAATTGAGGTCGATCCAATTTTACTTGGTAAGGGCTTTCCATCAAGTTATTTAACACATCTATCATCATTGTCGTATTCAAATCATTTTCAGAGCGATTATCTTCATAATTATCCTTTGAAAAATCCAAAACCCATTCACCATTGTCTTCTTTTAAATCTTTATCACTCACTTCACCTCTAGCGCCAATACTAATATCTAATTCTTTTTCTAACTCATCGATAGCTAAATCAATTGCTGAACTCATATTGATTGCTTTTTCCGCATAGCTAGGTGGCTCTCGCATTCGCTTGCCTTCAGTTAATGTTGGGTAAGGATTCTTAGCGGGCTTTGGCAGATATGGCGTCATCATTGTATTAATTGATTCTCTTAGGGATCTGTTTATCCCAGTAACATCATTATAAGTACCTCGTATCTTCCGTTTATCTAGCTCATCCCAAGTCGTTATATCAATCAATTGTAGTGATATAGAAATATTATCTAGAGCTCTTTCATACTTACCAAGAAATAGTAAGTTCTTAGTCCCTGGCCTTTGTTGTAACAAAAGTGCGCGATTTGTCATGACTTCCTCTAGTCCTGATTGATCTTTGAGATAAATTCTATCATGCTTACTTAATTCAGAATTAATCATTTCAGCTAATGCATCTGAAAGCCAACCAATTGCTGCATCATTTTTAATATTATCGAAAGGAATTATATACACATTCAATATTGGTGGCGCACCAATAATTGCGACATTTAGTAGTAATGTAGTAATAAGAGTTTTAGTTATCGTCCGCATAAACCTTCAAATTAGATGATTTTACTTACCATTCTCAATGCTATTCTTTTTTAACTAAATACCTTTTTTTTCTATTTTTGCCCAAGAATCTCTTAGAGGAACCGTTCTGTTAAAAATGGGTATTCCTTGAGAATTTTGATCTTTACAAAAATATCCCAATCGTTCAAATTGGTAAGTTTTTCCGATTATTGAATTTTGCAAATCAGGTTCTAGTTTACAGTCATTCATAACCGTGAGTGAATTAGGGTTCAATGTTTTTAAGAAATCCCTCTCTATGCTTGGATCGGGAACCTTAAATAACCGATCATATAAACGAATTTCAGCGTTTATGGCATGTGCTGAAGAAACCCAATGAAGTGTACCTTTTACTTTGCGGCCATCTGAAGAGCGTCCCCCCTTGGTTTCCGGATCATAAGTACAATGTATTTCGATGATATTTCCACTGCTATCTTTTATTACATCATTGCATGTAACATAATAGGCATAGCGTAAACGAACTTCTCTTCCAAGGCCTAGCCTAAAAAAGTTTTTTGGCGGTTCTTCCATAAAATCATCATGTTCAATAAAAATCTCTTTAGAGAAAGGAACTTGTCTTATTCCAGCTGATTCATCTTCAGGATTGTTGATTGCGTTCAATAATTCTTCCTGATCATCTGGATAGTTAGTAATAACAACCTTAAGTGGATTTATAACCCCCATTCTACGTTCGCTCCGTTTATTTAAATCGTCACGCAGAGTTGATTCAAGTTTGGCGATATCCATTATGTTGTTTCTTTTTGCGACACCTATTTCATCCATAAATAAACGAATTGATTCTGGAGAATACCCTCTTCTTCTAAATCCAGATATTGTAGGCATTCTAGGGTCATCCCAACCATCAACGTGATTATCGTTAACTAAGATTTTTAACATTCTTTTAGATAATACTGTATAACTCAAATTAAGACGGGCAAATTCAATTTGTTGAGGGTGATATACATTTAATTGTTCCAAAAACCAATCATAGATGAGTCGGTGGTCTTCAAATTCTAGTGAGCACAATGAGTGAGTAATACCTTCGATGGAATCTTCGAGTCCATGGGCCCAATCATACATTGGATATATGCACCATTCATTTTCTGTTCTATGATGGGAGGCATGAAGGATACGATAGATGACTGGATCTCGCATATTAATATTGGGGTGAGCCATGTCAATTTTGGCTCTTAATGTCTTTGATCCATTTTGAAATTCACCATTTTTCATTCTTTTAAATAAATCAAGGTTATCCTGAATAGTTCGATTGCGATACGGACTCTCTTTTCCTGATTCATTAAGAGTTCCTCGATTATTTTTTACTTCTTTAAAATTCAAATCGCAAACATAAGCTTTATCTGTTTCAATCAACGTTATAGCATATTCGAACATTTCTTGAAAATAATCAGAAGCAAAACAAAGGTTATTACCCCAATCATATCCTAACCATTTTACATCTTCTTGAATAGATTGTACGAATTCCTCTTCCTCAGCGATTGGATTTGTATCGTCAAATCTTAGATTACATTCACCACTATATTCATCAGCAATAGAAAAATTTAAACAAATTGATTTTGCGTGCCCAATGTGAAGATAGCCATTGGGCTCAGGTGGAAATCTTGTATGAACTTTATTATCAAATTTTCCTGTTAGATTATCCTGATCAATAATCTGTTGAATAAAATTTTTATGTTTATTTATACTATTCATTTAGGTAATATATCTAACGCTCTATTTAACCGTTCCATACAAACTTTCTTACCTAATAAATCTAATATTTCGATTACAGATGGTCCTGACAAAGATCCAAAAACAGCTATCCTAATAGGCATCGTTATTTTACCCATACTCAACTGATTTTGCTCTACAAATGATTTAATTATTTTGTTTATCTCTTCGCTCTTCCAATCAGTAATTGTATCTAATTGTAGTAATAAAGATTGTATAGTTTTATTAACTGATTCATCTTTCCAACATTTGCTCAAGCCAACTTTATCATATTTATCTGGATCTTCAAAAAACGGTCTTGACTGGACAACAAAGTCTTTGAGTGATTTTGCTCTAATTTTTAAGATTTCAATAATAGTAACTAAATAAGATATTTCATGACCTTTGCCCCATTCATGATCTATTGACCTAATGGAATCCAAAATTAAACCAGTAGACATCCTCTTTAAATGCTCACCGCTGATCCAATTAAGCTTTTTTTTATCCCAAATAGCACCCTTTTTATGAACATCGGCTAAATCAAAATGCTCAATTAGTTTATTTACTGAAAAAATCTCATCATCATTTCCAAGATTCCAACCTAAAAGGGCTAAATAATTAATCAAAACTAGAGGATAATAACCTTGATCTCTAAAAAATTGAACACCAGGTGCACCATGTCTTTTACTAAGTCTTTTTTTATCTGGGCCTAAAATCATTGGTAAATGAGCAAAAGTTGGTACATCATATCCTAAACATTTATATAAAATAATTTGCTTAGGTGTATTTGCTAAATGATCCTCACCTCGAATCACATGAGTTATAGACATATCATGGTCATCCACAACAGCTGTAAAATTATACGTTGGAGAGCCATCTGAACGTATTATAATAAAATCATCTATCTCATTATGGTCTACTTTAATTTTTCCATAAACAAAATCATTATAACTGGTCACTCCATCAGGGATATGGATTCTATATGTAAAACTTATACTTTGATTCAATTTTTCTTTTACCGCCTCCATTGAAAGATCTCGACATTTTCCTGAATATTTATAATCTCCTTTGTCCCTTGAATCTTGTAAATCACTTTTTGAACAAAAACACCTATATACATTTTTAGAATCAAATAATTTTTTTAGATAGGATTTATATTGAGGATGTCGTTCTGATTGATAAATAATAGGGTTATCCCAATCCATGCCAAGCCAAGAAAGAGAATCTAATATCTGTTTAGTATATATTTCCTTCGATCGGACGAGGTCTGTATCCTCAATCCTAAGGTAAAACTTCCCTTTATTGTGTTTTGCAAATAACCAATTAAAAAGAGCCGTTCTAGCGCCACCCAAATGCAGTTCTCCTGTAGGGCTTGGCGCGAATCGTACTTTTACTGTTGATTTTGACATAAAATTATATATTTATGACCATGGCATAGATACTAAGTAAAATATAAATACTTTTATTGCGGAGGGGGTGGGATTCGAACCCACGTTAGGATATTTCACCTAAAACACCTTAGCAGGGTGCCGCCTTAAGCCGCTCGGCCACCCCTCCAATAGTAATTTATTAGATTAATCAATTCTAGAAATTTAATTGGTAATAAATCTGAAACATAGTAATCAATATTAAACGAAATATAGAATTACCTCTATATTTCGTTTAAAGTCTTTGAAATTATTTTGACCAAGTTTGATAATCCTTTATGAGAAACAGATGATATTTCCATTAAATATTCTGGAATATTTTCCCAAATTGAATTATCGATTTCATTTAAAATATCACCTTTAGTGCGAATGACATATATTGGTTTGAACAATAATGATTTATTATATGTTTTTAATTCATTTTTAATAGCTTCAACTTTTGCTGCAGGATCTTTTTCAGTACCATCTACTAATAATAATAATAGACGATTACGTTCGATATGCCTTAAAAACTTAAAGCCTAAACCCTTGCCTTTACTAGCGCCCTCAATTATCCCAGGTATATCTGCCATCAAAAATGATTTATATTCTCCAGATTTAACAATTCCCAAATGAGGTTCTAAAGTAGTAAATGGATAATCAGCAATTTTAGGACGAGCTTTTGATAAAACAGATAGTAAAGTAGATTTCCCGGCATTAGGGAATCCCAACAAACCTACATCTGCCAAAATTTTTAATTCAAATTCATATGTACCTGATGCTCCATCAATTCCTTTTTGCGCATAACGTGGAGATTGTTGAGTAGAAGATTTAAAATTCACGTTTCCTAGCCCACCCTTACCACCTTGACAAATAAGGTACTCTTGGTTAGGCAAGACAATATCTGCTACAGTTTCGCCAGATAGTTTATCTCTTATTATAGTACCTAGAGGAACGCGAATCGATATATCTTCACCATTCTTGCCTGTTTTTTCGCTCGATGTACCCGACGAACCATTTTTTGCTTTATATACTTTTGAATATCGTATATCCTGTAATGTATTAAGGTTATCAACTCCAATAATATTAATGTTACCACCTCTACCACCATCACCACCATCAGGTCCTCCTTTAGGTATATACTTTTCTCTTCGAAAGGATACGCAGCCTGCCCCGCCTTTCCCTGCATAGAGTTCAATAACTGTATAATCGATAAACATAATAAATAACGAAATGTGTATTCCAACTCACTTATTTCAAGTGAGAAAAATATAAATTATCTACATATTGGCAATAATTGTTTTCCCGAAATCAGAACAAGAAACTTTTTTTGCATTATCCATCAATCGATGGAAATCATATGTTACAACTTTTGATTGAATCGCTCCCTCAATTCCTTTTGTAATTAAGTTAGCTGCTTCATTCCATCCCATATGCTCAAGCATCATCACTCCAGATAAAATAAGCGAAGAGGGATTTACCATATCTTTACCTGCATATTTGGGAGCGGTACCATGAGTTGCTTCAAAAATTGCATGACCTGTTAAATAATTAATATTCGCTCCAGGTGCTATGCCAATTCCACCCACAATTGCAGCTAAAGCATCAGAAATATAATCCCCATTAAGATTTAATGTAGCGATAACATCATATTCAGAAGGTCTTAGTAATATTTGTTGCAAAAATGCATCTGCTATAACATCTTTAATAATTAATTCTTTTCCTTCATTGTTAATTACTTGCCAAGGTCCACCATCAAGGTCAATGGAATTATAATCACGTTTAGCTAGCTCATATCCCCATTCTTTAAATTTTCCTTCAGTATATTTCATAATATTACCTTTATGAACTAAAGTCACTGATTTGCGATTATGATAAAGCGCATAATCTATAGCAGATTTAACAAGTCGTTCCGTACCCTCTTGAGATACAGGTTTTATACCAATAGAAGTCGTCTGTGGAAATCGGATATTTTTTACATTCATTTCTTCAATTAAAAAGTTTTTTACTTTATTTAATTCTTCAGTCCCATTTAACCATTCAATACCTGCATAAATGTCTTCCGTATTTTCTCTAAAAATAACCATGTCAACTAATTCTGGTGCTTTTACCGGAGAGGGCACACCTGAGAACCATCGTACTGGTCGTACACAAGCATAAAGGTCAAGTAACTGTCTTAGGGCAACATTTATCGACCTCATGCCACCCCCAACAGGAGTTGTCAATGGACCTTTAATTGCAATCATATATTCATCAATAGTTTTTAAGGTATCTTCAGGAAGCCAGGATCCTGTCTTTTTGTTGGCCTTTTCTCCAGCAAGGACTTCTTCCCATGTTATCTTTCTTTTATTATCATATGCTTTTAATATTGCTGAATCAAAAACATTCTGGGCTGTAGGCCAAATATCTACTCCAATACCGTCGCCTTCGATATATGGTACGACTGGATCATCTGGTACTTCAATTTTATTCCCGTTAATTTTAATTTTATTGCCCAATGGTTTTCCTAAGTATTATTTTTTTTTATTTTTGTCTCTTTTGATTTTTTTTTATTTTTTTTATCAGATTTTTTGGGCTCTTTTTCATTAGATTTCTTTTTTGCATAATCAGTGAGGTAAAATCCACTTCCTTTAAAAATGAGGCCTGATCCACCACTTATCAAACGACGAACCTTATTGTTACATTTAGGACATTTATTTAATGGTTTATCTGACATATTTTGGAAAAATTCAAATATGTCTTTACATGATTCACATTTATAGTCATATGTAGGCATATTTGATATAATTCCTTATAAATCAGATATACAATTTAAAAAATTGTCTTTTAAAGTCTTTAGTAATAATACTAAAGTGTACAAATAATTATGGTTTTTGAAACTTCTCCTTCATTTTATCCATAACATGAGGAGTTACAAATTTGGAAACATCACCGTTAAGTCTAGCAACATCTTTTACAACTGAAGAATTTAAATGTATATAGTGCTCTGAGGTCACCATCAACAATGTAGAGACATCGTCATTAAGGTGGTGATTCATTGTTGCCATCTGGAATTCAAATTCAAAATCTGATACATGCCTCAATCCACGTATAAGCGCAATCGCTTTATGTTCCCGAGCAAAATCTGCAATTAATCCATCTGTTGAAAATGCCTTAACATTAGGAATATGTTTAGTGGATTCAAGTATTAATTCAATCCTCTCTTCAGACGCAAACAATGGATTTTTTTCTGAATTAATAGCTACAGCAAATATAATTTGATCAAAAAGCTTAGATGCGCGTTCTGCAATATCAATATGTCCTCTATGAATTGGATCAAATGTACCAGGATAAACAACAGTTCTCATTAATTATTTTCCCAGAAAGTTAATTGTGAATCGCCATAAGTCTTGACTCTTGACGGTAAAATTGAGAATTCATGTGGTGATGATTCAAGAATAAAGATTCCACCCAGATTTAAAGAAGTAATTGCTTTTGAAATTAATTCATCTAATAATTTATAATCATATGGAGGATCAGCAAAAATTATATCATATGATCCAGGAGAATCAAGAAAACGGAATACATCCTGTTTAACAAAAAGTAAATTAACATCATCGAATCCTGTACTATTTATTTTTAATAATGAATTTATTCTCAAGCTAGACTCAACAAATGTAACCTCTTTTGCTCCTCTACTTGCAGATTCAAAACCAATTACACCTGATCCTGCATATAGATCTAATACTGTTTTACCTGAAATATTATGTAAAATATCAAATAAACTTTTTCTAACTAGAGATGTAGTGGGACGATATGGTAAATTTTTTACCGTTTTAATTCGGCGACCTTTATATTGACCAGCGTGTATTTGCATAGACTAATTCTTATTTGAAGAATCGGACTGATCATATATGGCTATATAATAAACTGCAGCCTGTTGCGTATCATCAATCAGTTTTTTGTACACAAATTTATCTAATGATACATTAGATCCATATTGTGATAAATATTCTAACATTTTATTGATATTGTCATCATCTTGAATACGTACAATGACCGGCACTCTCTTATTTGTTTGTTCATCTATAGGATCTAAAGACTTTATAAAAGAATCATCCAATTCATTAACAAAGGATTCTAGCTTAGCTAAAGTAATATTTGAGTAAGAGTTATTTTCAATATTTGTTTCATTATAATTAACTAAAAAACCGTGCTTAAATTGATCTTCACCGTTCACTTGGCGCAAAGAATAATTGAGTATATCACCAATAGAATCCACAGGGATAGTTTGCGTTTTGGGAGCCACAAATTCTACATTTAATCTACCACTACTAGCAGAAAGTAAAAGCAGGTTCTGATCTTGAGTTAATGAGAAAGTGCTATTAATACTTGCAATCAAACTTTGGGATCTTATCAAATGAGTTGGATGTTTAGTCTCCAAACTATTATTAGTATCAACAATAGGTGCTTCTGTCGTTGATTTAATTGGTTCAACAATTAAATCTTCAAATTCATCACTAGACGAATTAAAATAAGATAGAATGCTATCAGAAAGATCATTAAACATTTGACTTGTTTTAATTTTTGTTGATGCAAGTAAATTATCTAAAAGTTCTGGTTTAGTATTAAATGTTAGCACGGAAACAATAACTGAAAAGAAAAATAAATATAGAAAAAATTGTAAAAATTTACGTTCCTTCTTTTGAACATTAGGTTTCTGTGGCAAAGGTTCAATCTCTGAATCATCTTTATTAGTTAAATCTGAAATTTTTTCTTTAACATGTTGATATTCTTGTAGGCCGGGTTGATCAAAAAAGTTGATCGCCACTCCATCAATAGTTCCTTTAATAAGTGCAGTTAAAACAAGAAGGCTGTTTTCATTTACATCTTTTGGAATTATGTTCGCTTCAACATCGACTCCGCTTAGAGCTTCTAGTTGCTTGATCCTTAAATCATTAAAATGCTGTTTTCTCCTATAAGAGAGCTTACCTGCACTTATCAACATACCTTTAAATGCATTTTTTGCCGATGAGGAACCGTTAAAAGAATCAATTTTCCATTCATTTTTATAATATCGTGCAAATCCACTTTGAAAATTATTTTTTGTATAACTATAATAGGTATATCCATTTTTATCAACATTAAATACAGTATTGCCAATATTAGGATTTAAAGCAAAAAATACACTGGATTCAGTGCCCATCCATGTAGTATCAGCTCCAACTTCTTGTATTGCTAATTTTAGTGGTTCTCTAAACGCTGTAGGAACACGTATAGCATAAACACTATTTGATTTTTCACTAAAAGTTCTGCCAAAATATTCAACAGATTCAACTATAGGCCAACGTTGATCAATTGTCCATTTTGCAAATTCCCACCCATCATTATCTGTCATATCTTTATCAATTGATACCAATGCCGTATTACAATAGCTATCAGGAACAGTAACATATACTCGTTGCCCTTCAAAAGAAATATTTTCTCTAATCAGCTGGAGAGTTCCATTGATATCAGATACAATTTCATTTACAGTTCTGTTAGGATCTGTGATTGACTTTTGCAAAGGTTTATAAGCCATATTACTGAGAATAGACTTCCCATTATTATCTGTCCATTGAGCACAGAACAAATGACTATCGGATATACAAAGATAAATCACTTATCTAAAATCACCTATCCCAACTTTTTGAGCCATCATTAATGAAACCATGGTTATTAGCCTTAAACGCAAAAACTGTATAGCGCCTTCTTACAATAGTCTCTTCGATTGGGCTATCTACTCTGACAGTATTACCTTCATCTTTCAAAGAAATTAGGTAAGGTTTTTCTGAAACTGGGCAAAAATACATTGATGAATCAGGCATATAAGAATCATAATAATTAACTATTTCAACACGTTGAGTTGAAACCTGATTCAAGACAGCTACAAAATTCGAGTCAGATAGAAATTGATCTAATCTCTTCTGTTGAATATATGTTGTGTCATTCCTAGAAAGCTCTTCAGAAAACATTACGATTGTAGCAGTTGTATCAATAATAGTATCACGTCGAGCTTTGGGGAAACCAAATGTTGTATCAAATTCAATATCATATCCTTTTGGAACATTCACATTAAACGTTTTGTTATTCAATGTAATAGATTGTTCTCCAAGATATGTAGAGTCTCCTGTTAATGAATCGCGCACTGAATTCACAACTGTGACAGCCCAAAGGCCATCTGGATTATAGTCACCCATAACAGATTTGTAAAAGTTTTGCACATCATACATGTTTTCCATGTAAAAGCGACTTTTATCTTCAAAGAATTCTTCTTCATCCCAAATAGCTCTAGGTACATATATACTAATTATCATGAACAAGAAAGCAATTACAATGGATAACTCAAGGTAATCTGAATATCGTTTTCGCTTCTCTGATAAATCTGACACTTTATGTTCAGTCATTAAATAATCCTCAATTGGTCTATATCTTGTAATTATTAACTAAGAATTTAAATACTAATATAGCACTTCATTCTTCCACTAGTAGAAGGACTGATATTAACACTTTTTATAATTTGATTCTTAATATTTTCGATTTTACATATAATACTATCATTGAAATATTAATCTAAATCGATTCTCGTAAATTTTGGATCTGATTTCCCATTCAAATTAGATAATTCTTCTAATAATTTTTTTTGCTTACTAGATAACGATTTTGGTGTTTCTAACTGCACTCTAACTAACTGGTCACCTCTAGAAGACCCTCTTACTCTGGGAAACCCTTTTCCCTTCATTCTTAAAATTTGTCCAGATTGAATCCCTGATGGAACTTTTAATTTTGCTTTACCCTCTAATGTTGGTACTTCTAATGATATACCAAGCGCAGCTTGATCAAATTGTATTTTTACTTCAGTAAAAACATCATCCCCATTGCGAGTAAAAAATGGGTGTGTATTTTCTTCAAAGAAAATGATTAAATCTCCAGACTGATATCCTTTAGGGCCTTTATTACCCTGTTGATTTAACGTCATATAATTACCATCTGCAACACCAGGGGGAACTTTAACTTTTATTGCTACCGATTTACGTTGGATACCATTACCTCCACAGCTTCGACACGGGTTTTCAATAACTTGCCCAGTAGCGTTACAAACAGGGCATTCGCGAAGAGTAACAGATTGACCAAAGAACGATTGAGTCATCTGTTTAATTTGACCTGAGCCATTACATTGAAGACAAGACTTTGGCATGGTACCTTGCTGAGCACCATTACCACTACAAGTATCGCAAGTCTCATTGCGTTTAATCTTGATAGTCTTTTCGGTTCCAATAACTATATCTGAATAATCAAGCTTAAGGTTTACTTTTAGATCTCGTGCTTTTTTAATATGCCTACTTCGTCCGGATCCGCCAAAGATTCCACCAAATGGATCAAAATCTCCACCAAAAATATCACCGAAGCTACTAAAGATGTCTTCCATAGACATTCCACCTTGGAATCCTCCAGCTCCTGGAGCATCACCTATTCCTACACCAGCATGTCCAAATTGATCATATTGCTGTCTCTTTCTATCATCTGAGAGTACAGCGTAAGCTTCTGCGGCCTCTTTGAATTTCTTTTCAGCTTCTTGATCTCCAGGATTTTTGTCAGGATGGTATTTCATAGCAATTTTACGATATGATTTTTTTATATCATTTTGTGAAGCATTTTTGTCCACACCAATTATTTCATATAAGTCTCTCATGACGGCGTTTGATTAACCACTACTTTTGCATGACGAATTACACGATCCTTATACCTATATCCTTTTTCAAATACCTCAAGAATTGTATTCTCTTCTTTTCCATCTTCATTTCGCATCATTAAAGCGTCATGAAGCTCTGGATCTACAACATCACCTACTTCAGTAAATTGAACTACACCTAGCTCTTCAAATTGTTTATTGATTTTATTTATTATTAAATCAATTCCTTCACTTATTTTGCTCACATCCGGAGATTTTATATCCGAAGACGCTTCTTTCAACCTATCAAGATCATCAAGTATAGATAAGAAATCTTTGACTACGTTTTCACCGTCATATTTTAGTAGGTCAATAATTTCTTGGGACTTTCTACGTCTATAGTTATCGAATTCAGCTTTCAAGCGCATATATTTATCATCTTGTTGAGCTAACTCACCCTTCAAAGACTTTATTTCATCTTTTAATTTTTCGGTGGGTGTTTTTTTTGGAGGTTTTTTTGTAACCGTTGTTTTAGATGGCATTATTTATGATCTCCGCAAATTTATTTAAAATATTTTGAATAGTTAAATAAGGGATTCGTTTTGGGCCTATAACTCCTATTCTGCCCTTCACAATTCCTTGATTGAAAGAACTTGTCACAATTGAACAATCTCTTAAAATATTATCTCTATTTTCTGAACCAATTAATGTTTCATCGACTTCATTAGAAAAATTTTCATTGAAATAATGTGCAAGATAGGCTTTTTCCAAAGCTGGTAAAATTTTCTGATATTGTGAAATATTTTGGAATTCTGGATATTTAAGTAATACATTAGATGGAGAAGTATAAACATTGCTATTATTATCGATACTAAAAAAATTAAATCGATCATTAATCAAAATTTGCACCAATTCATGTTCGTACATTTCAGCATCGCTCAGTCGTCCAATAATTGTTGTTTGTATTTCTTGCAGTGTGCAGCCAACCAAACTTTCTTTTAGCGCAGAAACAATTTTGTGTATTAACTGGCTGTTAACATCTACTTTAAGATTTAAAACAATAGATTTAATGTATCCCGTGTCCATTGCAAGCACAACCATAACTCGATTGTCCTGAATTGATAATAGCTCAATATCTGTTAAAATACTATTTTGATATCCAGAAATTGTTATAACACCAAACATTTTACTTACTTTCGATAGCATAATTGCTGTTGCATTGAGTAATTCGTCAACATTATTGTTTATTGTTTGTAATTCATATTCAATAGATGTCGATAGTTCTTTATCTAGCTTTTCAGATAAATTAGAATTATTAACATAATAACGATAACCTATATCGGTAGGTATTCTACCTCCAGATGTATGCAATTGAGTTAAATATCCTTTTTCTTCCAATAATGCTATGGTATTTCGAATTGTAGCGCTAGAAATTTTATAATGATAAGAATTTTTGATTAACTGTGAGGAAACAGGAATACATTTATCTATATAGGACTCTACTACGGCTAATAGGATAGCTGATTCTCTGTCATTTAATTTTTGTTTATTTTGCATTTTCATAATATAAAATTAGGAGGCATTATATTTGACTATCAATAAAGCAGTTATTATATACTATTATTTTAAAAATTTTGATACAGCTCTGCTGCCACCAATAATACTTACAAAAACACTAATACCACCCAATAGCAAAATTAATAATTTTATATCATATTCGATTTTTACTGAAAATAAACTAATAATGATATCATTACCAAATATCAATCCACCAACTAATAATGCGCTCGCCAAAATTGTACCAATAAACCCATGCAATATCCCCTCAATGATAAAAGGTGCTTTAATAAATGCGCGAGTAGCCCCAATAAGTTGCAAAGATTCAATTAATTTCTCTCTTGAGTAAATTGTTAATCGCACAGTATTAGAAATAGTAAAAATAGTTATAAAAATCACTGTAACTAATATTAATGACATGATTCTAATAAATTTTTGGTAATAAGATTCGATTTGAAAAATTATTCTCCCTTGATAATTTACTTCATCGACCTCAACATAGCTTTTCAACTTATTGATAATTGGACTAATATTGATTTTATTAATATCATCTTTAACAATATTAACTACACAACTTACAGGAAGTGGATTATATCCCACTAAATTCATAATGTCTTCACCAAACTGGGATTTAAATATTTTTTCTGCATCATTTTTTGTAATTAACGTGGTAGATCGAACACCCTTAATTTGATTAAAGGAGGCCACTACTTCTTCAACCTTTTGAATTGGAACATTGTCTTTGAAAAACACTTCAATTTTGTATTTATCTCTTAAATACTCAATTACTTTATTTGTATTCTGACTTATTATTACAAGCGAACCCGCAATAACTAAAGTGAGAAAGATTGAAAAAATAGCTGAAAACGAGGTTAATTTATTTCGCCATAAATTTTTTATTCCCTCAGATAATAGAAAAATAAACTTGTCCATTATGACCTTCTTAAAGTCCCATCTTGTATTTCAATAATTCGATGTCCACGGCCTTTAATTAAGTTATAGTTATGAGAGGCCATTAAAATTGCTGTTCCTTCTTTATTGACTTCCTCTAATAATTTTATTAATTCAAAAGATGTAACCGGGTCAAGGTTACCAGTAGGCTCGTCAGCTAAAATAATATCAGGACCTTTTATCATTGCACGAGCAACACAAGCGCGTTGCTGCTCACCACCCGATAATTCATTGGGAAAATGATCTTCTTTACCATCAAGGCCTACTTCCTCTAAAGCTTCAGAAACAAGATCAACTATCTCCTCCTTATCGTATCCAATTACATGTAGAGGGAGAGCTATATTATTAAACAAATTTCGATCATCTAGTAAATGATAATCTTGGAAAATCATACCAACTTTTCTTCTCAATAATGCAATTCTTTTTTGTTTGATATTAGTCGAATCATATTCATCTATTACTACATTTCCTACTTGAGGTAATAAATCCATATAGATTAAACGTAATAATGTCGTTTTACCTGATCCAGTTGGACCGATTAGAAATGCATATTCATCATCAGCGATTGACATGTTAATATTGGATACTCCACCACCTTTTTCATAGGCATATGATACGTTATTTAGGTGAATCATAGTTGCAATCTAATCTCTTTCATCCATGCTTAAAATAAAAGATAGATAAAAAGTAAATATCCTAATAACAATATGGCTGAATAGGCTCTATGAATTGGTTGAGGTAATTTTGCAATGACTATAATTGCTAAACCAAATAAAACCATGACAGGTAATTCAAAATACAATATCTCTTTTGGAGAATCTAGAGGAGTAATTAGTGATGTAATTCCCAATACAGAAAGAATATTAAAAATATTTGATCCAACAATATTACCAACTGAAATAGCACTTTCCTTTCTAAATGCAGCCATGGCTGAAGTAGCTAATTCAGGTAAGGATGTACCCAAAGCCACAATACTCATTCCGATCACAATTTCCGATACACCAAGATAACGAGCTAAATAAACTGCTCCATCAACAAACAAATTAGCGCCGAATGCAAGTGACAAAATACCTGCAATGATATATGTAATAGCTTTAACTAATGAATATTCTAAATGATCTTGGGGTTCATATTCATCATTTAATGGGTTATGGATACAAATAATTATATAAAAAACTAAACCTATAAATAAGAATAGACCTTCAAAACGACTTAATCTTCCATCAAACACAAAAAGAATAAATAATAAACAAGCGAATAGATAAATCCACAAATCTCTTTTTATTGGGAGATAATTGATAGTTATTGGAAAAATAAGCGAGCTCAAAGCCAAAGCTAATCCAATATTTGCAATATTTGATCCTACAACATTACCTATTGCCAACGTTGAACTATTTTCTATAGCTGCTATGATACTTACAACTAGTTCTGGCAATGATGTACCAAATGCTACAACTGTTAGTCCAACAACTAAAGTTGATATACCAAACCTTTTTGCAACACTAACTCCACCTTTTACGATACATTCTGCTCCGAAGTAAAGTAGAGTAGAGCCGATTAGAAGTGAAAAAATACTATTAAGCATAACTATAAATACAATTTGTTTTCATTAATATATTCCCATACTTGCTGCGTCACCATATATCTGATAGTTTTTCCTTCAATCCAACGTCTCCTGATTTGTGTTGAAGAAACTTCAATTCGAGGAATATTAGCAAATTGAATTTTTGCTAATATTTTATTGTCAATATCACTGGGTCTAAATCCTGGTCTAATAGCAACAATAATTTGACATTCATCAAGAATTTG
>CESL01117295.1_pt1 | contig 19226 bp, 14 predicted proteins | sample 531221 | NCBI WGS metagenome assembly CESL01 (sample SAMEA2622197, study PRJEB7988) | marine metagenome | biome: marine biome (ENVO:00000447); feature: mesopelagic zone (ENVO:00000213) & marine oxygen minimum zone (ENVO:01000065); material: "saline water (ENVO:00002010), including plankton...
TCTAACTACTAAATAGTGAATTCAAGATTTAAGGTTCTAAATTCCAGATTTATCCTAAAGGAAATGAGAAGTCTATTTTCAGTATACAATTTACAGCAACCAGCTGTCAACTAAAAAGAATTCAAAATTCAACATTTTAAAATCTTGATTCCTGGCTCCTGCTTCTATCGTCTATTCTCTAGATCTCGTTATCTCGTTGTACTTTCTACTTTCTACTTTCTACTTTCTACTTTCTACTTTCTACTTAAAAATAGTAATATAAAGAAACACAGAATATCCGGCTAAAATCACCAATCCTTTTATTCTACCAAATAAAAATTTCTTCGGAAGAAAAGCTAAGGGCACCAATATAAAAGAAAAAGCAATCATCCAGTAAATATCATTACTTAAAACCTGCTGGGATTGCATAACAATAGGCTTAATTAAAGAGGTTATTCCCAATACGGAAGCGATATTAAATATATTAGAGCCAATAAGGTTTCCAAAAGAAAGTGCTTTTTCCTTTTTCAAAGCTGCAATTACCGAAGCCGCAAGTTCTGGTACGCTGGTGCCTATAGCGATCATAGTTACAGAAATCACACGTTCACTAACTCCCAGATCTCTTGCTAGGGAAACCGAACCGTTCACTAATAGTTCTGATCCTCCATATAAGGCAGCACCACCAATAATCAACCAAATAATGATCTTAAACCAGGAAGTTCCTTTTAAGCTCTCATCCACCTCTTCAACCACTTCTTCTTTTACCTTACGGCTTCTTATAATTAAAAAAAGTAAATAAAGAATCAGTCCCAATACCAAAGCACCTCCTTCAAGGCGATCGATATCTTCACCATTAAGTAAAAAGAAATATAATGCAAAGGAAAACGCCATCATTACCGGCCAGTTAAATTTGTAAAAATCACGATCTACGGTAATAGGTGAAATCATCGCAGTAATACCTAAAACCAAACCTATATTAGCAATATTAGACCCCATGATATTTCCTAAGGAAATATCTGAAAATCCATCTAAAGCAGCCTGTAAACTTACCAGCAATTCGGGTGCAGAAGTCGCAAAAGACACTACAGTAAGCCCTATCACCATTCGGGAAATATTCATTTTAAAAGATAAAGCAACAGAAGACCGTACTAAAAATTCACCTCCTACTACAAGTAAAGTAAGCCCTATAAGTATGTAAACTATATCCATTTCAGCATTTTTATGCGAATATAACTTAATCTTTAGAGCTATTCTATTTCATAGAATATAGATTTAAAAACTATAGAAATAGTTAAAAAACTAAATTATTCGTTATATTGCAACCATGAAAAATATCGCCTTTTTACTTCTTTTAATCACCATACCGCTTAAAGCACAAAAAACATATACCGGTAGGGTTTTAAGTGCAAAGGATTCTACGGCAATTCAAGGAGTTTCTATTTATTTTGATGGTACAAGTTTAGGTACAACCAGCAATGCCAAGGGATATTTCAAAATTAAAAATACCGCTTCGAATATTTCTCCGCTTATTTTTAGATCTATTGGATATACCACCCAAACTGTTCCTAATATTTCGGTTTTTGAAGATGAAAATTTTCCCATTGTTTTTCTGCAAGAGAGTATAGATGAGCTAGAAACCGTGATTTTGGAAACCGATCCATGGACACGAGCACATAAACTTAGGGTCTTTAGAAGCGAGTTTCTTGGAAAAACCAAAGCTGCCGGCAAGTGTAAAATCCTTAACGAGGATGACATTAGGTTAAAATATAGTCCTTCTAAGCATACGCTTATCGCTTATGCCGACAAACCTGTGATTATAGAAAATAAGCATCTTGGCTATATTATTGAATATGAATTGATGGATTTTACGGTAAAATACAGTGGCGGGAGTTCCGGACTTCGACTAGTAGATTATACCTTTTTTGAAGGTAGCAGTTTTTTTAAAGAGCTAAAAACTAAACCAAAAAAGCGTTTTATAAAACATCGTGAAGATGCTTTTACAGGTTCATTGCTTCAGTTTATGCGCGCCTTATCTAAAAAGGAACTTGAAGCGCATCATTTTAGAATCTTCTACGATAAATTTGAGGTCCAGCCTTATAAATATTTTGATATCCAACCTGATGCAGACTTTACAAAAGTAACAATGCTGGCAGATAAAATAAGTATTTTACATAACAATCAACAATCGTCCATTATTTATAAAAGTCCTTTCTATATTGATCAATTTGGGAATTTCACCCCTACCCGTGCCTTTAGTATTGGAGGCTTTATGGGACAATCCAGAATCGCCAGGTTGTTACCCTTAAACTATGGATTATAAATTATTTACTACATATTTAGTTTAACAACTATTTTTTTCGTTATATTTATCAAACATTTAATAGAGATCATTTTAGCATGGAAAAATTAACAAATAAAGAAGAAGAAATTATGCGGATTATCTGGAAGTTAGAAAAAGCTTTCGTAAAAGAGATCATTCCGCATATCAAAGAACAAAAACTGCATTACAACACCGTTTCTACCATCGTTCGGAACCTAGAGGAAAAAGAGTATGTTTCGCATATCGCCTATGGGAAAACCCATCAATATTACCCTTTAGTCACTAAGGAAGCCTATCGTAAACAGTTTATGAATATCGCAACCAAGCGCTTTTTTGATAATAGCTACAAGAGCGTGGTTTCATTTTTTGCAAAAGAAGAGAAAATAAGCGCCAAAGAACTCAGAGAAATTTTAGAAATTATAGAAAATAAAAAAGAAGATTAAATCGTGGAATTTTGGAATTATATCTTTGAGAATTTCCTGTTAATGGCAGTATTTTTTGCCAGCTACGAGCTATTTCTTAAAAATTCCAAATTCTTTACTTTTTCCCGTTTTTATTTGATTTTCGGAATACTAATTAGTTTTATTTTACCACTATTTCACTACTCTATACAGGTAGAATTACACCCGGAAGATTTTATGGATGGCACTTCAGTTAACTTTGAAAGTCTCTCTCAAAATCTTGCGAATATTAGTCTTCGAAATTCGATAAGTTTTGAAGTACTTATTTTTTCAGTTTATCTCCTTATTAGCTTGGTCTTTTTTGTACGATTTTTATTTCAATTACTTCAGCTTAAAAAACTAATTATTGCTTCTGAAAATATTTCCAAAATAAAAGGTCTCAAACTAAAGCGATCTCCAAAAAACTGTGGTGCATTTTCGTTCTTTAACTATATATTTTTAGATAAAATTTCAGAAAAAAAGGACAAAAACTACGTATTAAGGCACGAATTAATCCATGCACAACACTATCATAGTCTGGATGTTCTTTTCATCAATCTGGCATCTATTTTTTTCTGGTTTAATCCGTTAATGTATTACTATAAAAAACGAATTATCGATAATCTGGAATTTATTACAGATGATGCCGTAATGGCAAAAATCAGTAGTGAAAATTTAAAAAATGAACTCAAAAATTACCAATTTCAACTTTTATCACAAAGCTTAGCTATTCAGCATTTACCCATTTTATCATTTAATCATTCATCAATCAAAAAGCGAATCATCATGTTAAACAAAAAAGCAGGCAATAAACTACAGCTTTTTAAAATTTTTCTCTTAATTCCGTGCCTTTGTTTTATCTTTTACAGTTGTAATGTAGACGAAGTTGCGAGCCTCGATGAAAATGCTGAATATTCTTTTTATTTTGATAAGAATACCAGCGAAGAAAATCTTCAAAACAGGGTTAAAATTTTTAATCATTTTTACAAAACTGAAGTTGCTTTAAAAATCACCGATACTAAATACCAAAATCAATTTTTAAATCAATTTACAGTATCTCGTAAATTTAAGGATCAATCCAATTTTACATCGGGATATCAGGCAACTGGAATAGCGGAAGAAAATATTAGTTTTCTTGTAACCTACAGAGAAGGGAAGATTATATTAAACTCCAATAACAGTTACAGGATAGAACTAGATAATGATGCTAATCGTATGATTATTTCTGAATCTGCAAATAAAAAATAATTTAATACCAATCAGCTATGCAAGAATTACTGCTCCACCTTTTAAAATCTTCTGCATTAATCGGAATATTTTATTTTGCCTACCTCATTTTACTGAAACAGGAAACAAGTTTTATGCAAAATCGTAAGTTCCTAATGGTTGGTTTAGTAAGCTCGGTAGTGCTTCCATTTATTTACTTTACGCAGAAAGAATATATAGCAGTTGAAACTAATGAGGTGCCATATATAGCTTTTACTCAATTCACCCCGCAGGATAACATGGTGAACGAAGAACCTATAGATTGGTGGCAGATCGGTTTTTATGTTTATTTCCTAGGTTTAGTGGTTATGGTTTTTAAGTTTTTATTGCAGTTATATAGTCTTCAAAATCTTATAAATTCCGGCAAAAAGAAACGCTACAAAACTTTAAAGCTGGTTCGTACTACTAAGAATATTAAGCCATTTTCATTTTTTAAATACATTGTTTTCAATCCTGATAAACATCGCGAAAAACACCTGAAATTAATCTTAAAGCACGAGCAAATTCACGCAAAACAATGGCATTCTCTAGATGTAATTTTTGCATCTATATTAAGCATTGCGTTTTGGTTTAATCCTTTTATATGGCTTTATAAAAAAGCAATAATCCAAAACCTGGAATTTTTAGCAGATCAAGATGCCGTAGCAAGTATCGCTAGTAAACAAGACTATCAAAAAGCTTTGGTTATGGCCACCGTAGGCTTACAACCGGCTATGACCAATCAATTTTATCAATCATTTATCAAAAAACGAATTATTATGCTAAACAAATCGAAAAAGAAAAACAACCAATGGAAACCCCTTTTGGTCATTCCAATTTTATGCTTGTTTTTATACAGTTTTAATTTAAAAACTGAAAATATTTCTCTTCATTCTTCTACTGAAAAGATCTCGCAATTAAACGATACGCTAAAAAAGAACAGTATTTCTGGAAAAGTATCTTATGAAGAAAATGAAAATGCAAAATTACCAATACGATCAAAAGATTTTGAGATTTTGGGTGAGAACGCGCTATATATTTTAGATCACAAAACCTATACAAAATCTGAACTTACCGGAAACGCCGTAGTGTTTAAATCTATTCAGGTAATAAAACCGAAAACTGCAGAAAAGCAATTTGGTAAAAAAGGAAAAGATGGTGCTGTACTATTATCCAATGCTGAATTGATCGAAGATTTCCAAGGATATTTGAGAGAATTGGATAAACAAGAGGAAGCTATTAATCTTCAGTTTTTAAGGATTACCTCAAGAAAGAAACCCGAAATAATTACACTGCAGAAAGAACAAAGTTCTGTACAACCCCTTCAGAGCAAAGCAGTTTCTTCTGATACAATTGAGGAAAATAATTCTAAAACTACTCAAAATGATGAAAAGGTTAAAATCGTTAGTTACTCTAAATTACTGAAGGATACCTTATATGTTTTAAATGGTGTTCCCAAAAAAGACAAATCCTTTCTTCAGCATTTAAAGAAGGAAAATATTGAAAATATCACCTATATACAAGGCGATAAAGCTAAAGCGCTCTACGGGTCGAGAGTGTCCGAACACGGTGTGAAACTTTTTACTACTAAAGTTGAAGATTCTAACGCTCTCCTTCGTAAAAAGTCAAATCCAATACAATTTATTCGAATAAATGACTCTGCAGTCATAGATGGCAATCGACCTTTATATGTTTTGAATGGTAAAGTAGTTTCTTTGAAAGAATTTAAGCAGATACAACCTGAAAATATTAAAGCTGTTTATGTCATAAAAGGCAAAAAGGCTGCTGCTAAATATAAAGATGAAAATGCAGCATATGGTGTCGTGGAAGTTTACACCATAGATTTTAAGCGAGAATTACCTGGGCAATCTGCTACTAAAGTCTTCGTATATACTATTCATCAGTATGAGACCGATGCAGCGATTAATAAAATGATTGCCCTGATTAAAAAAGAATATGATATTGAAGTAGATATTAAAAAATTACATCGAAATACTGATGGCATGATCAACAGTATTAAGATGAAAGCTAAACATACTGGTTCTTCCTCTTGGAACGTTACCTATAGCTCTTCTAACAGTAGTGATCATGTCGAAACAATTTACATGATTATGGATACTGAAAGCGGTGATTTTAAAATTACGAATCAAAAACCTGAAGAGTAAATTCCCTAAAAAAGCACGTTGTACCTTTATAAAAATGGTTTTTAACACCAGCCTTGGTTCCTGTTAATTTTGAATATCAGGTGAAGCTTACAATAACTTCTTTTTTATTGAGAGTCAATATTTTAATATCTTTGAAATAAACTGACCAAAAATGAAAAAGAAGTTGTTTAAAACCTTAGCAAAACTCAACAAAAAAGTACTGCCCAGTTATTCTAAAAAGGAATTAGATTTGGCAAAAGCCAATAAATTGCAAATGGCAATAATTGGATGGAAAACCTGGGTTACAAAAAACGCTTTAGATTAATTAATGAATCCGCTTATAGAAAACCGTACTCTGCCGCTTTGTCTAAAATAGGCTTATCTCCAGATTCTTCAATTCCAAAGATTTTTCTAATATTTCGTTTCCGCTTCTCTATTGCTGCCAGAGAAAGGGGAATGTAATCTACCAGGTTCTTGGTTTTGGTTCCTTTCGACAGATAATATAAAATTTTACGGTCATTTTCGTCTAATGTAATATTTTGTGTCATTTGTGTTCTAAACAGTTCGCGAACTGTTTTACTGTAAAAAGGAATTCCGCTATTAATAGATGAAATTGCCGAACAAAGCTCTGTTGATCCCACATCACTTTTAATCATTAGGGATTCTGGATTTATGCTTCTTAGAATATTTTGTAATCTGTATTTTTCATTAAACATCGTAAGCACTATCAGTTTAGACCCCGGCGCTATTTGGCGAATCCTAACTCCTAAATCTTCCCCAGAAATTATTCTTCCATCTTTAGAAGCCGGTATTTTTATATCAAGAATAATTATATCAAAACATTTTTCTGCCTGATTGATTTGATGTAGAGCACTATCGACAGTATTAGCCGTGTGCAATAACAAGTTAAATTCGCAAGATTGCAATGTACTTTTATAGCCTTCAATGATGATGGGATGATCGTCTACAATTAACACTTTTAAGCGCTTAGCCATATTTTCCTATTTTGGTTTATTGGTATCTCTATTTTAATAATAGTTCCTTCCCGGCCACTTTTAAAATTTATTTTACCGTGAAGGTTTTGTACTCTGGATTGCATGTTTTTTAAACCAATACCTTTAACATTGGCCTTTACGTCAAAACCGTGCCCATCGTCTTTTATCATTGCCAAAAGCATATTTTCCTGTTTTCTAAAGATCACTACAACCTGTTGTGCATTGGCATATTTAGTCACATTATAGGTAGATTCCTGCATAATACGGAACAAATTAATTTTGATCTTGCTGCTTATTTTATCCCATTCTATAGCGCTGTCGTTGTTTAAAACGACTTCAAATTTACCTAAAATCGACTGCTCGTTTAACAGCTCGTTCACCAAGCTTATAAACCCAGATCGTGAATCAAAAATATTCGCGTCAAGATCATGAGAAATACTTCTTACTTCTTCCCCAAGTCGCTTTAACTCGTTTATATAATTATCACGAACTTTTATCGATTCCTTATCTATTTTATTATTCAAACTACTTAAAATAAGACGAATACCGAATATTTTACCCAGTATACCATCGTGCAATTCGGCTGCAATACGTTTTTTTTCTTTTTGGCGACCTTCTTCCAGTTTATTTTGTTGATCAATTAATAAGTTATAGATCTCCTCGTTGGATTTTTGCTGCTGTTTTTCTAATTTCAGTTGTTTGTTTTTTATTTTTTGATGGCGAACCACAAATCCTAATATCAAAATGATTAATAAGAACGCTGAACCTAATATTATCCATTTTCGTTGCGCACTTAGATATTCATTTTGGGCGATAAATTCATCTGTTTCATATCTAATCCGGGCGAATTGATTACGGGCTGCCCTTTCTTCTTTTTGCAGGCTATCCTTAAGGGAAATATAGCGTTCCAGGTGATCATAACTACGACCTTTATCTAATCTTGCCTGTAATCGCAAAGATTCTAACAATCCATGTACATTTCCTTTTCGCTCTGCCAACATTCTTGCTTTTTCAGTATACTTCAGAGCTTTTTGCGGGTCTTTATCTTCATAGTATTCAGCAAGATGCATACTCGAAAAAATTAATCCGTTTTCATCATCAATCGACTCCCTAAGATGCGAGGCTTTAAAAAAGTCTTCGGGAAGATTTTCTTCTTTTCCTATTTTAAATTCTGCAAAAGCTTTATTATCAATAATCTTTGCATAAAGCTGTGGTTCTTTTTCAATTAGTTTAGAAAATTTTAAAGCTGCGGCATAGGCTTTTAACGCATCCTGATAACGCGCCATATTCTCATAAACTACTCCGATATTATTTAAGCTTGATGCCTTTTGATAAGTATTATCACCTAATTCCTGCTGAATTTCATAAGCTTTTGTATGGTAGGTAAGTGAATTTTCATAATCATTCATCTGATTATAAACCACGGCAAGGTTATTATAACAACGGTAAATATATTTCTTAGCACCTACAGGTTTAAGAACCTTAAGTGCTCGAATAGTGGTCACTTCGCTTCCCACATAATCTTTAACGTTTGTCTGAAGGATAGCCATATTAATTAGCAATCTTGCAGCATTAATAGGTTTATCTTTGGCAAGATAAAGGTCACTTGCTTCTTGATAGGCATTATAACTTTCCCGATAACCGCCAATTTCAGAAAAAAAGAAGCCACGATCCCAAAAAGCGCCTGCCAGTCCTATACTATCCTTTAAATTTCTAGCATATTTAATCGCTTTCGTATTGGCCGTTAAAAATAAGGCCGAATCGATAGCCGCACCATAGTAGGACGCCTGGAGATAATTTTTCTTTTTTAGAGTATCGTTTTTTAATATTGCCGTTTGCTGTAAAAAGGTTGCGAGGTTCTTTTTACGTAATGTGATATCTAATGAATCATTTTTAAAATCATCTGATATCCTGACATCTTTAGCAGAAATTTTTTCATCTGTAGATTGATGTTGCCTACAGGATATTATCAATAAAACAATTACTATAAAAAATAAATTCTTCTTCAAAACTTGATGGTTTAAAGCCCAAATTATGAAGTGTGTTGCTTATAGTGAACGATTAAAATTTGGACGTTGATCAATTTAAGAATTTATTATGAATTATCAACGCCCTAACTTTGGCTATTCTTCTACATCTTCTTCCGGTGGATCTCTTCTTTCCTGTTCATTTTCTTCGCGCCCCGTAAAATCGTCAGAATAGGTTTCTTCAAGATCAATAATTTCAGTTTGTTGGGTAGCTTCTGGTTGAGGTAAGGATTCGGGTTCACAGGAATATGTAGTTGCCAGTAAAACCCCAAAGGTGAAAAGTGTAAATAAATTTTTCATGTGTGGTTTGTTTAAATTATTTTATCTAATTCAGGTAACTCTCCCCCATAGGAGAAGTTATGAAGTCTTTGTGAGAAGAGAAAAGAGTATATAGAGCACCCGGCTTTAGGCTGTTTGCCTAATATTTAAAAGGTAGATATGGGTAATTGAATAGAAAATTGAGTTCCTACCGGGTGTTCTAGAACTAACTAAAAATTAACAATAATAAACATGTTTAGTAAAGATATTCGAGTGCTATAATATCATAGTATCCAAAGTTTCCGCTCTCGTTTGCACCAAAGCAGGCAAGCATAACTGAATCTGGATCATAACCTGTAGGTGTTCCTGGGATATGCACTGCTCCATCAGGATCAGCAGACTCTCCGCTTTGCCCACAACTTTGTCTGGAAAACCAGTCGGTATGTCTTAAACCAAGAGTATGACCAATTTCATGTGTCATCACATGCTCATTTGTTGCGGTACTGTAATTCTCCATTCCCGAAAAGATCTGCACCCATTTGTATGGATTTCCGCCTGAAGGGAATCCGGCAACACCACCGGCCTGTCCATTGGAATTTTTATATACTACAATATCATAAGCATCGTAATCAGTACCAAAGGTAAGTGTAAAAGTTAGCCCCATATTCAAAGCATTATAATTCGCTACAGCCCTTTGTAATGCCTCACGCATTTTAGAGGAAAGATTCTGACCATAGCCTGTACCGGTAAAGCCTATAATATTTATGGTTCTTGGGCTATTGACCAAATTATATGTACGATATTGTTTAGAGGTAATATCTGCTGAACTTAATTTATTCAATTGCTCTTCAGATATTGCAATATCATTTTCGATTAAAAAGGAAGCTTCCTTTTTACCTCCTGGTAAGACAAGCTCAAAGGGCTCTACGTAATCGGAATTAAGGTTTAGGTTGGCAACTTTCTCTATGATCTCTTTGGAAACTTGTTGTGAAGCCGGAGCTTCATTATTAAGCAGTTCCTGAGTTTCTGGAGTTGCATCTTCTTTTTGACATGAAGCAAACAGTAATCCAGTTGCCATCAAAACGAGTGGTAGTTTTTTTAATTTCATAAAAGTAGGTTTTTAATTATTACTCAAATTTAACCTACTATACTTCAGGTATTTGAAATTAAACCGTAGAATAATTACGGGAAACCCGTAAATAAAAATCCCCGGAAAAACTTCCGGGGATTCAAAAAATAAGCAGGACTAATTTACTCCAGACCGATAAGTCGCCATTCACTCATTTGGAAAATTGAGGAATCACCATATATATCTAATACAGTTAATTTATAATAGGTGTAAGCAGTATCGTTAGAGAAATTAAATTCTTTAGTTTTATTTCTGCTTTCGAATGACTGATCTGTACGGCTATCTAATTCATCCCAATTCTCTCCGTCATTAGATCCGGAAATCGTCCATGAAGCGGGATCCCGGGATGGAGCGTCATTACCAGAAGTTAGAGTATACCTCACCACTATTTTTGCTTCAGGCAATTCCTGTTGCATCCAAAGTCCAGATTCAAAATCAAAAGCTAAGTATTTTGAATTTGTATCACCGTCGATCAAGCTTGCAGAAGTCTCATCAGGATTACTGGTGTTTTCATTATTTACAGTAATCGTTGCATTTACGGTATAATCTACTGGCTCTGGGGCGGTAAGTGTTTCGAGTACTAATAATCTCCATTCACTTAACTGAAAATTATAATCCCCATTATATCCTGTAATATTCAATCTATAGTATAAATAGCTTATATCATTATCAAAATCGAATTCTCTTGTTTGATTTCTATCAGAGAAAGTTACGTTGGATTTTTCGTCCAATACCGTCCAGTTAGTACCGTCATTAGAGCCTAAAAGTTGCCAGGCATTAGGATCTCTAGAGGGCGCATCATTTCCAGAAGTTAAGGTGTACTTATTAACGGGCTCTGGTGCGGTAAGTTGCTGTTGTAGCCAAAAATCACTTTCCCCAATTATATTTTGAACATTTCCTGTAAGGTATTTAGAATTGATATCATTATCAATCAATTTTGGAGATCCTTCATTTGCTCCTGCCCCGCTTCCATTTTCTTTACTTACGGTGATACTGGCTCCAACTGTAACATCGCGAAGTTGCGAGACAGCCTCAAAAGGATAGGCTAAATCAGGAAATGAAACACGAGCCTGCAATAATTCGTTCTCTACATCTTCTGTCCAGTTAAAAGCGCTCTCAGCTATAGGTTGAAGATCTTCTCCAGCCGCACCACTCATAAAATGAACTAACTCTCCTAAATTCATTGTTCTAGCATAACTATCGCCATCTTTTGGATAGTTTTGCGAAGTAATATTATAAAAATTATTTAGGAAAGAAGTACCTCCGTAGGTTTCATAAAGTGGTAAAAACCAATCTCTAAACCAATAAACACCATTTAACTGGGTAGCTGCATAACGATCTCTTACCGTTGTTGCTTCTGCTTCCATATCAAGATTTAGATAGGTGTCATACACAAAGATCTTATTAAATTCATCCATCCATAAATCTTCAGCTGGAGAGCCTTCTACCCCTTTTGCCGAGTATTCTACAAGCTTACCTATTTGAGAAATAATTAGCGTAGTCTTCTCTTCTTCCATTTCAGCATCATTTAAAGGAATATCAATAACTCCTCCATTTACATCAGATTCAAAATCTGTTAAAAATTCTGCCCGATCTGTTACTCCTGTATGAAAAACGGCATATAAAATATTATTACCTATATTGTTGTAAGCACTTATAGCATTATCCCAAACATTCTGGGTAAATAAAAATGGCCAATCTATTGCACGATCTACATAATCATCATAGTAAACCGCTACATTGGTTTCATAATATTGGCGGTTTAAGGCCTCTTCGTGACCAAACCAGCTTTCGTTAAAGCCTCTGGCAGGAGCATTAGCTCCATCTGTATTTACAACAGCATCTGGCATTCCCTCCACGATACTGCTATCATCTGATTCACAAGAAGTAATCCCTACAAAAAGTAGTGAACCAAGAAGTATTTTAAAAGTATTTTTTTTCATAACTCTATTATTAAAAGTTAATTATCATTTTGGTCATTAATGTATAGCAGGCTCCATTCACCTACCTGCAGATCTGTACTACCTGCATTCTCCATAATCCTCAATTTGAAGTAAGAATAATTGATATCCTGGTCGAACTCAAAAATTTTATTCTGAAAACGCTCTTCAAAGTTTACTTCTGTTTGAACATCAATACTCTCCCAATTTTCTCCATCTAAAGAGCCTAATAATTCCCAGCTCTTAGGATCTCTTTCTGCAAAATCATTAGCAGATGAAATGGCATAGGCATTAATAGTAATTTCGTCTTCAAAAGATAAAATCGCCTCGAAATCGCTGGAATATGGTCTTAGAAAAAATTTAGTACTTAGTAACCCATCTGTAAGTTTAGAAGAACCTTCCTGAGCTTCTTCTCCATTTGCATTTTCAGCACTTACACTTAAGTTACCTTCTAAAGCAAAATTAACAGGCTGATCCTCCTCTGGAGTTTCTGAATATTCATAATCTAATTCAGGAAAATCTTCACGAGCTTTGGTAAGTTGTTCTTCGTAAATTGAACTCCATCCAAAAGCAATCGTAGCCTGCTCCTTAAGGTCATGATTTGCAGCACCACTCCAAAAATGGATAAACTCTCCCATATTCATTCTTCGAGAAAACCTGTTTTTGGCAGAGTTCGTTGGGAAATAATCTGCTAACAAATCATAAAAATTATTCAAAAGCGCAGCTTCTCCATAATTTGAATAGATAGGATAAAACCAATTTCTAAACCACATTGTGCCTGGACGAGGATAGTCATCTACAGTATTCATAAAATCATCATAGGCATGCTGCGCAAAATCATCTTTACCTATTCCTTTATAAACATCATATACAAAAATCTCTGCCCACTTACTGTCTCCCCAAATATCCCATGCCGGATTGTATTGAATACCATTAGTAGCGCCTTCAACAATATGTCCTACTTCATGAATCATCATACTTAAACCCAAATCTGGATCTTCGTCCTGCCATGTGTATGGGCCACAGTCTACAACATTTCTAAAATCGTGACTTTCATCCATAAATGTTGAGGGATGCCCACCAGAATATTTATCGGTATGCAATATGGCATATAATTTTTTATCTTCACCATAAGAACCATAAACGGTTTTCACATACTCCCAAACATCTGAAAATGTAGTGTTAGGCCAGGTAATTGAACGGTCTACATCACTATCATAATACAAAGCAAGATCCTCATCTTCGTAAACCAGTTGTACTAACTCTGTATGATCAAACCAGTGCTCCTGCCACATGGCTGGTGCCGCATATTCATCATCAGGCTCTTCTTCAGTTGGCTCTTCAACTTCCTCTCTATCATCTTCAGGAGTTACTTCATCTTCACCTGAGGAACATGAATACATAAAGAAAAATAGCGCTAAACCAGAAAAAAGATTATGGAATGGAAATTTTATCATATTAAATCTCTGGATTTTTTGAATATTGATCCCATAAAGAATCTATTCCTTTACCTGTAAGTTTTATCCAAGAGTCCTCTGAGTAGGTTTTAGATCTCATTTGTTGATCCAGTTTATACACGATAGCATCGTCGTAATTTTCACTTAACCAAACTAAAAATCTCGCAGTTATACGGTAACTATTGGTATAACTTTGATTTTCATTAAAATCGGTTAAAGACCATCCGGCTCCTGTATTATCCACACCATATTTAAATCGAACATAATCTGCTACACCTTCTGAAAGCCAAACAGGCCCACCACCATGTGGGTAAGATTGAATAAGATGCATCACCTCGTGAGTTATTAGATCTATATCTGTAGGTTTTTGTTTTAACCACCGGCTACTTACAGTGATTTCTCCATTAAAAGCATAGGCAACACCAGTGTAAGAGGTATCTATGTTAATGGTGATATGCTTTTGGGCATCTGGATTAAAATCTTTTAAAAGTTTAGGGTAAACCTTAAAGACAGTTGAAACAAATTTATCTTCAGTTCCCTCCTTTAAACTAGCATCAAAATTTTTAAAAGTTATGCTAAGCTTTCCTTTTGAATATTCTTCAACTTCCTGAGCATTTACCTGAAGGCTTACCACTAGAAGTAGTATGACTAATCTTAATATTTTCATCTTTACATGTTTTACGAGTAGTTTGTTTGAAAGTTAAGACTCTTCCCACGCTGCACCACGTGGGAAAGAGCCTGTGTGAACAAACTAACTCAATTCAAACTCAAAATTTACCATCCAGTATTTTGGATTAATGCTGGATTTGCATTGATTTCATCTTGTGGAATAGGAAATAAATGATGTCTTAAATCGAAAACTCTATTTTCAAACTCTACTACATTGTAAAAATCTACTTCCTGAGGAGCATTGATATCCATACCATGTTTTGGTCCATCAAAATAATCTACACCTTCTTTCCACCGTCTTACATCAAAATATCTAACATTTTCAAAGGCCAATTCTACCCGACGTTCTTTATGGATCGCTTCTCTCATTTCTGCCTGGCTTGAAGGAACTTCTAAACCATCTTCACCGTATCCTGGAATACCAGCTCTATCTCTAATTTCATTTAAATAGATAAGGATATCTGGATTTCCTGGATCTACTTCATTTAATGCTTCTACATAATCCAGATAAATTTCAGCTAATCTTAACATTGGGATAGTTCTATCCTGATTACCTCTTGGGCCAGTTATCATATTCTTACGAACAATATATCCGGTTGGAGGGTAATCATTTCCTCCTGCCGCTCTACCTGAGTTTCCGTTATACCAGGTTTCAGTAATTATATTCCCTACACTCGTTCTATTCAACCAAAGACTATTATTATAGGTAATCCCTACATAAAATCTTGGCTCTCGATTAACCCATTGATTATAAGTAGAACGTTGTGTAAAATCGAAAGGCGATTGATATTGGGAAAAGCCATCTTCAGTATATCCAGAAGCAGGATCATCGATAGAACGACCATTGGCCATAAAATAAGCGTCTACCATTTCTTGTGTGGCACTTAGACCACCAGCACCCTTTACTTCGCTGTTACTTATTCCAGAATGTAAAGGAGTTACATCGTAATGATAATAAATTTGACCTCTTGTTCTTGCAAAGATAATTTCATCATTCCAATCTGTAGTCATTACATTTCTGGTAGATAGATATGGACTATAAGTTCCATTTGCATCATTTTCTCTGTAAAGGGAAAAGGTTCCTGGCACATATTCATCTATAAAAGCTTTAGCTGCATCTGCTGCATCCTGCCACTTTGAATTATCTACAGTTTGGCTAATTAATTGTATACCTTCTTCATCAACCATCTCAGAATAATCTGAGTTACCATTAAATAAGGGGCTAGCATTTAATAATAATGTTTTCTCTTTAATAGCAAGAGCAAATGGCCTACTCATTCTACCGGCATTTTGTCCATCAAAAGAAATACCTTCTAACTCATCTGCTGCTTCATCCAATTCTGCAACGATATAGTCTACACACTCCTGCATTGTATTTCTCTTAAGGCCACTTAAATCAGCATCTGCTGGTATAGGCTCATTTCCTAATAAAATTACTGGGCCCCAGCTACGGATAAGATTGTAATAGAAAAAAGCTCTTAGAGCCTTAGCTTCAGCTTTATATTGATTAATTCTATCTGGCTGGCAATCCTGGCAATTATCTACATTCTGTATGAATGTAGAAGCTGCTCTAATACCACGATAAAAATTAGACCATAGACTACTAACCTCTCCAGTAGTTGCATTCCAGTCTCCAACATCCAAATAATTCCCCCAATGGAACGACCAAACGTATTCTGCCTCATCTGAAGCACCCGTCCAAGGTCCTGAATGTTGTGTAGTAGTATATCTTTGAGCCATTTCATTTGGAATACGGCTATAAATATTAGCTAAATATTGGTCTACGTTATTTCTCTGCGAAAAAGTAGCGTCGAAAGTAAGACGGTCATCTGGTACCTGATCCAGAAAATCATCATTACATGCTAGCAGCAAAAAAGCTATTGCTGCAAAAAATATTCTTTTCATTTGCATATGTTTTCTTAATTTTTTCATGATTTTAATGTTTTAATAAGTTTAAAACCTAAAATTCACACCTACAGATCCAACAGAAACATTAGGATATGCCCCACCATTATGACCTGTTCCATTATCAGTATTCAATTCTGGATCCCATAAATCGAAACTGGTAATTGTAAATAAGTTTGTACCTCTTACGTAGAACCTTACATTATCAACACCTATTCTTTCTGAGACGTCTTGAGGTAATGTATATCCAAATTCTGCAGTTTTTAATCTTACAAAATCCACCTCTCTTAACCACCAGTTACTTCCTTGTGTATTATTACTTTGCCCTACAGCAGAAGATCCGTAAGATAAACGAGGATAAGTAGCATAAGCATTGTCATTTTCTGGAGTCCATCTATCTGTAGCTATTGAGAATAAATTACCACGTCCACCATCTCCTGAAAACGGCTGGATTCCTATTCCGCTCATCATAATATCTGCTCCATATTGTCCTTGAAAGAAAAGACTTAAATCAAAGTTTTTATATTGTGTGCTTATACCAAGACCATAAGTTAAATAAGGAACGTCTCCATTTCCTATTTTTTGACGGTCGTAACTATCTATAACACCATCTCCATTTAAGTCAGCATACTTAATATCTCCAGGCATAATAACACCTGTCGAAACTGCTGGAATACCATTACCATCTTCTGGAGAAATTACACCATCGCCATTAGTATCATCATCTAAAGTATATAAGCGCTCAGCCACATATCCCCATCTTGCTAACAATCCAGACCCACGTCTATCTAACCATTCATAAGGTTGCTCTGGAACCCCATTCTCAATAATCTCATTCTTATTATAAGAGAATGTACCTCTTAGATTGATACTGAAATCATTAATCGTTTTGTTATATTCAATTGTTCCGTCAAAACCTCTATTTTCCGTTATCCCGATATTTCCAAAAGGATCACTAACTAAACCTATATAATTAGGTACATCAGATCTTTGAAGAAAAGCTCCTTCTGTACGTTCACGGAAAAGATCAAAGATTAATTTAAAGCTATTGTTAAATGCGTTAAGCTCTATACCTAAATCTTGCTTTCTGGATTCTGCCCATGTCACATCTACTCCCTGATAGTTTTCAGCAATTCCGTCATATCCAGTTGTTCCTGTGGTTTGAGTACCTCCAAAACTATATCCAGATTGTTCATTTTCTACTCTACTTAAATAAGCAAATCTACCAGCACCAGAAGCTGAACCTACAAGACCATCGGAATAACGCAGTTTAAAGTAATTAATCGTTTTAGTTAATGGCTCAAAAAATTCCTCATTTGAAATTACCCAACCAACTGCCACTGATGGGAAAAACCCATAACGGTTATCCGGGCTAAAGTTTTCAGATCCATTATATCCTGCGTTTACTTCTGCAAAATAACGCTGGTCGTAGCTATACGTTAGTCTACCTGCAAGTCCTTGATTTCTATAAGGAATAGAACCAACAAAATCACCTGCAAAAGCATCTACATAGTCTGTTCTATTAAACAGAAGTAATCCTGTTACTTGGTGCTTATCGAAAGTTCTATCGTAATTAAGGCTAGTTTCTAAATAAAACCTTCTATTACCTCCGTTAGAATTTCCAAAACCTAAATAATTATTTCCTTCGTAAGTCTGGTTAAGAATAATCTCACCATTTTCTGTGTATGGAAAATCCTGGTTCACATAATAGGTGTTCTCTCTTTTTGCTCTTGTAATAAATTGCTGGTTATATACATCGAAAGAAAATAATCCTGATACAGATAATCCTTTAGTAAAGAAATCTAGATCCTGAGTTAATCTTAAGTTAGAATATAACTGGTTTTTATTTTCTGAACGATAACCTCGCAAAGCAACATCTGCATAAGGGTTTCTTAAATCCCCGTTAGGACTAATCCCTGGCACATATCCCCCTGGATACAAAACAGGATACTCTACTGGAGGAACTAACATAGCCTGCGAAAAAATATTATCTACAGACTCTGAAGGAAAGTTACCATTAGAAACATATCCCTGAACACCTAAATGCATCCTTGTGCTAGATGTAATATCTACCGTAAGGTTTGAAGTAAAATTATACCTCTGAAATTTAGTATTAGAATCATAGTTTTCTATTCCATCTGTTACAAATAAGCCGGTTTCATCGTAATATCCTAAAGAAACATAGTATTTTGATTGCTCAGCTCCTCCACTAACATTAGCAGAAACTCTTCTATTTCTACCAAAATCATTAAAAACTTCATTTATCCAATCTACATTTGGATATAAAAGGGGATCATAACCAGTTCGAGTTCGATCAATTGTTTCCTGAGAATATCTAGCCACCTGTCCTCTGGTAGTTAGAGCTTCATTAGCTAACTCCATATAAGTTACACCATCAGCTAAATCTGGAACCTGCGTAAATTGAGTAACCCCTTCGTAATAATCTACAGAGATTTCTGGCTTTCCTATTTCACCTTTTTTAGTTTCAATCAAAATAACACCATTTGCACCTCTAATACCGTAAACGGCAGTAGCAGATGCATCTTTTAATACGGTAAAAGATGCAATATCTCTAGGGTCTAAATTTCCTAAAGAACGTTGCACCCCATCTACTAATATTAAGGGGGAGTTTCCTCCACTAATATTACTTAAACCTCTAATCCAGATATCGGCCCCGTCATAACCAGGTAAACCTGATCGTTGCACTCCGGTTAGACC
>CESL01125194.1_pt1 | contig 19063 bp, 20 predicted proteins | sample 531221 | NCBI WGS metagenome assembly CESL01 (sample SAMEA2622197, study PRJEB7988) | marine metagenome | biome: marine biome (ENVO:00000447); feature: mesopelagic zone (ENVO:00000213) & marine oxygen minimum zone (ENVO:01000065); material: "saline water (ENVO:00002010), including plankton...
CTCCGTGTAAAACCTGTAGAAGGTTGGAAAAGAGGTAAAGCATTTGTCTTTTATCCTGAAAGATGCATCTCAGACGGTGCATGTATTGGAGTTTGTCCAACAAAATCCATTTTCTGGATGAGACCAATGAATTACACAGCTGGTCAACCAGTTCCACTTCACAAGAACGGTGTATTCATCAAGGGCTGGGCAGAAGACGCAGCCTTATAGGCGACGTTCTCAACCTTTTTTCTTTATTTTATTAATTAGATATTCTGTGATTTATTGAATGTCAAGTGACTTTGCATCAAACAGAACTGTAATACCAATTTTTCTTGCAACTATCATAATTATATTTCTACTTTACACTTCAATTGTATTTCCTGCATTGTTTTCTTCTATTGTAGGAAGTTATTCAGACACAATCAACAATCCATTTGAATTTGGTCATCAGGCATCTATTTTGATAATTAGTAATATCATAATTCTAGGTTTTGGTTTTGCATATTACAAGAAAAAATTACCGAGTCAATTACAAGATATAATAGAAAGAATTCGTTCATTTGAAATTTCCAAAAAAAATACATTTGTAATTTTTATCATAATAATGGGAATATACATTGGAATTTCTTCACCCGAACTTTTTCTAAATGAAAAATTACAATTTGATGATTATATCATATTAGAGGAAGCACTAGAGTTATGGCCAGATGATGAATCAGATAATCCCTACATTCAGGAACAAAATGACAGGTATGTCAGAATGTTTCTTCTGGATATCTCATTAGATGTATTTCAAAATATCAAATTTTTGCCATTTGTTGCAAGCATTATGGTTGTATCTTTTACTTATCTTTTAACCACTCAAATCTGTCAAAAACGATTTGCAGGAATCATTTCAATGGTTGTTCTATTACAAAGTAATGTTTTCTTGAAATATGACACAATAGCAGTATATGAAAATTTTTGGGTGTTATTCTATCTAATTTCATTATATGTAATCAAGAGAGGATGGTTCTTTTCTCCAATCTTCTATGTTCTTGCAGTATTTACCAAGGCATATGTGGCGCCATTTTTTATAATGACTTTGTTTACCACATATCGCTCAAAGATTAGCACGAGAACAAAACTGACTATTTTATTATCATATGTAATAATTGTTCTAGTTGTAATTGTAGCTATTTTTGCTGGAGACACACTTTATCCACAAGTTTTTGAGATGGAACCAAGTAGATTTCTACTTGGATTTGCAGCAACAGCTTTTCAATTTCGTAGTGATCTATTCATTTTGGTAATGTTATTGCCGATTTCAATCGGATTATTTGTACTGGCTAGAAATAGATTACACGGAGCTGACTCAGTTTTGTTTTTAAGCTTTGGTACAATCATTGCAGGTCCAATTTTGGTCACTGTCACATACTTTTATGAAATATTACCCTACAGACTTGTTCCTCTTATTGTATTTCTTGCTATAGGCATTGGATTATTTTTTGCAAAAAAAACTAAACATACTTCCTAGAGATTGTCCATTCTGCAAGAAGTTGATCATCTGGTTCGACTGGAATATATGGTATGAAAACCTCAAAAACACTAATGGCATAATCATTCATCACATCTTCAATATACAACATTCCAATCACATCATTTTTTGGTTGGAAAGACACGGAGTGCTTTCCCACCTCAATTCTCTGACCGTCACTTCTAACAATCTCTTTTTCAAATGTGTCATCAAAAACATTGTCAGTAAAACTTGCAGGCAGATATCTTCCTTCTTTAGACTCTATTACGGATACTAAATCATTTGTAGCATTTCTAATCGTGACTCTAATATGAATATCAAATTTGGGATCACTATCATCATTCTTCAAGGAAGTATGTGATGATATTGTTGGTGTTATACTGAGTAGTCTTGCTACAGACTTCTTTATTTTTTCATTATCTTTGTCAATGGATAATGCTTTATTGTATAATTCTAATGCGTTCAGATTTTTATCTATATTTGCAAGTGCCGCAGCTTTACTTGTTAACCCTTTGGTATTATTAGGTTCGATTTCTAATAATCTATCAAAATATGCAATAGCATTATCTGACTTGCCTAATGCAATTAAAACTGAACCCTTGTTTAGTAATGAATCTGTATGATTTGGATCAACTTCTAGAATTTTATCAAAATAAAGCAATGACTCTTCAAATCTTTTTTCCTGTAAGAGTAAGACTAGAATTGAATTCCATTCCTTTATTTTTTCACTTTCTGATGAAGATAAGGCATAATCTTGGGCAAATGTGACTTGTGTTAAGCCAAAAAGGAGAACTACAGATAAAGAAATCCAGACTAACAGGTATTTCATGAAATTCATCCAATCACATGATAGATAAATTATTCACTGGATTGATTTTCTTTTTACATGTTTAGGAATAAATTTTTTAAAGTACTGCAAAAATGGGTCATTTTTTGATATGTATGCAGTATCAAATTTATTCTTCTCAAAGAATTTTTCCCATGTTTTCTTAAACATTGGAAAATCTTCAGGATCAAAGTTATTTCTTGCCATTACATAGTGTGATGCTGGAAAAACATCGGCAATTTCAATCGGGATTATTCCTAAAAACTGATTGTAATTGCAAAACTGGATTAAATCAGAATTTTTGAATTTCTTTTTTAAATTATGATATTCGTTTGAGATGTATGCAGGTTTCTGGTTTGTATCTCTTGTGATAACAACGATTTTTTTCTTTGATTTGAAGTTTCGAACATATGAATGAAAAGAGAGTAATTCTGGTCTAAATTGATCCACTGGAGAAAATAGAAAAAGGGCTTTTTCTTTGAATTTCGGCGTAGTATCGATAAACATTTTAGAATTATCTGTCATAATCTGAATAGTTTCAAATAGTTTAGGATGTGCACGTGCCTTTTTTATTACATATTCCCATAATCTGCCCTCCCGTATTGCCTGTTTTACTTTATTTACTTCAGCTTTTATTGAGTATAGATTGAATAATGCAATCATGTTTGTTCGCTCATCCTTTTTCAATTCACGTAATTCTTTTGGAGTAAATTTTTGTGAAATTTCACAGTCAAATGGAAAATATTCTATCTCATCCAATCTCCTAGTTCCATCTTCTGTGATTATTCTGTCATGTTTTGCGTATAGTATGTATGATGCAGAATCAAAGGTATCACATCCTAATGCAACTGCTAGTGGAATTGTAAGTGGGTGACCAGCGCCAAACAGATGTAATGGGATTGAACTCGGAATCTGTTTTTTTGCAGTTATAATCATCTGTGCAAGTAATTTGTATTCATATGCCTCCATAAATTCTACAGGACTTCCTAATGCAAGCATTGGAAACTTCATCTCCACAAGTGATCTAGTTGACTTTGTGACCAGATCAAAGTGTTCTCCACCTTGAATGGGACCAAGCCAGATTTGACCATTATCTTTTCTTTGTTTGAGTGTTTTCTTGCAAACTTTCAATGTATGATCCACATAATCCCTAGCTTGTCTCTTTGTAAGACCATAACCTGTAGGTTTGTCTAAAGGAATAGCAAAATCAGTCATTATGTCCATCTCAAAGTTTGCCATCTCATGTGGTTTAACATCCACTTCACCATATTCTAATACTTGGTAGCCACCTGAATCAGTCATTATGCAACCATCATAATTAATTATTTTATGAATCCCTTTTTTTCTTGCAGTATCACCATGACGTTTCATTGTGATGTATGCATTAGTGATTACAAGATCAAATCCCATATCTTGAATTTTTTTTGCAGAAATTGATTGTCTAACAGGATGTATAACTGGAACAAACGCAGGAGTCTCTATCTTTCCATGATTGGAGTGAATAATTCCTATTCTGCCTGCTAGATCACTATATTTTATTTCAAACAATTGCTAGTATACTTTTTGAGCATTATATTAAATTAGTAATCGAAAAATTTCTGTAAATCATCCCTTTCATTTACCTCTAAGAGCCAGTCTACATTATCATCATTATCTCGTTCCTGAATTATTTTTTGAATTTTTTCTACAACTTCTTGGGGCGTTTTTGTTGTTGTATCAATCTGGAATGTATTTTCAGTTCCAAATTCTGATATAGCATCATGTGCTGTAATACCTAAAATCTCGCTCCCAAGGTTTTCTTTAATTTTCTCTTTAGAATATCCTCTTTCCTTATAGACTTGTTCAAGTTTGTAAGGATTCTTCCTTAGAATTATTACTATACCAATATTTGATTTTTCAACAACATAGGGTGCTAAATGTCCAACAATCAAAGATTTTTTTGTAATTATCTTATTTAGATCGTTCTTTAGATTTTGAACATCTACTTGTATGCCAATTTCATCTTTTTCGATACAGTTTGATTCAATTGCAATTTTATTGATGTCAATCAAATCATAATCTTCATTTTTTAAAAATTCATCAGCAATTGTATGCTTTCCAACTCCGGGATTTCCAGTGATTATCAAACTCATAAATCAATTTATTTTCTGTATGTTTAAATTATTTCTGTAATACTAATATGATCAAATCACCGTTGATCCATATGCTGATCGGTCTATTCGGAAAGGCAAATGTTGGAAAATCAACTTTTTTCTCAGCCGCAACTGAAACTATGGCACAAAGTGGGAATTTTCCCTTTACAACGATTGAGCCAAATGTTGGCGTAGCACATGTAAAAGTTGACTGTGCATGCAAAAATCTTGAAAATAGATGCGAAAGTAATCACTGTGTTGACGGAACCCGCTTTATTCCGGTAAAATTAATCGACGTTGCCGGTTTAGTTCCAGGTGCACATGAGGGTAAGGGTCTTGGAAATCAATTTTTAACTGATGCCATGCAAGCAGATGTCTTAATACATGTTGTAGACATTTCTGGCTCCACTGACATTCAAGGTCAGCCGATAAGTATTGGCACACATGATCCATTGGAAGACATAAAATTTGTTGAAGAAGAATTTGATCTTTGGTTCAAACAGATTCTTGATAGAGAGTGGCACAAACTCACAAAAGAAATTGAACAAAAGCGCACAAAAATTTCTGAGGGATTAGCACGTAGATTTACTGGTCTAGGAATAAAAGAGTCAGAAATTGATAAAGTTTTAACAGCAATGTCCCTAAAAGCAAAGAAACCGATAGAGTGGTCAGACTCTGAAATTATGAAGTTTCTAAAAACAATACGTAAGTCATCTAAGCCAGTACTAATTGCAGCAAACAAAGCAGACTTGTGTGATGATCTTGGAATTATAAAAAAAATCTCTGAAGATTTTCCAACAATTCCATCCAGTGCTGAAACCGAGCTCTTATTGAAAAAAGCTGCAAAGGTAGGACTGATTGAGTATCTTCCAGGCGATGATAATTTCAAAGGTAAAGCAGACATAAAAATATCTGAGCAGCAAAACACTGCATTACATCTTGCAAAGAATGTCTTGACGAAAATTGGCGTAACAGGCGTACAAAAAATTCTAAACACAATAATTTTTGACATTCTGAATATGATCGTTGTTTATCCTGTTGAGGACGAAACAAAACTCTGTAACAAGAATGGTCAAGTGTTACCAGACGCCAGACTATTAGATTCCTCTTCCACTTCTAAAGATCTTGCATTTACAATTCATCAAGATATAGGAAATGGATTTTTACATGCTATAGACGCAAAGACAAAACAGCGAATTAGTGCAGATCATCAGTTGAAAAATGGCGATATTATAAAGATAGTATCTACGCTAAGTAGGGGTTGAGATGTTCTGTTTAGGAATTGAGAGTACGGCACACACATTTTCTTGTGCAGTAATTGAAAAAAAGAGAAAAACTGGAAAAATTCTTTCAGATATCAGAAAGATTTACCGACCACCAGATGGTCAAGGAATTCATCCAAGAGAAGCATCACGTCATCACATAGAAAACAGTTCCAAAGTCATCTCAGAATGTTTAGATCAAGCAAAAATCAAGATAAATGATCTGGACATGATTGCCTACGCAGGAGGTCCAGGTTTAGGTCCTTGCCTAAGAGTTGGAGCCGTAGTAGCCAGATCACTTGCATCATATTATAAAATTCCAATTTATCCTGTCAATCATGCAATCGGTCATATCGAATTGGGAAAGTTACTAACAGGTGCCAAAAATCCGTTAGTGCTTTTAGTATCTGGTGGGCATACAATGTTACTTGCATTTTCTTCCGGAAGATGGAGAGTCTTTGGTGAAACTTTGGATATTACACTTGGTCAGCTACTAGATCAGTATGGTCGCTCGCTAGGATTTGCATCTCCATGTGGTAAAAAAATTGAAGAACTTGCAACAAAATCCACTGATTACGTCGATTTGCCATATTCTGTTAAAGGAAATGATGTGTCATTTTCAGGATTACTGTCTGCAACAAAAAAAATTAGTTCAAAAGACAGTAGAAGTGCTTGTTTCTCATTACAAGAAACTGCATTTGCAATGATTGCCGAAGCAACTGAACGTGCTCTGGCATTTACAAAGAAAAAGGAACTAATGATAGTGGGTGGAGTTGCAGCAAACAAAAGATTATCATCAATGTTAAAAAATGTGTGCAAAAATCAAAAGTCAAAGTTTTTTGTTGTTCCTCTAAATTATGCTGGTGATTGTGGATCACAAATTGCATGGACTGGACTGTTAGAATCTACTGTTGGAAAAGGTTCAAAGATTGAGGATACATTTGTTAAACAATCCTGGCGTTTAGATACTGTAGACGTCAGTTACTGATCTTTTGCATCTTCAACTGCATCTTGAATGGCTTCAAGCCAGCCACCAGTACCAAACACACCAAATTTGTAAGATTTTTCGCCATCATTTGTTTTAATTTTTATACATATTTTTTTGATGAACCTGCCTTCCTTCCAGACATCTAGAAGTTCATTTAGTGGAACATCAAGCACGGTTTCGCCCATTTTTGTTGAAAAGTCTGCGATTCGACTCTTTCTTTTATCAAAAGCAACTCTTTGATTTGTAAGAGTAAGTATGCCTGTACCTAACTCATCTTCATTACAGTCTTCCTGCTTCAGTCTCTTTTCGCCTGGTTCCATACTAATCATTGCAATTGATTGTAATTAATCGTTTTTCTTTCGAAAGACTATAAATCACATGAATCAAAAAAAAATATGAAACAAAAATACAGAGAGTATCTAAAACTAAACAAAAACATACTCATAGCATTTGCAATATCAATAATCATTTCTGCAGTTGCAGCAGACTATTTTGCTAGTCAGGAAGATTATCTTAACAGCACTTTTACTTTAATTGTTGATTATGGAGTATTTTTTTCTGTGTTTGGGATATTATTCTATCTTGATAATAGGAAAAAATACATTTTACAAAACGGCGAAACTGACAAATCATTATTAAAATCAGATCTGGTTAAAATAATTTCTTCATTAGGAATAGGTGAGGTTGTTTATACTATTGCAAGATGGAGTTTACAATATTATCTGCTTCTACTGAATTATGAACCATATATGGCGTCAATAATTTCACAGTTGATCTCTACTGTAATCTATATGGTCACTCTAAATCTTACAATCAAACTAACAAAATTATTTAAAGATTAATCTAGCCCAAATCAATCTTTGATTTTTTTAACAACTTTTTGAATTTTTCAGGAGCCTCCATCGCAGAATCTTGAAGAGACGCATAATACCTATCTAGTTTTTTGTATAATCTTTTTGGCTTTCTTGGTTTTTCATTACTAAGAGCATAGAGCGCTAAAATAGGAAATGCAATTGTTGCATCAGCATAAACTGTGACTAAACCTCCGTGAGAGTCTTGCACTTTGCCCCAACTTTTTCCTTCTTGAAGAGTTGCTCCTGACAGTCCACCCGTATCAGGTCTTGCATCTGTTATCTGAATAATGTAATCTTGTCCACCATGCTCCTTCCTAAGAATTTGATCCAATAGAGGACCTGTTTGCTGTGCAGTGTTTTTTGGTACACCACCCCCTAATTCCAGAACAGCAGATTTTTTTGAGTTGTACACTATTGCAGCCTGCTCAATTATCTCCCGCACAAAATCTAGATTGTATGGTTGACCTTTGAGTCTATGAATTGCAAGATTCAGTGCCAATGATGAATCTTTCAATGTTGAGATGTATACTGGAACATCAAGATCATACGCAGTAGTAATAAAACTTCTTTCAGGATATTTTGACTTTTTTTTGCTTATGCTTCCCAAAACATTAGAGAATTCAGCAGTTGTGAACGGTTTGTCCATAATTTTTTTTTGAAAAATTTTCTGAATTACTTGATCCTCCATCTCAAGTGTCTCGTAAAACTTGACGTATACATCACGAATGCGTACAATCTCCTTATCGTATAGAATATTGTCATCTACTGCAAAATGACCCTGTTTTACAGGAAATCCCCATGCAAAGTGATCCTCATGGTATACATTTGCACCAGTGGTAACAATCCAGTCTACAAATCCTTTTTCTAACAAAGTCTTGATAATACCACCAAATCCTACCGGTGTCAGTGCTCCTGCCACAGTAAGACAGATTGTTGCATTCTCATGAATCATTTTTGAGTATAATTTTGCAGCTTCTCCTAGTTGTCTTCCATTAAAACCAGAATTTGCATAGATTTCTATTAATTCTTTGATATTAGTTTTTGAATTTAATTTGATGTGTGGGATATCCTTTCCTTTGAAGTTATGATGATCCATATTTGAAAAATACAAAACCCTAATTTTTAATGTTTTATTGAATTGTTATTTTTCTAATTTTTCTAAAAGGGCTTTATACATAAACGGAAAAACTGTAGTAATTTCTGCATGTATTGTGGTTTCTTTAGCATATTTTGTTACTTTTCCCCATGAAATTGCTTCTCTAACTAATGCACCGCTGAGACTACCATCAAATTCCTGTGCAGTAGTTACATAGACCGCATAATCTAATCCTTCACGATACTGATTCCACCACAATGTATGATGTTTTGGTACACCACCTCCAAGCATTAACGCGCCAGATTTTTCTGCCTTGAATACTAACCCTGAAAGAAAGTTTGCATCTTCAATTAGATTTAATTTAAAGTCGGCATGTTTTTGTGCAAACATCCACACCTGACTTCCTACAGCACCATCCATTATTCCAGGTACAACTACAGAGATATCATTTTTGTATGCCCAATAAAGAAATGAATCATCACCCATCGACTTTCCCAATTCTCGATTGATATCAGCGGTTGACATTTCTCTTTTACCATCATTGTAAGCACGTTCTAAAATTTCTTGCACTTTTTCTTCAATCAGTGGACCATAACTTTCCATTGGCACTAATACATTTCCTAATCTATGAATATTTTGATCCGCGAGCTCCTTGTCATCCATTGTGAATGAACCTTCCTTGTAATTTGAAAAATGTCTAGCAATATCATGATCAAGTGCACCACAAGTTGTAATTACAACATCACACCACTTTTTTTTAATCATATCTCGTATAATGCCTCTAAAACCTGTTGAAACAATTGCTCCAATAAACGACAAAAATTTTAAACATTTTTCATCTTGGATCATATTAGAAAGAATTTCAACTCCCTCTGCAATATTTCGTGATTCGAAACCGCCTGACTGTTTTAATTCGTTGAAAATTTCATCAGCACTAGAGTCATTGGAAATTTCGATGTCCTTTACGTCTCTACCAGGTTCAATCATTCTACATAAAATTTGAACTTGGTATAGATATTCTTATGCATGAAAATTCATAGTCACTTTAAATTTATGAAAAAAATTCATAATGTTATTCAAAGATGATAACTAACATTTACGTCGATGGCTCAGGTGGAGCAAAATCTGGATATGGATTTTTTGTAAAAGAGACAGGAGAATCTCTTTTTACTGAAAAACCAGGATTAACAAATAACCAAGCAGAATATCTTGCAATAATTTCTGTATTACAGAGATATGCAAATTCTGATGATGAGATTGTTATTTACAGTGATTCAAGAAATACAGTAAATCAGCTCAACCATGAATTTGCCATAAATAATGAGCAATTACGCAATCTGGCAAGAGAGGCATGGTCAATCATGGCAAAATTCTCAAATCTCAAAATTATTTGGGTTCCAAGAGGTGAAAATCTGGCTGGAAAAATGTTGGGCAGTTAGTTATGAATAAATTTAATTATAGAAAATTGTTTGAACAAGTTTATCATAATGACTGAATCTGTTTTTCTTTCCCCGAAATCTATTGCAGTGATTGGTGCCTCTGACAAGGAAGGGAGCGTTGGTCGTGCAATTACTTCGAATATAATGAAAGGATACAAAGGAACTGTATTTCCTATTAGTCCATCAAGGGATACGGTATTTGATCAAAAAGCGTACAAGAGTGTTTTAGATGTTCCAGAGGAAATTGATTTAGCTGTAATAATTACAAAAAACACCATAGTTCCAACCGTACTAGAAGAGTGTGGACAGAAGAAGATTCAGGGTGCCGTAGTAATCACTGCAGGATTTAAGGAGGTAGATGAGGAAGGCAAAAAACTGGAACAGCAACTAAAAGATATTTCAAAAAAATACAATCTACGAATTATTGGACCAAACTGCCTCGGAGTAATGAATCTAGATCCGCAAACAATGATGAATTCTACATTCCTAAAGATTACACCAAAATCTGGAGAAATTGCATTAGTGTCGCAAAGCGGTGCAATATGTGCAGCGTTAGTAGAAGATGCAAGTGCACAAGGAATAGGATTTTCTGCAGTAATTAGTATGGGAAACAAGGCCGATATGACAGAAATTGATATTCTAAAAATGCTAGCAGAACACGAGCAGACAAAAGTTATCGTGATGTATCTTGAGGATATGGGTAACGGGCAAGAATTTCTTAAAGTTTGTAAACAGATCACAAAAAAGAATGCAGTAAAAAAACCAGTGTTGGTTTTGAAATCTGGCAGGAGTCCAGAAGGTGCAAAGGCAGCAATGTCTCATACTGGCGCACTAATGGGTTCAGATGAAATTTATGATGCATTACTAAAACAATCTGGCGCAATCCGAGTTGACACCATGGAAGAATTGTTTGATTATGCCACTGCATTTTCTAAGCAACCACTTCCTGCAGAAGGTGATCTTGTAATCGTATCAAACGCTGGCGGACCAGCCATAATCTCAACTGATTCATGCTCTAAACTTGGAATTAAAATGGCAAAAATTGAAGAGATCAGATCAAAGATTGACGCAGTGATTCCACCATGGGGAAGTTCAAGAAATCCTGTTGATATTGTGGGTGATGCAGATTTTAATAGATTCGAGAATGTCCTTAACGAAGTTTTACAACACAAGAATGTTGGATCAGTAATTTCAATGTGTACACCATCTGCTACACTTGATTATGATAAACTCGCTGAGGTGATTGTAAAGATGTCAAAAAAATACAAGAAAACAATGCTTGCAAGTTTGATGGGTCTAGACGAGGGAATCACAAACAGAGAAATTCTTGCTGCCGGAGATATTCCATATTATACGTATGCAGAAGGTTCTATACGCGCACTCAACGCCATGCTTCAGTTTGTTAACTGGGTTAAAGCACATGATGGTGACATAACAGAATTTAAAGTTGATATGAATAAGGCTAGAGCCATATTTGATAAAGTAAAATCAGAAGGAAGAACAAACCTTCTAGAAGACGAAGGTCGAGAAATTTTAGATGCATACGGATTTCCACTGCCAGAAAGCAGAATTGCTACTACAGAGGACGAAGCTGTTGATGCTGCCAACAAGATAGGATACCCAATAGTAATGAAGATCTCGTCACCACAAATCGTTCACAAATCAGACGCTGGTGGCGTGAAAGTGAATCTCACAAATGACGCTGAGGTTCGTGATGGTTTTAAGACAATAATGGAAAATGCAAAAAAATATGATAGTAATGCTGAGATCAAAGGAGTTTTAATTGTTGAAATGGTTAAGGGTGGAAAGGAAATGATCATTGGTTCGAAACTTGAACCTGGCATGGGTCCTGTAGTTATGCTTGGCATGGGCGGAATCTATGTGGAAATTTTGAAAGATGTAACATTCAGACTTGCACCACTAACTGATCAGGAAGCCAATGATATGATTTCATCTATAAAGACAAAAAAACTGTTAGATGGAGTTAGAGGAGAAAAACCATCTGATATCGGCAAACTATCAGAATGCATTCAGAGATTATCACAACTTGTTACCGACTTTACAGAGATTAAAGAATTGGATATGAATCCAGTACTTGTTATGGAACAAGGAGAGGGATGTAAGATTCTAGACGTGCGTATAGGTATATAGAGTTAGGCTAAGCTATGACTGCAAACTTTTTAATTATTTATAGCATTGTACAATAGTGTAGATATGCAAAAAACTGCAAGGCCGATAAGAACTGGCGAGGAATATATTGAGAGCCTGCGTGGTCGTGATCTTAAGGTTTACTTGTTTGGTGAACTTGTCAAAGAACCAGTTGATCACCCAATTATTCGTCCTTCAATCAATGCAGTTGCAAAAACATATGATCTTGCAGTAGAGGAAGAGGATCTTGCATTTCCAAAATCTTCAATCTCTGGCGAACGAGTAAATCGTTTTCTGCACATTGCTGAGAGCGCACAGGACTTGGTACTACAAAACAAGATGCAAAGAAAACTTGGACAGCTTACCGGTACTTGTTTCCAAAGATGTGTTGGTATGGATGCATTAAACTCATTACATTCTACAACATTTGAGATTGACGAAAATCATGGAACAAAATATCACAAAAGATTATTAGAATTTATCAAAACGGTGCAACATGATAACTCGGTTATTGGTGGTGCGATGACTGATGTTAAAGGAGACAGAAGTCTTGCGCCAAGTGAGCAAGAAGATCCTGACTTGTTTGTGCATGTTGTAGATCGAGATGAGAAAGGAGTTTACATTACTGGTGCTAAAGCACATCAAACTGGCACGATTAACTCACACTGGATGATCATTATGCCTACTATGAGATTGTTAGAGAACGATAAGGACTATGCTATAGTTGGTGCAATCCCAGTAGATGCTCCTGGAATAAAGTACATCTATGGTAGACAGTCATGTGATACACGAAGTATGGAGCCTGGAGACATTGATGTTGGAAACTCTGAGTATGGTGGTCAAGAGACAATGGTCATACTTGATAGAGTATTCATTCCAAACGAAATGATATTCATGGATGGTGAATACGAATTTGCATCAATGTTAGTTGAGAGATTCACATGTTATCATAGACGAAGTTATGTATGTAAAACTGGCTTAGGTGACGTCCTAATTGGTGCTGCAGCTGCGATTGCTGATTATAATGGTGTACCAAAGGTATCACACATCAAAGATAAGATAATTGAGATGACACATCTCAACGAGTCAATCTATGCGGCAGGCATCGCTGCCTCATATCAAGGTCATAAAATGAAATCCGGCGTCTTCATGAATGATGACATGCTTGCTAACGTCTGTAAACATAATGTAACACGTTTACCTTACGAGTTAGCTAGACTTGCACAGGATATTGCTGGAGGTCTGTTAGTAACCTTACCATCAGAAGCTGAATTTAAAAGTCCAGAGACTGGTCCTATACTAAAAAAGTACTTGAAAGGAAAGTCAGGAGTTGAGGTTGAAAATAGAATACGAATTTTACGTCTAATTGAAAACATGACCATGGGCAGAAATGCTGTTGGTTATCTTACCGAATCAATGCATGGGGCTGGTTCTCCTCAAGCGCAAAGAATTCAGATTGCACGTCAGATGCAATTGGGTTACAAAAAACGATTAGCAAAGGATCTAGCTAAAGTAAAAGAAGATTTAGAAGAAACACCTGAAGATTCTGATTATTTTAAAAGAGTGTTTCAATTAGAAAATAAAGAATAGATCACTCTTCTTCTGAATCTTTTTTAGATTTTAATGATTCATCGTCCTTAGATTCTAATTCGTTTGTATGATCTACATATTCACTATCTAACTTTATATCATCAATTTTATCGGATTGATTTTGTTCAGTTTTTTCTACTTCATTTGTATTCTGGAAAATGGGTTCTTTCTTTTTCTTGTATATCTGTTTAACAATCATTGCTCCAATAATTATTGCAATTATGATATAATTTATTGGTGGTTGTAAAACTTGCGTGATATATCCCACTTGTGGAATTATATATTCAACTTTTCCAAGATAAATTTTTTCTGTGATTGGATAATCCACATTTTTCATAGAACGTGGATTTGCGTCACCTCTAGTCTGAATTGTTTTTGGGTCTTCACTAATTATACTCTCAACTCTATGAACAATCACTCTCTCTTCACCAAGATCATATTTTGCAGGTGAATAGAACACAATAATGTCACCCTTCTTTACATCTTCGAAAGATGTGTTTCCCTCAACTACTATGACATCATAAATTTCTAAAGTAGGAATCATACTACCACTTGAAACCACGTAAAATGGGTTTGCTGTTCCAAAAACTACTTGTAGTCCAATCCAAATGACAGCTATAGCTACTATTACAATTATTACATCTTTAACTAGATTTTTGGTTGAATTTGATGCCAAATTACGATTCGTCAATAAATAAGTAAGATAAATCTTGCCTGCTTATCCTATAATTTTGTCCCACAACTCTCACAAAATTTTGAGTCAGGTTTATTGTCAAAATTACAACTTGGACATCTTAATCCTTCACCAGTCTGAATATTTGTTATTTCCCTAACATTTGTACTGTTTTTCCCTAAAAAGATAACTTCACCTATGGTTCCAATTCTATCCCAATTGATAGTCACATCATTCCCCTCACTATCAGATATCGCAAGAACAACTGTTTGATTTGAATCTACTCCAACTTGTTTTGCGATTCCAATTTTTTTTGCATTTTCATCATAAACATCCATTCCCATTATTGATCTAAACGATGAGTCAATTGGTGTTGTCTCTGAAACAATTTCTTCTTGCATTGTTGTATTTGTTTCTGTAAAGTTTTCAAAGTCAGCGAATGAAGATTGCTCATTTTGCTCAATTGGATTAGCAAGACCAACCTGACCCATTTCATCAGGTTTCTTGAAATCACGATATTCTGCAATTGTTGAATTACATTCATTACATATGTATTGACCACGTTCAACCAAAATTAAATTCTCAGCAACTTCCTCGTTTGGATTTTCAAAGTCAATTCTAGGGCTTCCTTCAAATTCTTTTTCACAAGTGTTGCATGTGTATTTAGATATTTTATCTGAATCTAATCTTCCTATAGGCGCTAAAAATAAATCTGGTCCTCCAAGGTTTCCTTTGCTTTGTTGTTCATCTGTGACTCTCGCCATTATTGATCCACCAGATCCTCTTAATTTTTTTAATCTGAGTTCTTCACTCATATTCCGCTTATTTTTTTAGGTCATTTAAGTATATTTTAAAAATTAATTTTTGTTGAGGATAAAACCTGATCTTAGAACTATGTGAACATATTTAGATATCCTTAGAGGAGACATGTTGATAGTTATGGGAATAACACAAGTATCAGATGCAAAAACTTGGGAAACTGATGTTATAAGTTCAGACAAACCAGTATTTGTCGATTTTTGGGCAGAGTGGTGTGGACCTTGCCGTATGGTAGGACCTGTTGTTGAAGAACTTGCTGCAGATTATGAAGGGAAAGTTAATTTCGTCAAGGTCAATGTTGATCAAGCAGGAGAATTGGCTTCTAAATATAATGTATTTAGTATTCCAACATTGATTCTGCTTCACAAAGGTAATGTAATTGCACAGCAAGTAGGTGCAGGTTCCAAAGAAGCATATCAAAATATGATTGATAGAGCACTCGAAAAAATTTAGGCTCTACTAATTTTTTCTATTTTTATTTTAAACTATTAATACCTGATTTATTAAATTTCAAATATGTCATTAGGAGAAATTGATACATTAAATCTTACTTTCGAAAAATTATCCACACTATTTGATGAATCACAAGGATATTACGAATCTTTTCTAGATGCAAACAATTTGTATAAAGCAGGAAAGCTTTCGGATAAAGAATTTTTCCAAAAATTAGGTGATTACACTGTAGCTTATTCTGCCTTAGAATTTTTAGCCATCAAATCACTAATGGAAATGAAAAAAACACTGGATAGAGTTTCATCTGGTGCAGGAGTTGGTGGTACACAATCTCCTGGATTAATGCCAGGAATGGGGCAACCTGGAATGATGCCTGGTGGTGTTCCTCCTCGTTCTGGCACTGCTGACAATCCTGTTGGAGGACCTCCTTCAGTTATGGGAACTAATGAAGCATTTACTCAACCTGGAACTCTCCCTACTCCTGATCCTTCATTACTTCCACCACAACAAAGTGGTGGAAATTGTACTTCATGCGGTTTAGGATTAAGACCAAATGCTAAGTTCTGCACAAAGTGTGGTTCAAAACAATAATTTTTAATTTAGATTAGTTCCACAATCTCTACAAAATTTCGCTGTAGCTGAATTCTTTGCACCACATTCTGAACAAAACTGTTCTTCACCTGATGATTCAGAATTTGCACTGCCATACATTCCTGAACCTAAAACTGCACCAGTTGGAACATATTTTTCATCATCTATAATTTCAACAGGAGCAAAGTCTTTTTCTTCAATGTATGTAATTAATCTTGGAATTCCATCTTCCTTGTTTTTAGGATCTGGTACCATATCACCTAACCAAAATGAAAATCTCATCAAGGTAAGTTCTGGTGTTGAAAATGCTAATGTGTGCGCGGACATATAGTCATTTGCCGCTTCTTTACCATTGAAAACTTTCATGAATTTATCATTTCTATTTACTGTATAATGTTTTCGTGAAGTGGACCGAGAGGGAATCGAACCCTCGACATCCACGTTGCGAACGTGGCATTATACCCCTAAACCATCGGCCCTAAAAATAATAATTTTCAATCAGTGTATATTCATTTGGTCAACTAATATAACAAGTAAACTCAGACAAATTATCATGACATATGATTCTGTCATAGTTGGTTCACATGTAATAACCTCAGTAGGTGTGGTGGAGAAAAATATAGTAATTAATGATGGCAAAATAGTCAAACTGACAAGTTCTGATCTTCCATCATGTGATAAGAAAATTAATTGTCAAGGTCTTGTTAGTATCCCAGGTGTAATAGATACACATGTACATTATGGTGTTTATTCTCCAATTGATAGAGCAGCAACAACAGAATCACATGTAGCAGCTATTGGTGGTGTCACAACAATGATGAGAATGCTACGATTAGGTAGTTCATTTGAAAGTTCACTTGTAAAGCAACTTGACGCAAGTGCAAAATCACATCATATTGATTATACTATACATGCTTCAGTTTTTAATGAGCAACAAATTAACGGAATGAAATTTTGTACTGATAAAGGAATATCTTCATTTAAAATATACATGAACCTTGGAGGAGAGATTGGACATGTATACATGGACATGAATCCAGGTGAAAATAAATTAATTGAATCAGAAGTCAATATGAATAATCAAATTATAGAGAAAATTGTTCAACAGGCTGCATCACTTAACTGTCCAGTACTTGTTCATGCAGAGGACTATCAAGAATGTGGATGTGCAATTAAGACAGCAAAACAAAAAAACAAAAATGGTTTACATGCATGGTCTCAAAGTCGTTCACCTGACTTTGAAGTAAAGTCAATCAAAACAGTATGTGAATATGCTAGAAAGTATGATTGTGTTATTTACTTTGTTCATATAGGCTCTGCACTTGCACTAGAGCAAATAAATCTGGAAAGAAGTGCAGGCACAAAAATTTTTGTTGAAACATGTCCTCATTATCTAACATTATCACATGAAAATCAAGATGGATATCTTGCAAAAGTAATGCCGCCAATTAGAAGCAATAGTGATATTGCATCTGTATGGGCTGCATTAGGAAAAAATCAAATTGATACTATAGGTACTGATCATGTTGCAAATCAGTTAAAATTGAAACTTGGAGGCGATAATGTTTGGGATGCACTAGCAGGTTTTCCAGGAATTGGCACATTATTACCAATATTACTCAGTGAAGGAGTAAACAAAGAGCGTATCAATCTAAACCAATTAGTGAACCTTACAAGTACAAATGCGTCAAAAATATTTGGATTAAAAGCAAAAGGAAATTTGGATACTGGTTTTGATGCGGACATAACTGTTATTGACCTTAAGAAGGAGGCTAAAGTTTCTACTTCACTTTTTGGTGGATTCTCTGATTATCTTGTGTACGACGGATGGAATCTAAAAGGTTGGCCTGTTAAGACAATTGTGAGAGGAAACATAATCGCTGAAGATTTTGAAGTTATAGGTAAACCAGGTTTTGGTAAGTTCGTTTCTACATCAAGATAGAATATCAAATTTTCCATTTGATTTTGCTCTGTAAATTACATCAGGCTTTCTTGTGAAAATTCCTACTTCTAAGACTCCAGGAATATTTAGGATCTTTTGTTGTAAAGATTTTGGGTTTTTAATCGTACCAAAATCACAATCTAATATTAGATTTCCATTCTCTGTCACAAATGGATACCCTCTATCTAATACACGAACATTAGATTTTCCCCCAATTTTTATTATATTGTCTGCGATTATGTTTCTGGCTGATGTTTGAATTTCAACCGGAACGGTTCTGTTAAAATTTTTTACAAATTTTGTTTTGTCTGCCATAATAACAACTTTTTTTGCGGCACTAATCAAAATATTTTCTTTGAGTAATGCACCACCACCACCTTTTATCAAAAATTTATTGTGATCAATTTGATCTGCACCATCAAAAACTATATCGATTTTATTAATTTGATCTGCATCTATTAATGGGAGACCACCTTTTTCAGCAATTAATTTAATCTGCATTGACGTTGGCACACATTTTATATCAAGATGCTTAGTCTTCACATAACCTGATAATGATTTTACAAATGCAGTTGCAGCTCGCCCACTTCCTAATCCAACCACATAGTTATTTTTAACAAGTTTTAGTGCATCTAAAGATAATGCCTTAATGGCATTATCAAATGACATTAATCCACCTCTGCTTGTTCAATCTTTGACAGTGTTTTCAATATGTCCGATCTAATTTTTTCAAGATCATCATCATCATCATC
>CESL01046360.1_pt1 | contig 18868 bp, 14 predicted proteins | sample 531221 | NCBI WGS metagenome assembly CESL01 (sample SAMEA2622197, study PRJEB7988) | marine metagenome | biome: marine biome (ENVO:00000447); feature: mesopelagic zone (ENVO:00000213) & marine oxygen minimum zone (ENVO:01000065); material: "saline water (ENVO:00002010), including plankton...
AATTTGGTCAAAATCTTTGTTATAAACTTTTTCTAAGATCAGCCCCAATATAGTGTAACTGATATTGGAATAACGGTAATTTCCATAATCTATTAGTGAGGTGCTATCATTTAAGATGTCATGTAGTATTCTATCTGTAATCGCTAATGGCTGTTTTGGATTACTTTTCATAAGTTTTTGAAAATCAAAATCCGGTAAGCCCGACTGATGGGAACCGAGATCTGAAATTTTAATGGTCTCTAGTATATTTTTAGGCAGCTTATATTTAGAGGGGAAATAGTTGCCTATGGGGTCATCAATAGCTAACCTTCCTTCTAATTGAGCCTGTGCGATTAGATTGGCAGTTAATAGTTTTGTGATCGAGCCAATTTCGTAAATTGTAGTTTCATTTACTTTTTTAGAGCTAGTTTTACTAAGCGTCCCATAATTAAAAAAATATTCTTTGCCATGATCTATTAATCCAATGCTTATAGCAACTTCTGGATTTTTACTATGGATGATCTGGCTAATAGAATCGATTTTTTTTGCCCGGGATTGGCCAACGCAAAGCTGACTGAAAAGTAAAAAAATATAGAGAGGCTTGATAATTTTCATTTTATGAATTTTGTGAGGGATATTTATAGAATGAAAGTTTTAAGCAATTTGGTATTTTCGGTTTTTTGATACCAGTCGTTAAATACTAATGCGATATTTTTAACGTGAAAAGTGCCAAATTCGGTGTCCCGGTGCTTTTCTATAAATTCAATCAATTCATCAGGATATTGTAATCTATTTTGAAATCTTAAGATTGTGCTATGCGCGGTTTTGATGGTATAGCGTTTATCTAAACTTTGAGTTAAGTCTGTTTGTTTAAAATGTTCTCTAAGGGAATTACGAAGTATCTCCAGAGTATCATCTTTGGGATAACCGTTTACTAAAATTCCGCTAGGATTAAGGGAAATTCCTTTTAAATGTATTCTGAAGTTATGGATAGTAGATAGACTTTTTCTAATTACTGAAATATAATCCTGAGTATTAATTTTATCCAGGTGGAAGCCAGAATAGCAGGAAATGATCGACATAATCGTAATGTGAAAATCATCTGGTGGATATGCATACTGAAGAGGTTCGATGCCTGTGATTTCCTGAAGAATAGTATGAATTTGTGAGGAGACTTTTTTATCGGGACGTGCAAGCAGTGTAATTCCCCGACGCAAATCTTCAGGGTTATAAATATTTTTATCTATAAAATAACTTCCGCTTTTAACTAATTTTAATCCGTTGGCATGAATGTTTTTGTAATGTCTTTCAAGCTCAAAACTCATTAAAAAATCTATTTTCGTTCTGCGTACACCGCGTAATAACGCGGGGTAAACTGTCTTAAAATTGGTCGAATTCCGATTTTATTTACAGGATTTGTCCATTTTAAACGATCTTTTATTTCCCAGCCAGATTTCTCTAAAAGCCAGTCGAATTGCCAGTCTTCAAACTCGTGATAATGCCGATCTCGCATATCGGTTTTACTGCGATATGCTTTAGAGAACCAAAGATTTAAAGGAACACTGGTAACCAGTTTATCGGCTTCTATATTTTTTAGAATGGTATAAGGGTTTAAAAGATGTTCAAAAATTTCAAATGCTGTTACCACTTTAAAATTCTTTTTGATCATCTCAAATTGTTCATCTAAATCTTCGCCGTTAGTGTTGGTTACCTCATACCCTTGATTCAGCATAATTTCAGAAAAAGGATTTTTAACGCCTAAATCCAGGATATTGGAAGGTGCTTTTATATGCTTATTTAAAAATTCGAGTGTTTTTTGAAATCGTTTGTTGGGATATGTGTTTTCGTACATATTAATATTCGTATACTATGGCATTCACATTCATACCGGCACCCACGCTGGCGAACATAATAATATCTCCCTTTTTTAGTTCCTGCTTATCAATTTGTTTATTGATGACCAGATCCAGTAAAGTTGGGACGGTGGCAACGCTGCTATTTCCTAACTCCTGAATGGTCATAGGCATCACGCCTTCAGGAAATTCTTCGCCAAAAAGTTTATAAAAACGTTTTAGAATGGCCTCGTCCATTTTTTCATTAGCCTGATGGATAAACACCTTTTTTAGATCTTTGATACTTTTACCACTTTTCTCTAAACAGGATTTCATGGCTTTAGGAACGTTTATCAATGCAAATTCATAGATCTTACGGCCATTCATTTTAATGTAACGCACATTAGGATCTGCTTGTGGGCTATTGGATTTTCCAAAGTAGATGTAATGAGCTTCATTATAAGAATAAGTAGCCGACTCATGGGCTAAAATACCACCACCATTTTCGCTGGCTTCTAAAATTGCAGCACCGGCACCATCAGAAAAGATCATGCTGTCACGATCATGCTTATCTACTACACGCGATAATGATTCAGCTCCTATTACCAAGCATTTTTTTGCCATCCCGCATTTAATAAATGCCTGGGCTTGTATCATTGCTTCAATCCAACCGGGGCAGCCAAAAAGTATATCATACCCCACACATCTTGGATTTTTAATACGTAGGTGATATTTTACACGGGCAGCCATACTTGGTACGGTGTCACTTTGAATAGCACCTTTTTTAACGTCCCCATAGTTAGTAGCTACTATAATATAATCTAAGGTTTCAATGTCTATAGCTGATGCTTCAATTGCCTTTTGAGCGGCGAGAAACGCAATATCTGATGCGTTTAAATTATCATCTAAATATCGACGCTCTTCGATACCTGTAATATCTTTAAACTTCTTAATGGTTTCTTCATTGGAATGCGGAAACCTGGTACCATCCAGATTTTTGAATTCATGCAGATGAAAATCAGCATTTTTCGTAATAACATTGGGGATGTAACTTCCCGTTCCTGTGATCTTAATATTCATCTTGCGTTTTCAATTATAAAGTGAAGATAAGAATTATATATGATTTTGCTAAAAAAATGTTAACGGCTTTTTGGAAAAAATAAAAAAGGCTATCACATTTGATAGCCTTTCACCAATTTATTATTTTTTGATTATGCTTCCATATACTCTTCTATAGGAGGACAGGTACACATTAAATTTCGATCACCAAAAGCTTCATCAACTCTTCTAACGGTAGGCCAAAATTTATTATCTGCAATATAGTCTAATGGAAAAGCTGCTTTTTCTCTGCTATATGGCAAATTCCATTCGCTTGCTGTAAGCATTTTTATAGTATGCGGAGCGTTTTTTAGTACATTGTTTGGCTCATTTTCACTTGCTTCTTCGATTTCTTTTCTAATAGAAATCAAAGCATCACAAAAACGATCTAACTCTGCTTTGCTTTCGCTTTCTGTTGGTTCGATCATTACCGTTCCCGCTACAGGGAAAGATACTGTTGGTGCATGAAAGCCGTAATCAATAAGGCGTTTCGCGATATCAGTAACCTCAATACCGTTGTCTTTAAATGGGCGGCAATCCAAGATCAATTCGTGAGCTGCACGTCCACGTTCGCCAGAATATAAGGTTTTATAATGCTCTGAAAGTCGTTCTTTAATATAATTTGCATTCAGGATAGCATACTCGGTAGCTTTTTGTAAGCCGCCACTTCCCAGCATTTTGATGTAGCCATAAGAGATTAAACAAACTAAAGATGATCCCCAAGGTGCTGAAGAAATTGCGCCAATTGCTTTTTCTCCCCCGGTTTTAATTACGGGGTTACCTGGTAAAAATGGCACCAGTTGTTTTGCAACACAAATAGGGCCAACACCCGGACCACCGCCTCCATGAGGAATGGCAAAGGTTTTATGTAGGTTTAAGTGACAAACATCGGCTCCAATATTTCCTGGATTGGTTAAACCAACCTGAGCGTTCATATTAGCGCCATCCATATACACCTGCCCCCCATTGTCATGAATAATCTGGGTGATCTCGCGAATAGCCGATTCGAATACCCCATGTGTAGAAGGATAGGTAACCATTAAAGCAGCAAGATGATCTTTATGCTCGATCGCTTTTTCTCTTAGATCATCAATATCTATATTTCCGTTTTCGGTAGCTTTAGTTACCACTACTTTCATTCCTGCCATTACCGCAGAAGCCGGGTTGGTACCATGTGCAGATGAAGGAATTAAGCATACGTTACGATGGCCTTCACCACGAGATTCATGGTAAGCTCTAATGACCATTAATCCTGCATATTCTCCCTGCGCCCCAGAGTTTGGTTGCAACGAAGTAGCTGAAAAGCCGGTAATTTCTGTAAGTTGATTTTCCAGTTCTTTAAGAACGATCTGGTAACCTTCTGCCTGTTCTACCGGAGCAAACGGGTGGATATTACCCCATTGTGGATTGCTAAGCGGTAGCATTTCTGAAGCAGCATTCAACTTCATGGTACAGGATCCTAAAGAAATCATCGAGTGATTTAAGGAAAGATCTTTACGTTCTAATTTTTTGATATAACGCATCAATTCGGTTTCTGAATGATATGCGTTAAAAACCTCATGAGTTAAGAAATCTTTTTTTCTTGAAACTCCTTCTGGAATGGCATTAATTTCTTTTAATGCTGAAAGTACTTCGGTTTCTTTACCAGCTACTTCAGCAAAAATCGAGGCTACTGTATTTACATCTTCGGTAGTTGTCGTTTCGTTTAAAGCAATAACAACCGTTTCTTCATCTGGATAGTAGAAGTTGTATTCTTTAGCTTCCGCAGCAGTTTTAATTTTTTCAGCATCTGCTTTCACCTGAAGTGTATCGAAGTAAGCTGAATTTACCTGTTTGTATCCTAATTTTTCTAATTGAGAAGCTAAGCTTGTCGTAGAATAGTGAACGGTATCTGCAATGTATTGCAATCCTTTTGGTCCGTGATAGACCGCATACATTCCTGCCATTACGGCCAGTAAAACCTGAGCGGTACAAATATTTGAAGTTGCACGATCACGTTTTATATGTTGTTCCCTGGTCTGTAAAGCCATTCTTAAGGCATGGTTGCCATCTGCATCTTTGGTGACTCCAATTATACGACCGGGAAGGTTTCTTTTGTAAGCTTCTTTAGTAGCAAAATAAGCAGCATGTGGGCCACCGTAACCTAACGGAATTCCAAAACGTTGGGTGGTACCTACCACAACATCTACACCCAGCTCACCAGGAGCCTGTAGTTTTACTAAACTTAAAATATCTGCGGCAACCGCAACTTTTATGGAGTTCTGGTTACAATTATTTACAAAATCTGCATAATCAAAAACCTGTCCGTATTTTCCAGGATACTGTATTAAAGCTCCAAAGAATTCGGCTGAAAAATCAAAGTCTGCATGGTCTCCAAGTACGATATCGATACCTAAAAATTCTGCACGGGTTTTAATTAACGAGATGGTTTGTGGTAAAACCTCTTCAGAAACAAAAAACTTATTTACATCATCTTTCTTTTGCTTACGATCTCTAACCGCAAACAACAAAGCCATAGCTTCTGCTGCTGCAGTAGACTCATCTAAAAGAGACGCATTGGCGATTTCCATCCCGGTAAGATCGCTTACCATCGTCTGGAAATTTAATAAAGCTTCTAATCTTCCCTGAGCAATCTCTGCTTGATAAGGGGTGTATGCAGTATACCATCCCGGGTTTTCTAAAATATTACGCTGTATTACCGCAGGTAGAATTCCCTGGTGGTAGCCTAGCCCGATGTAAGATTTAAAAACCTTGTTTTTAGCCGCTAATTTCCCAATATGCTCTGCGTATTGATTTTCACTAAGCGCTTTTGGTAGATTTAGGGGCTGTTTTAAACGAATATCGTCTGGGATAGTTTCGTATATAAGTTGCTCTAAACTATCAACACCGATAGTTTGAAGCATCTCTTTAAGATTTTCTTCTTTAGGACCAATGTGGCGAAGGGCAAAAGAATCTGTTCTCATTAAATAAAATAGTTGTGTTTTTGATGCCGCGAAATTACATAATTTCGATGTAAATATTTAATGATTAGGGGATACACTTTTAAAGATTTTTTAACCTCATCTAAGTTGTTGAAAATTAATAAAATTGAATCTGATTTAGCCCAGTATTAAACTGAAGTTTTAAATCGCTATTTTAGCCCCGTGAAACGGCTTAAAAATCTTTTTGAACTTTATATAAATTCTAGTGTTCATACCGGGATTGCGGTGGTTTGTTTTACGCTGGTCACTTTTTTAGAGTTCGGGATTAAAATCGACCATAATCTATTGGGTTTTATCTTCTTCGGGACCATTACCAGCTATAATTTTGTAAAATATGCCAGTGTCGCGAGATTGCATCATTCCAGTTTAGCCGGGAATCTTAAGATAATACAGGTATTTTCTTTTTTTTGTTTTGTGGCACTTTTGTGGTTCACCTTAAAGCAGGATTATAAAACCTTGTTTGCATCTTCTATTTTGGGTGTGCTTACCTTACTTTACGCGACTCCGGTTTTAAGGGGACACCAAAATCTAAGAAATATCGCAGGTGTTAAGGTTTTTGCTATTGCTATAACAGCTACAGGGACCGGAGTTCTATTGCCGTTACTTCATCAATACGATGTTTCGTTTCAGGATAAATTTTTAGCAATTTTTCAACGAATATTGATTCATGTTGTCTTAATGTTGCCTTTCGAAATTCGGGATCTAAGATTTGATGATCCTTCTTTAAAAACAATTCCGCAATTGTTAGGGGTGAAAAACACGAAACTTTTTGGTGTTGTATTGATGGTATTAGCGGTAAGTATTTCGTTTTTTAGAACCAATATTGGTCATCATAGTTTAATTGGTCTAAGCATATTTTCTATAGTGGTAGTTTTGATGCTGTGGGCTTCTAGAATAAAGCAAAAGCCATTTTATGCTGCTTTTTGGGTAGAGGCAGCGCCCATTTTCTGGGTGCTGATTTTGGTTATTCTGAATGTGATTTTTTAAGTTCTTCTTCTATAGCTTTACGCCAACACTCTTTTTCTTCTTCACTGCAACATTTCAGTTTTGCTTTTTCGATAAGCTCAGTAAGGCGTGTGTTTTTTTCACTGTATTCTCTGCAACGAGGGCATTCGGCCAAATGTTCTAATAATTGAATTTTTTCAATCTTATCAGCTTCTTTATACTGGCCTTTATCACAACAGCATTCGGCCTTATCACAATCAATATATTTCTTTTCTTCCTGCATAATTAAAACCAATTTTGTTCCAGACAAGCAGCTAATGCCGTTCTGGCTCTGTGGATGATCACCCAGAGGTTAGACGGAGTGATGTCGAATTCTTTACAAATAACTTCGGTATCCACACCATCTATCGTTTTCATCTTAAAAATTTCGGCGTGTTTAGCATTTATTTTTTCTAAACAATCCAATATGGCCATCCCGAGTTCGGTATTTTCCATATCATCTTCGGCAGTTTTGTCAAATTGATCAGCTACCTGCTCTTCCAGCCAGTCGCCATCATTTTCGCCATCACGATAATTAATATGAACTTCAGCCTGACCTTTCTTAGAATTCATCTTGCGGTAATGATCGATAATTTTTCTTTTAAGGATCGAAATTAACCAGGTTCTTTCGCTAGCTTCACCCTTAAAATTTTCCATCGATTTTAGACCGGCAAGAAAAGTTTCTGAAATAAGATCGTTAGCAATCTCACGATCATTTACTCTTACAATTGTATAATTGAAGAGATAATCTGAGTATTTGTCTACCCACTTTGTAGGATCTATGGTATGCGTTGACATTGTTTTTGTCGTGAGATTATCAGCCAAAAATAAGAAAACTTATTTACTCTGAATAAGGTTTATATACTTTGAATATCCTTAAAATGATAGTAAGTCGCCAATCCGGATCTAGTATGGAATGACGACTATTCTTAACATTCTATTTTTCGATCAATCCTGCTCTTTTTAATAGCGCATCGGGTTGCGGCTCTTTTCCGCGGAAGCGTTTGTAAAGCGTCATCGGATGCTCTGTTCCTCCCATAGAAAGAATATTGTTTTTGAATTTATCAGCTACTTCTTTACTAAAAATTCCTTGTTCTTTGAAGTATTCAAATGCATCGGCATCTAAAACTTCTGCCCATTTATACGAATAATATCCCGCTGAATATCCTCCCTGGAAAATATGAGAAAAAGCCGTACTCATACAATTCTCTGGAACATCTGGGTATAGTTTCGTAGCTTCAAAAGCTTTATTTTCATGCATTTTTACATCGTCGATATCAGAAGGGTTAATCGCATGCCAGCTTAAATCTAACATTCCGAAACTTAATTGGCGAAGGGTTTGCATTCCTTCCTGGAAATTAGAGGACTCTTTAATTTTTTCTACTAATTCCATCGGGATGGCCTCATCGGTCTTATAGTGCTTAGCAAACAATTGTAGCGCCTCTTTTTCATAACACCAGTTTTCCAGAACCTGACTGGGTAATTCTACAAAATCCCAATATACATTAGGTCCCGATAAACTTGGGTACACTGTGTTGGCTAAAATGCCATGAAGGGCATGACCAAATTCGTGGAAAAGCGTAGTTACTTCATTAAAAGTTAATAATGAAGGTTCTGATTTTGTAGGTTTTGTGAAATTGCAAACAATCGATACATGGGGGCGCTCTTCTTTTTTGTTTTTAACGTATTGTGATTTATATTCGGTCATCCAGGCGCCACCGCGTTTTCCCGGTCTTGGATGAAAATCGGCATAAAATAAGGCTACATCATAGCCGTTTTCATCGGTAACATTGTATGTTTTTACATCTGGATGATATTTTTCTATCTCCTCGGTTTCATTAAATTGAAGTCCGTATAACTTGCTTGCCACCGTAAAAACACCATCGATCACATTTTCTAATTTGAAATAAGGCTTCAACTTCTCATCATCCAAATTGAATAATTTTTGCTTCAATTTTTCGCTGTAGTAAGCCGAATCCCATTTTTCCAGTCGGTCGATATTATCTAATTCTTTCGCGAATTCTTCAAGCGCTGCAAATTCTTTTTCTGCAGCAGGTTTAGCCTTTTCCAAAAGTTCATTTAAAAAACTATCTACTTTTTCGGGAGTTTCGGCCATACGTTCCTGCAATACAAAATGCGCATGCGTTTCGAAACCTAAAAGTTGTGCTCGCTGAAACCTAAGTTTAGCGATTTTAAGCACATTTTCTTGGTTATCTAATTCATCACCATGAAATCCCTTAGCACCAAAAGCGATCGCCATTTTTTTACGAAGCTCACGATTTTTCGCATACTTCATAAACGGGATGTAACTTGGATAATCTAAGGTAAAGATCCAGCCTTCTTTATCTCTGGATTCAGCCACAGCTTTAGCTTCCTCTTTAAAACTTTCCGGTAATCCGTCAAGATCTTCTTCGTTGGTAATCTGTAGCTCAAATTTGTTGGTTTCAGCTAAAACATTTTCACCAAAATTTAGGCTTAAAGCAGAAAGTTGCTTGTCGATCTCTCGTAATTCTTCCTGTTTCTCCTTCGGAAGATTAGCACCGTTTCTAGAAAAAGCCTTGTATTTTTTATCTAAAAGCGTCTTTTGTTCTGTTGTAAGCTCTAACTGATCTTTTTGATCGTAGACCGCTTTTACACGTTTAAAAAGAGCTTCATTTAAAATAATATCATTTCTGAATTCTGATAAAAGGGGAGAAACTTCCTGTGCAATCTTTTGGATTTCAGCATTAGTTTCAGCGGAATTAAGGTTGAAGAAAATACTGGTCACACGATCCAGTTTTTCTCCTGAAAATTCTAATTCTTCTATAGTGTTTTCGAAACTTGGTTCAGTTTCAGCTGAAGCAATATTTTCGATCTCAGATTTTGCTAATTGTATGGCTTCGGTAATTGCAGGCTTAAAATGTTCAGTTTCAATCTTAGAAAACGGAGCAAATTTAAAGTCCTGCAATAACGGGTTATTTGTACTCATAATACCTTCAATTTTTTTCGAAAATAAAATGAGCAAAGCCTAAGCCATAAATTTGAAAAGGTATGTTATTTCAGGTTTTAAAGATTGATTGCCAGAATTATCGATTTTGAGCCTATTTTTTCGGACGAATTGGCAGGATGTCAATTAGCAATAATCAATAAACAGTGATTAATTAGCAGGCAGCTTTTAGCCTATAGCTTTCAGCTCTCAGCCTTTAGCAAATTTCATTACATATTAGTTCTAAACAAATGAAGAAGTCTCATTCAAAATTCAAAATAAATTTATCGTCTCTCAAAATCTAAGAGCGAAGCGTCTCAATTCTAAATACTAACAGCAACGCGATCTAAGATCTAAAAGCGAAGCGCTCTAACGTCTACTTTTTCTTAACCTCTTCAGCGCCTTTGATCACTTTTTCTTTAAGCCCTTCTTTGTAAACCAACACTTTATCCTGAACACATTTATCTGAAGCGCCAATGATTTGCGCGGCTAAGATTCCGGCGTTTTGAGCTCCGTCTAAAGCAACAGTTGCAACCGGTACTCCGCCTGGCATTTGAAGGATTGATAAAACAGAATCCCATCCATCGATCGAGTTTCTTGATTTTACTGGTACTCCAATTACAGGTAGTGGAGAAAGAGAAGCGATCATTCCTGGTAGGTGAGCGGCTCCACCGGCGCCAGCGATAATTACGCTAATTCCTCGAGTATGAGCATTTTTTCCGTAGTCAAATAATTTCTCCGGAGTTCGATGTGCTGAAACAATATCTACTTCAACTTCGATATCAAATCCTTGTAAAATATCTACCGCTTCCTGCATTACCGGCAGGTCGCTGGTGCTTCCCATTATTATTCCTACTTTACTCATAATTTGTATTTTTTAGCTAACAGCTATAAGCAATTAGCTTTTAATTTTTATTAATCAGTTTACTATAGAAGATAGGTTTCAATATTTTAGAGTTTGAAACCCAAAAAAGATTCAGAAAAACTTCTAACTTCTACTAATTACTTTAATTTCTCCTTTAACCTGTTCAGCCACTTTTCTAGCTTCGTCAATATTTTCGTTTACGATGGTCACATGTCCCATTTTTCTAAAAGGACGAGTGATCTTTTTTCCGTAGATGTGTGGAGTAACGCCGTCCATTTTCATGATCTTATCGATATTCTCGTAAACTACTTCGCCTTCGTAATCTTTATCGCCAACAAGATTCACCATAATTCCGCCTACTTTACTATCGGTATTTCCTAATGGTAAATCTAAAATAGCTCGTAAATGTTGTTCAAATTGGTTGGTGTAACTAGCTTCAATGCTATAGTGACCACTGTTGTGAGGTCGTGGAGCAACTTCGTTTACCAGGATTTCATCCTCTTTTGTTTGGAACATTTCAACCGCTAAAAGGCCAACATGCTCAAATGCTTCAGAGACTTTTTGCGCTACGGCTCTTGCTTTTTCAGCAACATGATCTTCGATCCTTGCAGGGCAAATTACATATTCTACCTGGTTGGCTGTTGGATGAAATTCCATTTCTACTACAGGATAGGTTTTAACCTCGCCACTTGGTGTTCTGGCAACGATCACCGCTAGCTCGTTTTTAAAAGGAATCATTTCTTCAGCAATACACTCGGCATCCGGTAATTCTTTTAGATCTTCAGCTTTTTTGATCACGGAAACACCTTTACCGTCGTAACCGCCTGTTGCACTTTTCCAAACAAAAGGTAATGACCTGGCACCAGATTCAACATCTGCGATAAGATTCTCGATTTTTTGATAGGTTTTGAATGGTGCGGTAGGGATTTCTTTTTCAGTATAAAACTGTTTTTGTACGGCTTTATTCTGAATTTTCTCTAAGGTTGCAGCACTTGGGAAGGTTTTAATTCCTTCTGCTTCCAATGCTTTTAAAGCTTCAACATTAACTCCTTCAATTTCAAAAGTAAGTACATCAACTTTTCTTCCGAATTTTAAAACCGTCTCGTAATCCATAAGATCACCCTGTTCAAAATAATTGCAGGCAATTTTGCATGGAGCTTCGTCGCTAGGATCTAAAACGTATGTTTGGATATCGTACTTACGAGTATCGTAAAGCATCATTTTACCCAACTGGCCACCACCAAGAATTCCTAGTTTAAAATCTGAAGAAAAGTAATTAATCATATTTGCGATGTTTGTGCAAAAATAAATTTTTACATCAGATTGCCCTATTTATTCTTATAGAAATTGGTAGAGTGGTGTAAATGAGATTCCTTATCTTTGCTTCTTTAAAAAATTGAAGTTTTGGTAAAACTACACGATCTTGTTTTTGAACCTTATGTAAGTGAGGAAGAAATCAATGAAGCAATCAATAAAATCGCTGATAAACTAAATGCAGATTATAAAGACGAGCGACCTGTTTTTCTTAGTGTTTTAAATGGTTCTTTTATGTTTTCTTCTGAAATTATGAAGAAATATAAAGGAGAATGTGATATTCAGTTTGTGAAGCTGGGATCTTATAAAGGAACTGAATCTACCGGAGATGTAAAAACCTTAATTGGGCTTACAAAATCTTTAGCCGGTAAGAAAGTGGTAATTTTAGAAGATATTGTGGATACTGGAGGCACGCTTAAAGAACTCGATCAGATTTTAAATGAAAAGAATGTGGCAGATTATAAAGTTGCAACGCTTTTTCATAAACCTTCCATGTATCGCGAAAAATTCAAATTAGATTATACAGGAATCGAAATTCCGAATGAATTTATAGTAGGTTATGGATTAGACTATGATGGTCTTGGCCGTAATCTTACTTCTGTATACAAACGTAAATCGTAAATAAATACACATGACAAATTTGGTACTCTTTGGCCCTCCGGGAGCGGGCAAAGGAACTCAGGCAGATATTCTTAAAGAGAAATATCAGTTAGTACATATTTCTACCGGAGATGTTTTTAGATACAACATCAAAAATCAAACAGAATTAGGTTTAACCGCAAAGTCGTTTATCGATAAAGGTCAGTTAGTGCCAGATGAGGTAACGATTAATATGCTTAATGCTGAAGTTGATAAAAATCCTGAAGCTAAAGGCTTTATTTTTGACGGTTTTCCTAGAACAGAAAATCAGGCTGATGCTTTAGCTGAATTTCTTAAAGGAAAAGGTACTGAAGTTAAAGCAATGATCGCTTTAGAAGTAGAAGATGAAGTATTGGTAAAGCGTTTGTTAGAAAGAGGAAAAACCTCTGGAAGAAAAGATGATGCAGACGAAGCTGTGATTAGAAACAGAATTACAGTGTATTACGACGAAACTGCCATCTTAAAAGAGTATTACAAAAAACAAGACAAATATTACGGTGTTGATGGGGTAGGTTCTGTAGAAGAAATTACCGCAAGAATTAGCAACGTAATCGATAAATTATAATTCTAAATTAGATAATGAGAGAAGGGAATTTTATAGACTACGTAAAGCTGCATGTATCTTCAGGAAATGGAGGATCTGGATCTTCGCATTTACATCGTGAAAAATATGTAGCAAAAGGTGGCCCAGATGGAGGAGATGGAGGTCGTGGTGGTCACGTGATCTTACGTGGAAATAAAAATCTCTGGACCTTATTCGAATTTAGTTTTAGAAGACATATTCGTGCTGAGCATGGTGGTAACGGAGGTAAGCAAAGAAGCTCTGGTGCCGATGGGCAGGACGAAATTGTAGATGTGCCTTTGGGAACGGTAATTAGAGATACCGAAACCCAGGAAATTATAGATGAAGTTACCGAAGATGGTCAGGAGATCATTATCGCAGAAGGCGGTATGGGTGGCCGTGGTAACTGGCATTTCAAATCATCTACCAATCAAACACCACGTTACTCGCAACCGGGTATCGATGGGCAGGAATTAGATATTACATTAGAGCTTAAAGTTTTAGCCGATGTAGGTTTGGTAGGTTTTCCTAATGCAGGAAAATCTACTTTACTATCGGTGATTACTTCGGCAAAACCTAAAATTGCCGATTATGAATTTACTACATTAAAACCTAATCTTGGGATCGTAAAATATCGTGACTTCAAATCTTTCGTAGTTGCCGATATTCCCGGAATTATTGAAGGTGCTGCGGAAGGGAAAGGACTTGGTTACCGTTTCTTAAGACATATCGAGCGAAACTCTACACTTTTGTTTTTAATTCCTTCAGATGCAGATGATGTTGCGAAGCAGTATGAAATTTTAGTTGACGAATTACGTCGCTACAATCCAGAAATGCTGGATAAAGATCGTTTGGTGGCTGTTTCTAAAACCGATATGCTGGATGAGGAACTAAAAGCCGAATTGAAAGCCGAATTAGACGAAAATCTACCGGTACCATATCTGTTTATATCTTCAGTAGCGCAACAAGGATTAACCGAGCTTAAAGATAAGCTTTGGGAAATGCTTAATAAAGATCCAGAGGACAAGAAGTGAGCAATCTAAGAGCATTTAATCTCGATTATCGAGTAAACTGCTTTTGTCGATATTGTTGATTTTTAAAGCTTCTTTTTGTAAAATCTATTGCAAACTAAGAAGTGGGATGATTTTTGCTTAATTTTAAAAAGTAGTCCAAAATTATCCAATATGAAGTTAGTAGCTAAGTTTGTTTTATTCTGTTTTATTCTGGTCTCTTGTAACGCGCCAAGAACCACTTTCGATTATGATGCGCAAACTAATTTCGATCAATATAAAACCTATCAGCTATTCCCAGATTTTCGAACCGAGATGAGTCAGCTTGACGAGAAAAGGATCATTAGCAGTTTAGATCATTTTATGCGCCAGGAAAACATAGCTTTAGCTGAAGAAAAACCAGATCTATACGTTAATGTGTATACTGAAAAATTTCAGGAACAAAGCAATAACACGCTGGGTGTTGGTGTAGGAAGCGGCGGCGGAAATGTTGGAGTAGGGGTTTCTGGCGGAATCCCGCTTGGTGGTCCAAAAGATTACGTTCGGTTTATTATCGATTTTATCGATGTCGAAAAAGATGCCTTAGTCTGGAAAGCTGAAGTTGAGGTAAAGTTTAATTACAACGCAACTCCAGATCAACGTCAGGCATTATTCGATAAAGTTTTTGCTAAAGCTTTAGAAGCATACCCTCCACAGGATTAATTTTCAATTTTAATCCTTGTACCTTTAGAAAAGCTGGAAAACTCTGGTGCATACATACTTTCAATTTGTGTAATTCCATTAGAAAATTCCCCGGCGTTATTTACTCTTAGATCATATTCAAAAACATAAGTTCCTTTTGGTAAATAATCAAAGAAGAAATGTGTAGCCGCATCTTTTGTACTTTGATAATAGCGGAGCCCGTCTTGATATTTATGGCTGGAAAGTACGCTTGTAGGTTCTAGTCCGCTGGCACGCATATCTTTTAAATGCACAAATTTAAAATCAGATTTTACATCGATTGTGACTCTCACCGTAACTAATTCGCCAACTTTTAGCACTTCTGGTAGCGATTTTAATTGTGGGCCTTCGCTGGTGTTTTCCTTCAGAAATAAAGCTTTGTTGATAATGATCTCTTCGCCTTTAGATCGCTCGATCTTATCCAAATCCTCAAAGTATTGATGATAAATACCGCCGAAGGCAGGAGCGTCGTTGTTATTTTTTATACTGAAACTCGATATTTTTTGAAGTTCTTTTTCATCGTTCCAGGTTTTCTTTAGGTAACCTAAATTGCTTTTTTTGGTAAATATAGGATCAACTTTAACCGATTTATTATTCATTTTAATTTCAGGTTGGCTACTTTCCTTAAGCCAGTTTTTTCCGTAAGAAATAAATGCGTTTACCGCCATCGTAGTCGATTTTGTAGTTGCCCAACTATTTTTACGTTTATGTTGCAATAACCAGTTTTTCAGTTTATTGATATCATTATCTTCAGGATTTATGGCTGCAAAAGCTTCGATGATCTTTGCCTGTGTTTCTATAGGATGATGATACCAAAACTTTCCTGCAGCATTATTTTTAAAATACATACCGCCCTTATCATCTTCGATACTGTTTTGTTTAAACCAGTTGACGATTTTTGTAGCTTCCTCTTCTTCATAATAATTGTTGAAACTTACGGCTAGCATAGCTTTAGACTGTAGGCTAAGATCAAGCCAGTTTTGTTTCAGATTTTGTATCATTTTATCGATAAAATCTTCTTCTTTTTCCTCGAAGTAAAATTCATCTGCCAGGATAGTTTTGGTGTAGAGATATAGAATTTCGTTTGGAGAGAATCGCGTACCGGTAATGTTATTATCAAACTTATTAGCGTGATGCTCTAACATGTAATTTTTAAGGAAAACGAGTCCGTTTTCGATAATTTCTTCGGAAGTTTTATTTAATTCTATCGAGTTGTTCTGAAGCAAATACGCAAAACCTCCAAGAATATGGCTGGTAATATAAAAGCTAGATCGCCCATCTTTAAACCAGGGGAAACCACCATCGCTATTTTGCATATTCTGCAATTTTAAAAGGTAAGATTGCGGGTTTTTGGAGTCTAATAGTTTTGATAGGTTTTGGATGTTTTCGGTCTCAGATTTAGCATCATTTACCCAGGGCGTTTCCTGTAAAAGAATACTTTTTAGCTCCTCGTTTTTCTCTAAATTGCTTGTTGCTGAATTTTCATTCCATTTCTTCAAGACTTCGGCGATTTCTGGATTTTCTTTCAGTATTTTTTCTGAAATAGCCTTTGCGAAATATTTAGAGAAGATCTGCTCGCTACAATCGTAAGGATAGTTTATAAGATAGGGGAGCGACTGAAGCACCGTCCACGCCGGATTAGCAGTATATTCTAAGGTAATTTGGTGATTTTGAAAAGTTTTAGAATCATTTTTTCTTAAACTGAATTCTTTTTCTTCCTGTCCCTGAAGCCAAATTGGGATGGTCTCGGTCACCAGCATTCTATTTTTAAGTACCGGTAATAAATTGGTTTCACCATCTTCAAATTCATCAGTTTTTGCGACAATTTCATAGCGAATTAAGTTGAAATCTTCCGGAATGTAAAGTTTCCAGCTTAACTGCGTATTTCCGTTTTCTGCTACATTAAATTCCTGAATAGCATTTGTACTGTTGAGGTTAGTATCGATTCGCGATTCATTTTCAGCATTAAACAATTTTAATTGCGCTTTTCCTTTTAAAAATTCGTCACTCAAATTGCTAATCTTAGCTGAAATAGTAATGCTATCTTTTTCCCTTAAAAACCGTGGTGCATTTGGCGTAAGCATCAGTTCTTTCTGGGTAACAGTAAAAGTTTCTTTATAGGCAGATTCAGCTTCTTTGTTATGTCCAAATAGCATTAGTCGCCATTGGGTTAGAGCTTCAGGAGAAGTAAACTCTAAATTGATATTTCCTTCTTTATCGGTTTTTAGATTTGGATAGAAAAAGGCGGTTTCATTCAAATTTTGTCTGGCTTTAACCGAGAGCTCGTTTTGATCTCCAGCTGTAGAATCCAGCGTTGAATAGCCCATAACCTGATCTCTAAAAATGTCCATAGCAATTTCTTCTACCGCAGCGGAACTCATACCTCTAATCTTTACAGAATTTCCAACAGTCACCACTTCATTTAAAGCTTCTGTATCTTCAGCCATTAAAATTGTGATACTTTTATCTTTATTTTTTATAAAATAAGCTCCATGAAATCCAATAAAAGATGCTTTTAATTGATCTCCTTCTTTAGTTTTGATTTCAAACTCGCCGTCCAAATTAGCTTGCGTCCCAGTGTTTGAACCTTCGATAGTGATCGTTACTCCTGGCAATGGCTGTCGATCTGAGATGGCAATTACCTTACCTTTTATAATTCCGCCTTTAGAAAAATAATCTGTGGTAAAATCCTTACCTCTAAACAATAATTTTAGCAGGTATTCACGATTTTCTTTTCGAGCGTTATTGTAGCTAAATCCAAAATAATCTAGTTTAGGCAATCTTGGTTGTTCGTAGGAAAAATAGAAATAGTTGCGGTTATGCAAACTGAAATCTGCAGGAGAAAATTCGAGAAAATCTAAATTAGGTAGTCTATAATATCTACCACCAATATTAATATGCTCTGGCCAGGAATGTTCTTTAAACTGATCTAGAGAAGCATCGTACATCCCGGCAAGAACCTCAAATTGATCTTTGTTGTTTTTTGGTTTAATTTTTAAACTCCATTTTTCTTTGTTTCCCGGTTCGATCTTGTCTCTAAAAGAGCTTAGAGTAATTTCAGGTTCCGCTTTCTTGTCTTTTAGCAGAATGCGCTCTGTGCTTGTAAAAGTCGAATTATATTTAATACTGCTGAATCTTAAGCTGACTACTTTTCCAACATAATCTTTAATCGGAATTTCGATGTTTTTAGCTCCTTTTTTTAGATCGACGTATTGCTGAAAAATAGCTTTGCCTTCAACATAAGCTTCTAGTTTAACATATAAATCTTTAGCAGCGGTGAGTAAAGAAATTTCAATAAAACCATCTTCAGTGAAATCTTTATTTGCGATTATGTATTCAAAAAGTTGATTATCTGAAGCCTTTTTTGCCTGCCTGTCTTTTAATTCGATAATCTTTTCTTGAACGATCTTATTTCCCTTTTTGTCTTTGGTTTTTAGGATGATTCTATAGCTTCCTGCTGGCCATCTTTTGATGTTTTTGAGCTTAATTTTTTTATTAGAAGTTGCTGTTGATTTATACCATAGTTTGCCATTTTTCCAGTTCGATTTTTCATCTTCATTCAAATATGCAGCATGCGGTAAAAGCTTTTTATACTCGTTTTTGCTGACATTTAAAGTGTCTGGTTTAGATAGGTCATTACCAAAATTTAAGATTCTTTCAGGAGCTTGTAATTTGTAAATCTCAACAATCACGGGCAAATCAACATCCTCATAATTAAGATTGGTGACTTTTGGGATAAAGTTTATTCCATCTTTTTTATAGGATATGCCATTATCCAAAATACTAAGAATGTTTAGCTTGTTTCCGGCATTTACTGTATTTTCTTCAGATTGAGTTTCACCATTAATATCGGTTACCGAAACTTCAATACTATACGTGTAGATCTGGTCTGGGTTTTGAATTTCGGAGGCTGCAGCTT
>CESL01148288.1_pt1 | contig 18843 bp, 29 predicted proteins | sample 531221 | NCBI WGS metagenome assembly CESL01 (sample SAMEA2622197, study PRJEB7988) | marine metagenome | biome: marine biome (ENVO:00000447); feature: mesopelagic zone (ENVO:00000213) & marine oxygen minimum zone (ENVO:01000065); material: "saline water (ENVO:00002010), including plankton...
CCAATTATCATCAAATCTCTAGTGATGTCTTTACCGTTTTTCTTCAGCCAATCTATTGCCTCTATGATGCATTTTTCTATACCAACTTTCTGATCAAAAGTTCTTGTATCTTCAGCCACATAAATACCTCTTTTCGATTTCTCTCTATTCACGCCGCCTACAAATGAAATATGAATACATTCATCATTGAACCCTGCAACTCCATTCGTGATCCTGCTGAAATCATAAGCTTCAAATATAGCTCCGTTTCTCTCAACAATCCTATGGTAGCCGCCGACTCTCCAGCCTCTGCCACCTTGAGAAAAAGGCCTTTTGAAGTAATTATCTACAGCCATACCTGAAGCGAAACCAGCTGTCGTGTGAATTACTATGTATTTTATTTTTTTAGCTCTGCTCATCTTTTTCTTTTTGCGTTAATGATTTGTTCAATCTATATATTAATATCACCTGTTTCGTTGCAAAATAGATCACAAACGAGCAGAAGATCAGGATCAAATACATATAAAGCTCAGCACCACCTGTGATTATTCTTCCAGCGGCGAAACAGAAAGCTCCACCAAAAAAGAAGAATAAACCCGACACCGCGGTCCTCCTTTCTAAGTTCACTTTACGCTGCTTGAAAACTATTATCGAATAAGCTATAAGAAGCCAACCAAAAAATAAATAGACGCATAAGGTCAATTTATGGATTAAAGCAAGATCATTCATAATTGTCATTTTTATTTTTCTTCAACATACCCACCATGTAATCACCTAGGGCTGTCAAAATTTGTTTCCTAAAGTTCTTATCAACTAACATTTTTGTGATATCAGGAGCCATCATTGTGATAACAATGGTTAGAGTCATTCGAAAGCCTATGTTTAGCCATTTGATACTGGTATAATAAGCTACAACAGGCCAGATTAAAGTTGATGCAAAATTTGACAACCAATCAAATAGTTGAACATTTATGTTGTCATCTTTTTTCTGTATCACCATATTCAGGATGTAGCTCAATAAGCATAAAGCGAGCAAGACCTCATCTTCAAACTCAAAGGCAAAATTCTTAAACATCTCACTTCGATTTCCGGGGGTTAGTAATTCGGATATTTCCTAAAAATAACAATTTTAACTGGTTAGTCGTGGTTTTGTTTAGATAATTTAACTAATAGATAGAAGTCTTTTGTGTTCCTTTATAGTTCTATGCCTGACTTTGCTAACTGTTCTTTTATTACTGTAACCAAACATCATAGATCTGTACAATTTGATGAAACCAAATAAATAGTAAACCTCACCTGCTTCACTCCATCTGAAATACAATTTTCCGTTTCTAGAATATTCAGCAAACTGTTTTCCTGGTTTTTCAAAGTTTCTAAATTCCATTCCTAGCTGTTTAACATCTTTGCCTTCAGGTGGTGTGAAATCGTATCTATTTTCATATACAACCACATTCTCATCTGGACCAGGTTCAGGTTTATCAGCTAGCCTTTTATTGTAATGGCTATTTCTTACAGCTAACCAAATATAAGCAACCCACCATTTCTCTTTCCCGTAATGTTTCCAATATTTTTCATGCCTATAACCATACATATTGTCGTCATAAATAAACCACCACAGGAAACCACTTTTAGGTCTAATCCAGTAAGCAGGCAGAACAAGAATGAAGCCTAATAAATGAAGAACTCCGTGTTTCAGGAGTTCTTTCAAATAAATTCTATATCTTTTTTCTAGTAACTTCATCACCTTGCTATTAAGAAACCTATTAATGATGGAACGATTAAAATTGCTACCTGAGCCAAGTGAATCCAATGAGGTTTTATCTCTCTGTATTTCACTCCATATTTCTTCTCGAACCATATCAACAATTCTCTTTGAAGTCTTGATTCCCTTAGAGTCATATTCATACTGAACCAGTTTTGCATAGATAAATTCAACCTAGTAATAGGCCATTTCTCAGGTACATCAAACAGTGAATGAATTGATGGAAAGTACCTAGCTCTTACAACTATAAAGACCATGAACAAGAATGGAGCTGCAGAGAGTAACGTTCTTAGAACCTCTGGAAAACTGTCAGGGTAACCAGCTTCAACTGTTTCACCGGATCTGTAAGCCATGAAAAAGCAAGCTATTGACCAAGCTATATATTGAATCTCGATTTTGATATACTTTTTATTGATGACTCTGAAGAAAACTGGAGTCAGAAGAAATTGGATAAAATTTTTCATAGTTAGTCTCTTTTAAGTTTTTTGATTCTTTTGTAAGCTTCTTGTTGGTCTCTTTGAGCTTGATTAGTAGTCATAGCAAAATCAACCACCTCTGCTTTTTTAGCCCTGCAGTCATCACAATTTTTAATTCTGAGCCAAAATACATATTCTTTGTTATGTTCAAAGTCGCCATCCTTCACTATGTAATTCAGTTGGCTGTTGTTAGTTGGTGCTAGAATAACGATGTTCTCAACCTTATCAACAAAAGCATTGACCTTGGTTATATCGTCTTCTTGATAACCATCTATTAAAACCATCCCTTGTTGAGATTGGCATTGAATTCCTGTTAGTAGTAGTACGGAGATAAGTAGTAGTTTCTTCATAGTGTTTGAATGTTTGAATGTTTGAATGTTTGAATGTTTATGATTGAGAATCTAATTCTATGTATTTTATATTTACGACATCGTTAATTTTCAGGTTAACTTTCAATTTTAAATTGTTCGCGAAGACGTGGGTGTAGGTTTTATTCAATGAGTTATTTATGTAAAGATAAAGAGCCCCGTCCAACCATTCTATAACTAAATCTATATCTGAAACCTTATTATTAATAAATACTCCACCGCCATTTATCCATGAATCGGTCGGATTCCAAGTGTTAAATATTTTACCACCAGTACCACCTTGAAACGCGATACTGTATTGCATCGATTCATCTACAACATCTAAAAGCTGTAAAGTATGACCTCTGTAAACCCCTGATGGTGCGCCTAATGGCGAAAATTTAAAATTGAAAGCGACTCTGAAATCTTTAGATATATCAAATATTTGAGTGCCCCAAACACCCGTTGAAACCTCGTTATATACATCTAATTTAGCCGCTCCTAATTGGCTTACATCTAAAGACCCAGTAATATCACCCCATTCTGGCTGAGTAGGTATATACACAGTACCTAGAACTATCGGCAATATACCATCAAAAAGAACCAATGTTCCGTTAGTGATAGATATATCATAATTACCTTCATCTAAAGGAGTTTGAACACTTAATTCTATCTGACCGCTATTGATGAATTTCTGGCTTTGAACAGTTGATCCTTCTATCTTTACCACGGTGGCTGGAGTGAAGAATGAGCCTTTTATTATTAACTCTTTTGTGCTATTAGGTAGCAAGCTAGTAGGCTCTAGACTCTGAATATCAGGTGCGGGATAAACAGTTAATGAATTATCTATCTTCATAAAGTAGACACCTGTCTTTATGAACTTTAAAGTGATCTTATTTACTTCACCTGGCTTATAAGTCCCTACCTTATTTAGATTCCAAGCTGCCGGAAAAGTTGGTACAGCTTCAACCTCATTATCTGGGTGATCTGATAAATAAATCTGAATTTCTTTTGTACTTTTTCCTGACGCAGGTAAGTTCTTATCAATCAGATCAACATCGCCAGTCATTTGCAAGTTGAAAGTATCTTTAAACCAATCAACATCATAAGTGCCTTCTATATCATCGTCAGAGAACTTTTCTGCGGCGGTATCAGGTAAACCTACGTTATTGCTCCATAATGATCTAGGATTGTTCGCTGTGATGTTAGGAACTAGAGTTGAGGCGTTCTCGTCACCTATCACTCCGTTGACTTTAGCTGTGGTGGCATTTATCTGAAATAAATCATTATCATTAAAATTACCCTCAACAAAATCACAAAGTTTGGATCCTGTCGGAAAATCTATGTTTAAAGAAACGTAGAACCTGTTACTGAAATCTAAATTAGGACCTTTTTTAAATAAAGTACCTGAAGCCCCAAAGCCAAAAGCATTAGTGTTAGTCAACTTGAATCCATTCCAAGAACCATCTAGCAGCAGGCCGTCATCACAACCATAGAAACCTAGAGTCGTTCCAGTGAACTGTCTATAACCATCTATCTTACCTAGTGATGAGCATCCCGCAAAATTGATATCATTGTACTCTATAGCATGAGTTCCGTCAACATCAACCAAGTCAAAAACGTCACCGTCTCCTGAAATGTAAGTTGTATCTTTTAAGATTAAGTTTTTAGAACCTCCATCAACACTCTTAAATATCGACTCACCTGCAACTGATTTCACAACTCCAGAAACATCAAAACCAAAGCCATATATACTTATATTTTCAGCCGGACAGTTTATGAATTCACCTTCATCTAGCGTGAAGAAGCCATCAAGAACATAAGCTACATCACCCTGCAAAGGACCAATTAATTGTGATTTCTCTTTTATTATGATCTCATTTCTAGCGGCTTCAGATTTAGTAGGTAACTCAAACCAATCTGAACCAGATCCAGGCTCACTATTTTTACCTGTTATATTCGTGTAATTGAAACCTTGGTGAACGCAAGTGTCACCTATTTTGAATCTTTTATTTGGACTCCACGGAACTTGTTTATTCTGCGTCCTTACTTTTATCTGGTCCGGCATTGTTACCTTGTTTTGGATTAATTTCAGCTCTTCTATCTTCTGGAATCACATTATCTTCTGATAGGAATTTTTTAGCATTGGCTTCCCAGTCACCTGCGTTCGCCATTTCAGCAGCTTGCTCCCTGCTTATAAGAGGATCTTTCACACCAAGCATCTCTCTGATCGCTTTAATCTCTTTAAGCGGATCTATATGAGGCATCCTGCGTCCTGTGAAGCGGCAGGAGGTGAAAGCATCTTTTAAAATATGGTCACCATCACCGTAGCCGGGTAAATCAATATTATCTTTTAAGAAGTTATACTTCAACCAAAGTTTATAAAATTTCTTATATGATTTCTCAGCTAAATCCTTTCTTCTTATTTCAAGTATGAATTCCCAAGTATTAATCGCCGCTCTACTGCTTGAGTAATTTTGCTCATATAACTGCAAGGCAACTTCTGGCGGGATATCTATAGCAGCGCAAAGTGAATTGAACACTGATCTGTAAAATACATCAAAGTTCGTTTCAGATTCATTATTGAAACCTTTCACAGTGGTTCCTATTGGTAGATTGAATACTGAATTACTGGTTGTTTGGGTAACTTTAGCAGCTGTCCTACCTGCTTCCTCAAAAGGGTCGTCACCATCTACTTTTATTGTTCTTTTACTAGAAAAATCACTTAAAGGATCTTCACCAGTACTGCTTGCATCATGCTCAAAGAAATAAGGTACATTCGCAACCTGCTCAGCCTTGCTGACTGAAGCTTCTGTAAACCTGTCAAGTTTAGCGGTCTTTTCAAGTATTGATGAAATCTCTGAGATACCTCTAGTATGGTTGATTCTATGCTTAGTTCCATAAAGCATCCAAGCGACATCATCGCCTTCTTTGTTCTGAGCTTTAATTCTATCGTGAGTCAGATCTAAATCATCACCTTCTTTCTTTATCCAGAAAGCGACGTGCTCACCACGCTTATTAATTTCAACTCCGTTTTTGATTTTATTTCCCTTACCTTTACCAGTATCATCAATAGGGTCAACTATATGTTCACCGTCTATCACTTGAATGTTAGGTCCGTAATCATCAAATCTTGCAATGAATAAGCAGTCACCTCCAAGAAATGAATCTCTTAAAGCGTCTTTCACCTTTTTATGGAAATTGTCATTCCTGTTGTAGTCACTATATTTTGAATCCATATAATGTCTAAACAAGGCTTCTGATTTCTTTTTGAATCCCTCAATATCAAAGTTGACACCGTATAGATTTAATATCTCTTGGTTTGGTTCAGCTTGAAAACTTAGACCAGAGCCTAAAATCCATTTGAAGAATTTTCCGGTAATAATTTTTATGATATCAACTTTAAGTTCCATATCATAAGACCTCATTCTCAAGGCTAAGTGATCAGGCAACGTGTCATAAATATTACCTAGTTCACCAGGAGTTTTTTCACCATCAAAAGTATCATAGTAGATACCTCTTCTGTTTATAGGTCCATAGGTATCAACAAGCGATAAGTTCTCTGGTTGAGTTTTCTCTTCCTGAACTTCTTCTTTCGCTGTTTTGCTTGACCTAAATAAATCAAAAATACCCATATATTTTCTAGTAATTTAATCTACCTCTAAGAACAGTGACTCTACCATTTATATTACTTAGGTATCTTTGCTTCATTCTCTCCAAAGCCCAGATTCCTTTTTCAATATCAGATATGCTTCTGTATTCAGTTGATATTTTCATTTGACCGTCATCAAGTGTGAATGATGCGGTACCGCTTTCATCAATACTACCAACCATATTCAGCAGCATAGCGTCTATCAACTCATCAATCGCTAGGATTTTCTCCTGAAGCATTTTTTGATTTTGTATGTATTGCGTAATGGTGTAGGTTATCATGTAGACAAATGTATGGTAAAATACTTATTTAAAAAATATTTTTTTTAGATATGATAAAAAACCGCAAAAAGTTTTGCAGTAAGTATAAAAGGCCTTATATTTGTTCTGAACAAAAACATTAATGAGATGATACAGTATAACAAAAAAAGACCAGTTAGAAAAGGTGTTGAAATCTTTTTAGTTCCTAGTTACTGCAGAAGTCTTTCTGAATACATTACTATCTGCAAAATCAACATTAAAAAACTCAGTAAAGAAAAATCTAAATGCTTTCATAAGAAAGAAGTTTTAAAGAAATACGAAGATACAGTAAAGAGGTATAATGAGGCTTAAATTACTTCAAAATAAAATTCTCACAAAATAAACTCCAGTCTAAGTTTCTAAACTTACTGGGGTTGCTTCTTTTTATTAAGTCAATATATATTTCTCTAGCCGCGATGTTGTAAATTCTAGTATCCCAAAAGTGGTTTTCAACGTCACTATGCTTCTTATCCCACTTGAAGCCTATAGTTACCCCATCTTTCTTTTCCTCTTTCCTAGCCTCGCTCTCAAAGTGTTTGAAGAATGTTCTCATTTGGTACTTCCCTTTTTCTTGCCTAGGAAAATTCATGAACCCTGGTGGTTGAGATCCGTCTTCAGTTAATCTCAATTTCATTTGAGCTGAAAGCAAATCTTTAATCTGGTCAACTTGCAGTATATAAAGATTCACGCTTTCCTGAGATTTCTTTATGATTTTTGTATCTTTATCAATCGGCCTATATTTATCTTTAGCATAACCTTTCACCCCGTAAATAATATTATCACTTTTCCCTTTGACTGAGTTGATGAATTGATTTGCGTAAGATGTGAAATGACCTGTATCAATTACGCTTAATTTAATCATGTAGATTTCTCCTGATTCTCCAAAATAATCAGCTTCAATTATACTTTTCAAGATTGGCCAGACACTATTTGGTGCACCATGCATATAGGTATATTTCGTTCTACTTGATTCGTTTTTCTCATCCAGCTTTGTCTTTTTTCTTTTCTTCTTGAATGTACCTATGCTGCCTTGATCAATTGAATATGTGACGCCGCTTGTAGTGTGAGCCACTATCTCATAATCAACTCTAACATCTTCTTGGTTTTGATCAGGATTCATAATACCACCTAAATCCGCTGCAAGTGTAATCAAAGCGATTTCACCATTCCCTTCATCATAGCAAGTATTATCAGGAATCCTTTGAACTTCATATTCACCTATGTTGTTCATTAACTGCAATATCTTTGGCGCTTCACCTTTTTCTTCAAACGGCAAACCTAACCTAACGTTGTTAAATACTTTCAGTAAATCTGTGTTGACTCGGCCTTTAGGCGGGCAAGCTTCAAGCCATTCTTTTACCAAATCAACCCAACCAATAAAACCTGGTGGTATTATAATTGAGTTCATGTAATAGCTGACATTATACTTGTCAATTGGAGTGGCAGTTGGTATCCATCGCCCTTTTAGATTCAATTCATATTTCTCAGTTTGTTTGATCTTGTGCTCGCAAACTGGGCATTTGAAATGAACGCTTTCTTCAATCAACTTATTATCATCATCAAGCTCCCATACGATTCCAGCATAACCACCACCTTCAAGTTTGATTTGCCAATCAACTGAGATCCATTCATCACAACTTGGGCAAGGCCAGTGCCATTTACGCTGGTCACCCTGCAAGTACATTTCATAGATGTTAGATGTCTGAGTGATTGTCGGCGTGCTGACATAAAAAGTTTTTGCAATATTACCATAAGATGTTTGACGACCCTCAACCAATTTTCTAATAGAACCCTCCTTTTTATCTGACCTTGGAGCGTTGTCAAAGTCATCCATAAAAACGGTCTTAACACTAAAAAATCTAAATTTTCCAGCGTTGTTCGTTCCCTCAATAATTGCATTCCCTCCGGCGAATTCTTTGCTAAAATCAGTATCACCAGATCTTTGACCTTTAGCTCTGACGACGTTTGGTCTAATCAAATATTTTAAACCACTTGACTGCATAAGCGGATCAAATCTCTGTACCACTGTTTTCTTAGCTATATCTTTATCTGATGCCGTGAATAAAAAGTTGTCAGGATGCTCAGCAATTATCCAAGCCATACCTGGTACAATCACACCTTGTGTAATACCTGACTGAGCGCCTTTCATTACTGATACAACTCTTGATGGATTTGAGGGATGCAGGTGATCAATTATTTCTTTTGCATAAGGTGATAAATCATAACTATATTTACCATCCCATCTAGAAACTTCACGAGTCAGAATCACATTCTCTTCAACCCATTGACTTGGAATTTGTTTGATCGTTTTGAACCTGTACCATTTATCCAAATAGTCAGACATTTTTTCTTTTAGGATTTCTATTCCTTTATTTTCTTTCACCTCTTGATCTTGTTTGTGCGTATTCATCAATCGCGTTGTCAATATCTTTTTCAGCCATCTCTTTGGCTTCTGATACGCTATTGTCTAATATTTTTGATACCTCATCGTGAATCATTGAAAGCTTTTGTCTGTCACCTCCTGCAAGTATATCACAAAATTTACTTTCTATATTTTCAATATCTCTTTGAAAAGATGTGAAGATCGATCTGTTGTGGATATTAAGCAGCCTAAAAACTAGATCAATTGGTAGCAGCTTACCATTCATCTTCTCAATCTTCAACAGCTCAATTTCAGCTTTCCTTTCTTTAAGCAAGGTGTCAGCTTTCGAAGCTCTTTCAGTCCAATCCATTTTCTTTTTGGATTCAGCAGCAGATTTTTTTGCCCTTTGCTTTCTTTCTTTTTGTCTGGTTTTTTCTTTAACTTCATCGCTAGCCCTGCTGACGACTTCGTTATACAATTCATCAATATCATCAGAAACTTTAGACTTCTTTTTTCTAGCCCTATCTTCTTTCTCAGCTTTTTCAGTGTATTTCTCAAAGAATGCGGCATTTAAGGGGTCTGAAGTATCAATTATCTTGTCTTCTTTGATGTATGCTATTTTACCACGGTGTATGTTGGTTCTGACGACAGCTGCCGTCGTCCGGCACATTGCCGCGAATTCCTTTAGACTTAACTCAGCCATTCGTTCTGTTATGTTTTGTTGCGAAACCTTGTCAAACCCCGCTATTACTGGTTGAACAGCAGGTTCTGCTATTTTGTTATAAAGCAAAAATAAGAAAAATATGACAACCTGCATAACAAGGTTCAAAAGTATGTTGACTGCCTGAATCTTGCACCGCGCAACATATTGCGACAAAATATGATTTCCTGCAAAGTAACTAAAGAAATATATAATGCATACACCTTGCAGCGTTGGGACTCTTAGCGACGCTCTCTGGCACGTACAATCTAACGCAATGATCTAATTAATTATACACCTTGCGGCTAAAGGCACAGGACTAACTGATCAACTAATCTAATAATAGACTCAGCACGCATTAAGACTGGCGTTGTGTTATTAGTTAAAAGGAATCAGCCCACCAATATAACTATCCAATTAATTAACCAGTAATTAAGTAAGGCTCACAGAAGTACTTATCGTCAGCAATAGCAAGGGCTCAACGTACCGAATAAGGTAGTAAAAGAGTAAAAATAGGAGCTTCATTACGTTACTACTATGCTCTAAGGTCAGTCGTAATAGTACCTAGGACGGATTCAATGGAGTAAAATAGCTAATTTGTATAAGAGCATATACTGTATGTAAGTGGATTAATATACTGATACACTTATATACTAACATTAGTTTCGTTGGATATTACTCCATTTACTGCTATGTCACAGTCTTAGAGCTATCTATTACTGGTCTAAGAGCATAGTAGTAGGTCTACAGGCTCACTACCCTTTACTCCATTAACTACTATCGGAAGTGTGAACGGTTATATTGATTCAGCTATTTAGTTATTTATCCAATAAGGAATCAACTGTTTCTTTATTCTGTCGTATAAGTGGAACAAATCAGCAAACCAGCAATTTAATCCACTTAAGGTAGGCTCAATAAAAAAGCGAGAATCTAAATTGATCCACTTTGCTCCAAAATAAATCACAAAAAGTTTTGCAGGAAGTATAAAAGGCCATATATTTGCTTTGAACAACAAAAACAAACAAGATGAAAGATTTAAACACAGTACTAGATTTAGCAAAAAGAGTTGAAAACGCAACATTAGGCGCTGCCGCTAAAAAGCAGCAGATTGATTTGAACTTGGCTCGTTTGACTGCAAGCTTAACAGCGTTAGAAGCGGAGCTACCAGCATTGGAAAAAAGTCTTAATAATCAAGGTTTATCAATTACTAAGGTTTCTTACAGCAAGACTGGTATGGGTACTGATTGGGAAGGTAATGATAGTTTAAATGTGAACATTGAAGCGGAGCCAAATAGCGGGAAATTTAGATTTATAACTAATAAAGGTTATGACTCCAGAGGTGGAGCTATCAACAGAAAGCAGTTAGAGGTTAAATCTAAAAAGATTGAGGGTAATATAATAGCCGAGACAAACCTGACAGCTGTTCAAGTGAATCCATATAGCTTAGAGATTGAGGAATTTCAGAATAGAAGAGTTGTTCTTATCACAACTTGGATAAAAGCTTAATATGAATCCAATTAAGAAGTCAGCTAAAGACTCAGAGTTCAAGAGGCTGCTGGCAGATCAGATAGTTAGCATAAGCTATCACACAAAATTAACCAAAGAAGATCTAATAAAAAATGAAACCACGCAAATTTCAATTCAGAACAGATAAAGCCACGGGTAGATACGCAAGCTTCCAACAAGATACTCACATAATTAAGTTGAAGCGATTAGAAGTTGGTACAATAGGTGATAGAAAACCGTTTAAAATATCTCTATCAGTTGTGAACGACAAAGCTGATCAGAATTGCCCTTTTAAGTGGATTTTACTCAAAGTTGAATTTGAATCATTGGATGAAGCCAAGTCTTTTTTGCAGCGACACACTGAAATAATTATTAAGAACTTTGATCTGTTCTGTACTGAAAAAAGAATTAAAGTTGAAAAATAAACCGCAAAACTTTTTGCAGTAAGTATAAAAGAACATATATTCGCATAGAACAAAAACAACAAAGTAATGAACAAGGAACGAATCAAATCAAAAATTACAGCTCTACTGCAAAAGACCACAGCTAACGGCGCAAGCGAGCAAGAAGCGATCACAGCTCTTTCAAAAGCTAAAGAATTAATGGATCAATACTTTATTGACCAGAAAGATATTGATGATGCTTTGAAAGGCGAAAAGCTTATATTGAAAAGTGAACCACTTACCAAGACAGGTTTTGATTTAGCATTTTTCTACAGAGCTTTGGCAAGGCTGTTTGATTGTGAAACATATTACGTTCCTAAGCAGGAAATATTCTTTTATGGTTATGAACAAGATGTTGAGCTTTGTATCTACTTTTATAAGCTAATCACAAGTTCTGTTTTGAAAGCGAAAAGTGACTATGTAAAGAGTGATGAATTTAAGTTGTTGAGAAGAGAGAAAGGAGCTCATACAAAAACTTTGACAGCGTCATTTATAAAGGGGTTTCTAATAAGAGTCTCAAGTAAAATGACTAAGATGTACAAGGAGCGAAAAGAGCAAAGAGCGAATAGCCAACAAGGCTTAATCATATATGAAAAGAACAAAGCAGTTAAGAACGGATTTGATAGCCTAGGATTAAGCCTAAGGAGTTCAAGTAAAAGTTTGAACGCTGACATCAGCGCCTTTAATGCAGGTGAGAAATCAGGTGATGGTTTTGATATTATGCAAGGGGTAAACGATAAAAAGAAATCAGAAACTTTAAGACTAACATAATGGCAATTTCAACAAAGAAAATAGAAGAGCTGAAGGAACAATGGAAGTCTGATCCTATATGGGATATAGAAGATACTGAGGGATTTGAAGCTTATTATGATGAGTTAAGGAGTTTCAGATTGCAGTATGAATCAGAATTAGAAAAGAAAGATAATGAAAGACTTCTAGAGAAATCAAAACAATTAGGTATAGAAGGTAATATTGCTTTGACAAAGCATATAGAGTCCTTGGAAAACAGAATAAGCCATCTAATTGAAGATGTTAATGAACTAAGCTATAAAATCAACTAATATGAAACTCTACGAAAAAATACTGTTTTTCATATTCATGATATTTTGGCTTTGGCTGTCATCAGGTTTTGTATTCCTGCAATGGAATCCACTTGAATGGAGTTTTGGGATGATATTGATAGAGTCAATTATTTTAGCTTTAATGGCATTCACAATTTTTAATCAACAATCTAATAAACAAACAAATGAGCGAGAAGAGAACACTAACTGATGGTAGAAGTTTTTGGACAACAGGTAACGGATTTATATTCTGGGTATCAGACAAAAAAGGCGTTGAAGCACAGGTGACTGAAGAGTACTATAAAAAGGTCAGACATACTTACTTTAAGCAGAAGAAAAAAGAAAGAAAAAACCCTGCAAATAGAACCGCTTCATATATAAGTTCAACTAATCAAACTAAATAACATGAGTACTTGGGAAGAAGAAATGTACAAGGGTAATGTCAAAGGAAAATACCAATCAACTAAGATGTTTGATGATTACTCGGTAGCTATCAGGCAGCATAAAGCAGCTCACAGCCACTGCCAATTGCTTCACGGTTATGCGTTAAAGTTTAAAGTATGGTTTGAGTCTGTAGAGCAGGACGTTAATAAGCAGCTTAATGAAATGAACTGGATAATGGATTACGGTGGTTTTAAAAGCAAACCAGTTGGCAATGGCATAAAGGACTGGATGTCTGAAATGTGGGACCACACTTTGTTAATTGAAGATGATGATCCTTACTTAGACTTTTTCCAATCTGCTGCTATTGAGGGAGTCTGCAAGCTGGTAGTCATGTCACCAATTGGTGCTGAGTCAGCAGCAAAGTTGACGTTTGATAAAATGAATGATGTTCTCAGCAAGACTGATGGCGGCCGTGTTAAAGTAGTTAAGGTGGAGTGTTGGGAGGCAAACAAAAACAGTTCAATCTATACAACAATCTAAACCATGCAAGAAGGAGACAAAGTCAAGATACTGAACAATAGTCAATCACAGCAATATGACACTGATAGACCTGTTAAGCCAGGCTCAGAAGGTATCATCACGAGCAGAACAGCTGGCGGAGCTTGGAACGTTGATTTGATAGACCCTGTTGACGGAACAAAAGTTAACATTTGGTTCAAGCCTTATGACTTAATGAAAGTTGATTACTAATGAAAAAACCTACTGAAATTGATTTGCTGATCTTCATATCTATCAATCTATTTTTCCTGATTCTAATAGGTGTTGATCGATTCATGCTTTTTTACTTTCCTATTTTATCATTGAGAATGATGTTTGAAGTTTTTAGTGAAGCAAGGCAATCATTTAAAGAACTAAAAAACAGAATGCATAAATGGTAGAAGTTGAAAAAGCTTTAGATAAATGGCTTGAGAAGAAGCTATCTGAAAAAGGAGCTATCAAGCAAATAAGCAGAGCAATAAAAAAGGAATTGAAGTCTATGCAGAAAGAAGAAACTGCTAAAGGTACATTTGAAGATGATTTTGTTAGAGATTATTTAGTCCTGTCAAAAGAGTCTGATAGTGTATGGAAAGATCTAACTGCAAAGGATATAATTAAAGTGACATCTAACCAGAGTAAAGATCTGGGTAATAAACTGAGAGCCGGTCAAATAGGTAGAGCCTTAGGTAAAGCCGGAGCAATTAAGCAGATACGAAACGGCTATGCAGTTTATAGAATAAATAAAATCAAAACTAAAAAAATAAAAAAGTCCCAAAAATGAAAAGTTTCTATTTTAGATACGATATAGATAATATCGATGCAGTGATATCCTACTTAAGAAAGAAGTATATTGAGCTTGAGCAGTTTGTTTGCTATGAGGCTCCAGGTGATTTTGTTCCAAATTCTGTAGATATTGATTTAAATTTACTTTCAGATGATTCTAAACTTATCAGTCTATTGCTTGATTGCGACGGTATTGAGATATAATTTGAAAAAGATTTCTGAAATAAACCGCAAAAAGTTTTGCACAACTTAAAAAGGATCATATATTTGTAGGGAACAAAAACACAAAACAAGATGAAAACTTTTAACAATTACACAGAATTAGAAAACAAGTTAATGAACGGAATAATAAATACTTGGGGTGATACTGGTTGTGATAACACTTACTTAGATGACGCTTGTGAGGATGCAGGTATAACGATGAAAGTTGGTAGAGGAGTTGTAAGTTCGTTAATAAAAAAAGGAATCGTTTTAGAATGCTTACCTGAACACTCATTCGAGATAAACTTAACAGATGAAGGTGAAGCTTTGTTAGAAGTTCCAGAAGTATAAAAGACTCAGAGGTGCTGCTCCCTACAAGCGGCGGCCCGTCTCCCTACAAGGCGGGCTTTTTATTAAAAACAGCAAAATGGTTGATTTTAAGCATAAAACTAAAATCCTAAAAATATCAAATAAAGTTGAAAGCTTTGTTAAGGATCACGATAAGCAATCTAATGGTGATTGGGGTGTTAGTTTTGGTAGACTTAAAGTAGAGTTAAGTGTGAAAACTAAACACCTAAAAGAAGCTTTAAATCAACTATATAAACAAGGAAAGATAAAAGTCAATGACGTTCCTTTTTTAGATAAAGTAATATTTTACAATTACAAAGATGAAACAAGTAATGAATAACCTATTGAAAAAGCTTGATATAAGCGTTCTACCTGCTGAATCAGTAAGAGTTAAAATCAAACAGAAACCAGGACTCCCGAATGAGATGTATTTCATACAAGTGTATGATCATTTAGAAGTTGAGGTTTTGAAAACAGTTATATCGTATTCAAAAGAAGAGATAATTGACGACCTTGAAGAACTATTTAATTTCAGACCTATGAGGGTGGTGATTGAGCTACTTTTGCAAAAGGGTTCATTAGTAATAAACCAATAAATTTTAAAACCATGAAAAAGTTAGCATTATTAATATTCTTAGCGTTGACCGCTATAAGCTGCACGCAGGAACCGTATTCAGAAAGACACAGATTTGAGAATCAATTCTTCTTAGTAGATAGAGACTCAATCAACAACTTAAAAGTCTTGTATCCTAACGATGAAGACAAGGTTTATTTAGCTGACGGAAAACTCAATAGATCAGCATTTGAACCAGTAGAAAATGATGGCTTAATTTGGTTTGAAGGAGACACGATTTTCGTAAGAGGTGGTTACGATAACTTCTATTATGACGGTGATCAAACGTATGAGCAAAACTGGATAAAAGAAGAACATTACAGCTACTTGAAAATGACCCTACCTTTAACGGGTGAGCACTTGTTATCAGCTTCAGTTTTAAATTGGAATTAATTAAATAAATAATAAAAATGAGTATCAACAAATTAGTAAAAGAGATTCACGAGAACAACGAGAAAGCCGGATGGTGGAAAGATCCTGAGACTGATCTTCCTTTGAAGCATCACTCAATGTTTCCTTATGTTGTAGCCACAAAGCTATTACTGGTTGGAACTGAGATTTCAGAAGCGACCGAGGGGTATCGTAAGAATCTAATGGATGATAAGCTTCCGCATAGGCAGATGGTTGAAGTTGAACTAGCTGACGCAGTTATCAGGATTTTTGACCTTGCAGGAGCTTTAGATTTAGACCTTGAAGGCGCCATTAAAGAGAAGAGAAGCTTTAACGCTGTAAGGAAAGATCACAAAACTTCTGAGAGAGTTAAGAAAAACGGTAAAAAATTCTAAAATCAAAAATTATGCCTGAGATTAAAGAGTACAAGGATTCTCAAGATAAGTGGAGAATAACACAGAAAGCTGATAACGGAGAGATTTCTGATAGCACGCACCAGGGTTATGTTAACAAGAAAGACGCTGTGAACGGTAAGATAAACACCAGCATCGAGTATATGAAATACTATATGGATGAAATGGATTTAGACCAGCTTAAAGAATTAGTTCAAATTGGTCACACAGCTTTCGGAATTGCAATGAATAAGGTTGAGGGTTTTAATCCAAAAGCAGATGATTAGATCTAAGCAGCAGGTGTGGTTGAATAGTAACCCTGATTGGTTAGTCAAACCTAAACAGAATTTAACTGGAGGGCAAAGAATGTTCTTCATGAAAAAATCAAAAATGATTGAAAGAGTTTTGATCACTATTGAAGATGAATTCATTTGTTGTTTAGGGATTCCGAATCTAACTGACTCTTACAGTTCTATATTTGGTTATTTTTTAAAAAAATGGAATAATGAACTGAATAGAATCTTGCTGTATAATGAATACCGAACAACTTTTGAAATCAATCGAAGCTATTTCGAGAATAAATATCAGCCAATAGAAAAGTAAAGGATGAGAAAAGAGAACCTGAACATCATAAAAAAGTTAATTAAGAAATTTGGTAGAGAAGCTTCTGTTGATAAAATACAGGAAGAATGCCAAGAATTAGCTTTAGCCTTGCATCAACTTAAATGCGTGACAAAGACGGATAAGAAAAAGAGGCTTGATGATGTTTATGGAGAACTAGCTGATGTCAAGATTGCTATGAGGAAAGCTGAAATGTTATTCAGCAAAAAAAGAATTAACAGAGCAGTGAATCAAAAACTGCAAAAGAAAAAGCGTAAATATTTCAATAATTAAATTAAACTGAGAACAATGAAAAAAGAAGTCAAAAAAGCAATTATCAGCGCCCTTGAAGATAGTGCGGTGGTGGAAAATTTTGCAAAAGCAGTAGAAAAAAAACTGCTAGAAATGAAACAACAATCAGGCAGCGTTGAAGAAGAATACGTGAAGCGCCATGTCTTATTTGCTGCTGAAGGTCAACATGAAGATTCAAGATACATGACCGCGAACGAAGTGATGGATCAACTTCACGAAATAGCTCCGGATTACAAGATTAGAGTTAGAACACTTGGTAAAGCTCTGTTATCTGATGCATTGGAAGTTAAAAACACTAACAAAGGTAGAGCGTATCTAGTTAGAGGGATTGCTTTAAATCCTGAGGAGTTAATTGATGAAGCTGAACTTGAAGCAGCTAAAGAAATTGATGAGTCAGAAATCGAGGTAAATGATGCTGAAGAGATTGATGAAAATGAATTGCCAAAAATGAGCCCAGATGAAGCTTTCTCTGACTCTGAAAAATTAGCGGCAGTACCTAACCCTCTGGATGAGTTTGAAAGCGAAGAGGAATACTCGGAGCACTTGGAGGAACTTAAAAGAACTGATCTAATCAGCCACATCAACGAGTATGAAATGAAGATCAGCTGTGAGGACAAGAAAAAGAAAAAAATAATCAAAGACATCCTTTCATATGTATCTGATTTAGATACTGCTGATCAAAGTGATATTGATGATGTGGCTGAGGAGAGCGAAGAAAGCGATATTGAGATTGAGGAAGAAGCGCCAAAGAAGAAAAAAAAGGACAAGAAAAAAGGTAAAAAAGATAAGAAGAAAAAGAAGAAAGGGAAGAAATCATCTGATTAATATTTTTTTTGTATGTTTGCTGAGTTAGTGGACAAAACAACAAGATAAGACTCAGTAATTTTAAAAAGAAATCATAGCACGGCAAGGAGCTCTTCACTTGAAATCTTGTTGTTTTTGTTCGAACTTCAATTAGACTCCTTGCTTAGTGTTATTAATCAGAAAAAATTATTAAATGAAATACGATGGTGAAAACAGTAACGCCTTCAATTTCATTGCTTCCAAATATGAGTTCAGATTCAATGTAGTTACAAACCATTATGAATTCCGAAAGAGAAAGAAGAAGAAAAAGAAAAACGGAAACAAGTGGCGCAAATATGATGACAGATACAGAAAAGACATACTGCTTGAATTAATGACCGAGCATATTAAAGTCGCTTCTGATAAAGTGGACATATTTATTGAATCAAGTGATTTTTCTAAAGACTACAACCCTTTTGAGGAGTATTTTAAAAAGCTTCCAAAGTGGGATAAAAAGAAAGATTACATCAAGCAAATCTCAAAAACTGTTGACACCGATAATGATAAACATTTCAGAAAAACTTTGGAACGTTTTTTAGTTGGTTGTGTTGACTGCTTATTAAATGAAGATAGTGTGAATGATGTTTGTTTAGTTTTTCAATCCGGACAAGGTGTTGGTAAAACTAGATGGATGAGAAAATTACTCCCCCGAAGCTTTCAAGGTGAATACTTGTATGAGGGGAATATTGACACCAAAAACAAGGATCACACAATTTACTTGAGCCAGTATTGGTTTATACATTTAGATGAACTTGAGACTTTGAGAAGTAATGATATATCGGCTATCAAGTCCTACATAACAAGGCAGCGGATATCTGAAAGAAAAGCTTACGGTAGGTATAAATCTAATTTC
>CESL01037075.1_pt1 | contig 18808 bp, 18 predicted proteins | sample 531221 | NCBI WGS metagenome assembly CESL01 (sample SAMEA2622197, study PRJEB7988) | marine metagenome | biome: marine biome (ENVO:00000447); feature: mesopelagic zone (ENVO:00000213) & marine oxygen minimum zone (ENVO:01000065); material: "saline water (ENVO:00002010), including plankton...
GTATGGTCTGGGACATCACGTAACATCACAACTTTATTTAATTTCTTTGAATAGGCAGTATGGTCGGCCTTAAAAATTTCAATATCTAAAGCATCTGTAAGTACAGTATCGTCAAAAATTGCTTGGGCATCAAAGGCACCATAGTAATCACCTACTCCTGCGTGATCACGCCCAACTATTAAATGTGTACAACCTGCATTTTGACGAAATACAGCATGAAGTACAGCTTCTCTTGGTCCAGCATAAAGCATATCAAAACCATAGCCAGTTACCATAACTGTATTTTTAGGAAAATAGAGTTCGACCATCTTTCTAATTGCTGCATTTCGAACTTCAGCTGGGATGTCTCCTGATTTTAACTTACCTAATAACATATGAATCAATATGCCATCAGCATTTACCGAATTCTTTGCAATCTTACATAATTCCTCATGCGCTCTATGCATTGGATTTCTTGTTTGAAAAGCCACAACTGTTTCCCAATTATTTTTCTTAATCTGATTTCGAATTTCTACTGCCGTACGAAATGTATCCGAAAATTCAGACTCAAAATAACTATAGTTCAGTACCTTGATCGAGCCCGAAATTAAATATCTACCAGAACTTTTGAATGTTTTAACTCCAGGATGGTTTGCATCCAACGTTCCAAAAATTTGTTCAGTTATACGATTAATTTCTGTATCACTTAAAGTTTCTATGGCTTCTATATTTTGTATAGCCACAACAGGATTGCCTGTAACATTTGGATCTCGCAATGCTATCACCGAAGCTTCTTTAATCTTTGATATATCATCTGTACGATTAACGCATGGCACCGGCCAAAATAAACCACTCTCGGTTTGCATTTTTTCGGCAACAGATAATGTGTCGGCCAGATTCATATAACCCTCTAATGGGGAAAAATATCCTGCACCTAACATAACTGCATTGGCTGCTGCTGCAGAGCTAAGAACCAAATCCGGTAATGATGCAGATTCCTCTATTAGTGCATTACGCTCTTCTAAATTTTCTATAAATAATGGCTTTAATATATCCGCACCATGTGGCTTAATCATCCTCTGCTCCTTTTAATTTAATTGTCCTTATTGGAATATTAGGTATAAAAAATGAGGTGCTATACTAATATTTTTTACAAACAAACGCTGCTCCTATATAAATACTCATTATGAACTATAAAGGTAATCCAGAATATAGGCACGATAGTCCTTCTTGCACCGGTATTCTTATTACAAATTTGGGTACGCCAGATGAGCCAACTGCAAGCTCAGTGAGAAAATATTTAGCTGAATTTCTATCTGACCCTCGTGTAATTGAACTACCTAGATATTTATGGTGGTTAATCCTTCATGGGGTAATTTTGAGGGTACGTCCATCACGTTCGGCAAAAGCATATAAAAAAATATGGACAGAAAATGGATCGCCGTTGTTATCTATTTCAAAAAAACAAGTTTCAGGATTAGAAAAAATTCTAACGAAAAAAATTCGAGGTCCTATTAAAATTAAATTATCAATGCGTTACGGCAACCCTTCAATCAAATCGGGACTTAAGAAATTACAGGAATCAAATGCAAACAGGATTCTGGTGTTACCGCTATACCCACAATATTCTGCTGCTACAACGGGGTCAACATTTGATGCGGTTACTAATGAACTAAAAAAATGGCGTTGGCTACCGGAAATAAGAATGATAAACCACTATCATGATGATCCTCCTTATATTGATGCGCTGGCAAATAGTATTCAAAATTACTGGCAAGATAATCTACGCCCTCAAAAATTGATATTTTCATTTCATGGCTTACCTAAACATTATTTTCTTGCAGGTGATCCTTATCACTGCGAATGTCACAAAACAGCGCGTTTAGTAGCGGAAAAATTAAAATTAAATCAAGAAGAGTGGTTGGTTACATTTCAATCTCGCTTTGGTCCAAAAGAATGGTTAAAACCTTATACCGATAAAACATTAATATCACTTGCAGAAAACGGCATAAAAAGTATCAATGTAATCTGTCCTGGATTTTCCGCTGATTGCCTAGAAACATTAGAGGAAATTAATATTCAAAATCGTGAGTTCTTCACCAAAGCTGGGGGTGAAACGTTTGCTTATATCCCTGCACTAAATGACAGCTTCGGTCATCTTGAGTTACTTTCTAATATTATTTTGAAACACGCTAAGGGTTGGCCAGAATTCTCCATAAATTGGGATCAAGAAAAAATAAATAAAGATTTATCTAAAAGTAGGGAACTCGCGGAAAAATCTACACATAACAAAGATTAGATAAGCATCTTCATTCCGATAAACATAAGTAAAACAGCAAAGATACGTTTCAAAGTCTCAATAGGTAAATAGTGTGCCAAACGTGCGCCAATTGGAGCAAAAAAGATTGTCATCATCATAATGATAAGTGCAGCAGGCCAATATAAGTAACCTATCGAATGTATGAAGACATTTGGATTATCCCAACTTGCAATAATGAATGTTGTAGTGGCAGCAACTGCAATTGGAAAACTACATGCTGAAGATATCGCAACTGCATTTCGTATATTTAAGTTACACCATAATAAAAAAGGAACAGTTAATGTTCCCCCGCCAATACCCAACAAAGTGGAAAATATACCTATAACAATTCCAGATAAAACAAAACTACCAGTATTAGGCAATGTAACATTTTTAGTAGGCCTAATCTCAAACCATATCTGAATAGCAACCAGCATCTCAAATATTCCAAAAATAATTCGTAATACATTGCTAGAGAGAGAATCTGCTGCAAATACGCCAAGACAGGCGCCCAACAAAATTCCGGGGGCAATACGATTTACAATAGGCCAAGATACTGCTTGTTTTTGATGATGCTCATAAGTTGCAAAAAACGAGGTGATTATAATCGTAGCTAAAGATGTTGTAACCGCCTGGTGCATTATCAGTGAAGATGCAAATCCCTGTTGGGTAAAAATATAATGTAAAACAGGGACTATGATAATGCCCCCACCTAAACCTAACATCCCACCGATTAGTCCAGCGAAAATGCCCGTTAGAGCATAGACTAATAATATCTGTATAGTTATATCTGCAAGCATTATTAAATTATCTACTGTCTGTGATTAAACGGACTATATTACCGTGAACGGTGAAAAAATGTTGCTAATTCAAAGCTAAATAAGGACAATCCCTAGAATTTTTTTCGAACATGATATTTTTAATGAAATTAACCCTTTCTTTTAGAAAAGTACAAGGAAATCGTTTCACAAAAAATAAACAATTGTGGACATCGATACCGCTGTTATTTCTTTTTATTTTCGCGGCAACACCAACTCATGCAAATACGATAGACTTACAGCGAAAGGATTATCTTGCAGCTAAAAAAGCGTTTGAATTAAGACAATACAAAAAATTTGGGAGAATCGCTAACACTCTTAAGGATTATCCACTATATCCGTATCTAAGATACAATTACCTAAGAAAACGTGTTTGGAAAGAAAAAAACTCGGACATAATTTATTTCCTAGACCGCTATAGTGATTTACCAGTTACTAATAAACTGAGAAATTCATGGCTAAAAGTATTAATAAGAAGGAAGCATTGGCAAACATTTCTTGATAATTATATCAAGCATTCAGATCCTGTGATGCAGTGTTATCAATTACACGCAAGGATGAAATTAAATAAAAAAGAATTTTTATTAGAAGACATCCGCTCTATCTGGCTAACTGGAAAATCACTACCTTCGCAATGTGATCGACCGTTTGAACTTTTATACAAAAGTGGCTTAGTAACAAATGAACTGGTATGGGAACGTTTTCGTTTATCCATGCAAAATAATGAGGTTAGTCTTGCTACATATTTATCTCGACGTCTTAATCCTGAATCAAAAGTGCTCGCAAGAAAGTGGATACAAATACATAAAAATCCATACAAACATACAAGAAAACCAAATCTTGCTGATAATGAAACATCAAGAGAAATAATTTCGCACGGCATATTAAAACTAGCGAAAAGAAATCCTGAAAAAGCAGTCAAACGACTTGAAACATTAAAAACAAAATATTTATTCACATCTAGTGAAATTGCGGAAATAGAACGAATGCTGGCTATACATGCCGCAAAAAAGAAAAGTAAAATAGCTTCAAAATTACTCGACCAAATTGATAATTATCATGTCAACGATGAAATATTTCACTATCGATTACGCACGGCCTTATTAAACAAAGATTGGGTATTGCTAAAAAAATGGACAACAGGAAAATCTTCTGACTCAAACATTGAGCTCAGATGGGCTTATTGGCATGCACGTTCTCTTGAAGAAACAGGAGAGACTGAAAAAGCAAAACAGATCTATATAAAATTAGCGAAAGAACGTGATTATTATGGCTTTCTTGCTGCTGACAAAATTAACAAACCATACAGCATGAATCATTATCCTGTGACAGATGACATAGAAGAATTCAAACGAATATCTTCACTACCTGCAATGAAACGCGCATATGAGTTTTATCAACTTGGCGTGAATACCAGTGCAAGACGTGAATGGCATCATGCTTTAAATAAGATGACTACCTATCAAATGCAAATGGCTGCAGCACTAGCAGTTAAATGGGGGTGGCATAACAGAGCTATAATTACAATGAGCAGAGCTAGAGCGCTTGACAATATAGTTCTACGTTTCCCAATATTATTTGAGGGTTTATTAACAAAATATGCAAAGAAAAATAACATTGATCGAAGTTGGGTTTTTGGGGTAGTAAGAGCAGAAAGTGCATTTATTGAGGATATAAGTTCGCCAGTTGGAGCGTTAGGCCTAATGCAGGTTATGCCTAGAACTGGCAGGAGCGTAGCGAAAAAGATAGGCATAAAGAATTTCAAAAAAAGTAAACTAAGAAAAGCTGAAACAAATGTCCCAATTGGTAGTGCTTACATGAAAATGATGTTAGATAGGTTTGATGGAAATATTGTCTTAGCTACTGCAGCATATAATGCTGGTCCACATCGTGTTTTAAAATGGCTGCCCAAAAAAGTATGTGCTGAAAACCCAGATATTTGGATAGAATTGATCCCTTTTAATGAAACCCGAAAATATGTGCGTCGTGTGCTATATTTTTCTATTGTCTATGACTGGCGTTTCAAAACGGCGATAAAACCGATGAAAGATCGTATGGCCCAAATAACAACAAGGAATAAAAAATTGATAACTAAATTATCATGTAAATCTATTGAAAAATTAGATAAAAAAGATACTAAAGAGAAAATTGTAAAAACAGTAATTAATAATGAGAAAACAAATAAATACACGGTAAAAAAAGGTGATTCATTATGGTTAATAGCAAAAAGATTTGATATTCGGATTATAGATCTTCTTAAATGGAATAATTTAAGAAGAAACAGGCCTATACAGCCTGGCCAAACGTTAAAAATTAATATAGAAAAAAATGATAATTGAGAAAATTGCAATATTCGGGGGGACAGGTTTTGTAGGTCAGTCCTTATGCAATCGTCTATCAAAAGATGGTTATAAACTGAAAGTCCCTACTCGTAATAGAGAGTACAATAAAGAGGACTTAATTCTTTTGCCAAACTTGGAATTAATAGAAACTGACATTCATAATTCTGAAAATCTAAAAAATCTACTCACCGATTGTGATGCTGTAATTAATTTAATCGGAATACTTAATGAAAAAGGAAATGATGGAAAAGGCTTTGAAAAAGTACATATAAAACTCATTAAAAATCTAATTTCTGCATGTGAAATTCATGGAATCCACAGAATTGTACAAATAAGCGCGCTAAATGCAGACGCAAAAAATGGAAAAAGTTTTTATCTAAAAACAAAAGGAGAGGCTGAAAAATTATTATGTTCAAATTCAACTGGGATAAAGACTACAATATTTAGACCATCTGTTATTTTTGGCAAGAAAGATAGTTTTTTTAATCGATTTGCAAAATTACTAAAAATTAGCCCCTTGTTCTTCCCGCTCGCATGTTACAAAACAAAATTTGCGCCCGTATATGTTCATGATGTAGTAGAGATGATGGCTAATTCAATTGAAGATCCTGATAGTTATAATAAAAGCTACCAATTATGTGGGCCAAAAACTTATTCACTAAAAGATTTAGTCAGTTATACTGCAAAAACTCTGGATTTAAAATGCACAATTATCCCTCTAAATAATGTTCTGTCACGTATTCAGGCAAAGGTATTTGATTTCTTGCCAGGGAAACCTTTTTCAACAGACAATTACTTATCAGCACAGACCGATAGTATTTGCGAATGTAATGATTTATTTAGATACAATATTAAACCCACTGCTATTGAAGACATTGTGCCCCAATATCTATCAGACTATGAATATCATTCATTTTATTCTAAGTTTCACAACGACTCATAAAAAATTAATAGATTTTGACTAAAAATTTATGAAAATATATTTAGTTGGTGGTGCAGTTCGTGACAAATTAATGGGAATACCCATTAAAGATAGAGACTGGGTAGTCATAGGTGCCACACCAGAAGAAATGATTAGAGAAGGTTACATAGCTGTTGGTGAAGATTTTCCTGTATTTCTACATCCTGAGACAAAAGAAGAATACGCACTTGCCCGTACAGAACGTAAATCTGGTAAAGGCTATAAGGGTTTTGTGTTTTATTCCTCTCCTGAAATTACGCTTGAAGATGATTTAAAACGCAGAGATCTAACTATAAACGCGATTGCTGAAGATGAAGATGGAAATTTGATAGATCCATATGGTGGTGAAGCCGATTTAAAAAATGGTATTTTACGACATATTTCCTCTGCCTTTGTAGAAGACCCTCTTCGTGTCTTACGTGTTGCTCGTTTTGCTGCTCGTTTTGGTTTTAAAATTGCCGATGAAACAATGGAATTGTTAAAAACAATTTCAAAATCTGGTGAATTAGATGCATTGATACCAGAACGTGTTTGGTCAGAAATGCAAAAAGCATTAACTGGAAAATATCCGACACGTTTTATACTTGCGCTAAAATCATGTTATGCACTAGAAAAACTTTTCCCCGAAATAGAAGCGTTATTTGGAATTCCGCAAGATAAAAAAAGTCATCCTGAGATTGATGTAGGTAGGCATACATTAATGGCTCTAAATCAGTCAGTACAATTATCATCAGACCCACTAATACATTTTGCAGTACTTGTTCATGATCTTGGTAAAGCGACCACACCAAAGAAACAATTGCCAAACCATGACGGGCATGAGTCTCGTGGAGTTAAAATAATAAATTCATTTTGTAAGCGATATAAAGTCCCAAACAAATATCATGATCTTGCTGCATGTGTTTCGGAGTTTCATCTTGATTGTCATAAAATTCAAGAGATGAACCCAAAAGAAATATTAGAGAAATTAGAAAAACTTGATGCATTCAGAAGAACTGAAAGATTTAAACAATTTCTAACCGCTTGTGAGTCTGATTCACGGGGGCGTGCTGGCTATGAAGAAAAAGAATTCCCACAAGCAAAATATTTTCTAAATGCATTGGAAATTACGAAAGATGTTGATATAGATATTCTAAAAAATAAAGGTCTTGAGGGAGAAAAACTTGGAAAAGCATTAAGAAAAGAACGAATAAATATTCTAGAAAAGGCACTACGTTAAAAACTTATTTTTCTAAAGAAATAGATACAACAATACAGCGCCTAGTATCAAGCGATATATAACAAATGGAAACATTCCAATCTTATCCACAAATTTTAGAAAAAAATGAATTGTAAAAAAAGAACTTATAGCTGATAACAAAACGGTAATAATAAAGTCAGGTATATCAACGCTACCCCCCGATTGCATTAAATTTGAAACTTCATATAAAGCTGCCGCTAATATTATTGGTACAGACATAAAAAATGAAAATTTCACAGCCGTATTGCGATCAAGACCCAAGAAAAGTCCTGCCGTAATAGTAACACCAGAACGTGATGTGCCAGGAATAAATGCCAATATTTGTGAAAACCCTATAAGTACAGCATCTCTTTTACTAACGGTTTCCATTGCTCGATGACACTTCCCAGCTTTATCTGATACCCATAATACTAAACCAAAAAAGATAGTTGCAAATGAAATGACTAAAGGATCACGTAAGTAATGGGAGATAATATCTCGAAAAAAAAATCCAACTACAAGTGCTGGTATACTAGCAAAAATAACAAGCCAAAATAATTTATATTTTTTACCTGTATAATTAAATGCAAAAATTGGGGTTAATCCATTAACTAAAATAATTCTAAAATCTTTCCTAAAATAAAATACTAACGCAAACAAACTGCCTAAATGTGCGGCTACATCAATGGCTAATCCCTGATCTTTCCAATCCATAAATTGTGGCAAAAGCACTAAATGCGCAGAGCTTGATATCGGTAAAAATTCTGTTATACCCTGAACAATTGATAAAATAATAAGATGTATTAAATCCATAAGTAAATCCAATAAAAAATTATATGGGTAAAAAAATAGCTGTTGCCATTTTCTGAATCACTTTCTTGATAGTTCTTTTCTTTTTGTCGGCCATAATTATAGCCATATTATCTTGAGTTGCTATCAACTTACCAAAAATTCTCTCGTAACTTAAATTAATAATATTCTCATCGGGCAAAGAATTACTTCTCAAAAATAATTCTCCGTTTGAATCATGGTCATTACTAAGCTTCCACATGGCTATCTCTAGATTTCTCGCAGAATTATATAATTTCTGCGGGTCAACTGAATCAATCATGTAAAATTTTGATTTATAATTATAAGACCTCATAATCATCGACATTAATCCTGAAATAAAAGCAAAAACTCTGTCTCCTTGATATTCTTCATTAAAAACCAATCGTATTGATCCTATATCGTATGTCCCTTCAAGTTCATGGAAATCCCAAGTGTGTTTTAAATCAAACAATCTGATAATATTTTCTTCAGCAATTTTATGAGGAGCTTTTTTCAATTCACGAGGATTGCGTTTATATAATTTTGACATTAACTCTCTTAATAATTTAAGTGACTCGTTTACATGTATTTCCAGTACAGTGTCGATATCTGACTTTACTATCTGTGAAATACCAGTTTCTTCTTTTATTGGCTGATTTTCTCTTACAATTTCCCTATTACAACCAAAATTAAAAGAGAGAAATAAAAATATTATTAAATATTTTATCAGAACCATTTGTAACTATAGTTTATTTTTCTGGTTCATTTTTGAAAATCCTAATAATTCTTTATCATATTCTTTTGTTAATGCCATAAACTTGAATCTTTCACCCATTTCATCAGGCATTGTTAATGTCCGTAATTCTTGTGAGAGCTTTATTTGTGATTTTGTATCTAATGAATTCATATCAGGGACTAAATTATCAAGCCCACACCCAAAAAGAAAATATACCTGGTTAGTAAAACCATTAATATTTAGTCCAATTTTTTTTGCATAATGTGCAACAGATGTAAAATCAACAGACGTTGTGATGTCCTGTAATCCTGGATAAAAGAATGGATCGCTATGGACACGATGTCTATAATAACACGATAAATTACCATCGAATTTTTCAGGATGATAATAATCCGGCATTGTGTATCCATAATCAATAAATAAAATAACACCTTTCTCTATACTAGACTGTATTGAATCTAACCACATTTTAAGATTAATATTTATTTCAGAATGATAATTATCGGAGAATGGTGCTGATAATTTACCCTCAAGCTTTGTTAAAGTATCTACTAACTCAACATTAGCAATAGTATCAATCCAACAAAAATTATTATCAGAAACAGTTACTTTTACTTCTTTAAATAAATTAGATTCTTTCTTAAAACGTTTTACAGGTAATGCATCTAAAACCTCATTTGCTAATACTAAACCCTTAAATTTCTTCTCAGGCAAACAATCCAACCAAATAATATTATCTATATATTCAGGGATTGCCCGTTTTAGTAACTTTTGTTGTCTGATTTTTAGGTCGGCACTTACCTCAAGTATGTAATATTTTTTGGGAAGTGAATTATGTTCTCCTAAATCTAATAATAAATCTTTCGCCATAACCCCTGTGCCTGCGCCTAATTCTAAGATGGTGGCTTCTTTGAAATCATCCATTATCTGTAAGCACTGAGATGCTAGACATTTTGAAAAAAGAGGTGAAATCTGAGGAGCTGTAATAAAATCTCCCCTAGAGCCAAATTTTTGATTGCCTGAACTATAATAACCTAGTCCTGGTTGATACAAAGCTAAATTCATATATTCATCAAATCCTATGCTACCCCCATGTCTGTCGATTAAATTTTTAATATATGCAGATAATTTTTCACTATGAGACTGTGCCTCAGGGCTAGGAATAGGTAATGACAGATTAATATCGGATAGTCCGGATTGCTTCATACTAATACCATGTTATTCTGTTTAAAAAATCATTCAAGGGAACTTTTCTCAAAAATGCATAGAATCCCATAAAATTTATTTATATTAAAAACTTTATATCGGAATGAAAAATAAAACTGTACTAATAACAGGGGCAGCAAAAAATATTGGAGCAACAATAACGAAAGAGCTTCATAGTGTCGGAATGGATATTATTATTCACTATAATCATTCAGAAAAAGAAGCACTTGATCTTTTAAAAGAATTAAATAATGTTCGACATAACTCTGCCACTACAATACAAGCTAATCTTGAAAAAAAGGAATGTTACTCTAAGTTAATTGATAATGCGCTCTCCTTTAAGGGTAAAATTGATGTTTTGGTTAATAATGCCTCTACCTTCTACGCAACTCCACTTAACAATATAAACGAAAAACGTTGGAACGAATTAATTAATCTTAATCTAAAGGCACCATTATTCATTTCAAAACTTGCAGCAAAATCCTTAGAAGAAAACAAAGGTTGTATCATCAATATTGCAGACATTCATGCATCCAACCCCCTAAAAAATCATGTCATTTATTGTGTTTCAAAAGCAGGTCTTATAACTCTTACAAAATCGTTAGCTAAAGAACTTGCGCCGAATATTCGTGTGAATGCAATTTCACCAGGTGCAATAACTTGGTCAAATGGAATGAATAAAGAAGCAAAAGAAGAGGTAATAAATCAAACGATTCTAAAAAAGACGGGGAATGCTGAAGATATTGCAAAGGCTGTAATTTTTCTTATAAAAGATGCTAGCTATATAACGGGTCAAATATTGAATGTTGACGGCGGGAAAACACTATTTCTCTAAAATTTTAATTAAATTCAGGAAAAGGGTGGTCAACAAACCACTGTTTATGTTGCTCATTAAGCCACCACCTTTGGTTTAACTTTATTTTTTTGATAGTCCCCTGCGTTTTCAGAAAATAAGTAATCACACTTTCTACGTAAGCTTCAGTATGTTCTGCATTAATTGTTTTTTCTATTATTTCTGCTCCAGTTACACTTATTTCTTCTAGCCCATCAAGTTTTGCAGGAGGTTGTTTACCATCGGGGGAGTAATGGTAACTATAAGCATCTTTATACATCCCCCATCTTAAAGCAACATTATAATTAGTTATTGAATCCTCGAGGGCAGAGAGTGTTTCACGAACCTTAAAAGTATTGCACGATTGCAGTAACGTCATTAATAAAAATGATATTAAAAAGATTCTGAAATTATTCATATTAAACTCAACCCCTCGCTGAAATTTTATAAAAAACTAATTACTATCCAAAATATTGCTCTCTAAAGATTGTATTGACTGCATAGATTTATCAAATTTCTTCCATAAAATACTAACCTTTTCCCCCGCTGTGGGATGAATTAAATCTGGCTCAATATCGTACAAAGGTTTTAAGACAAAACTATAATTTGTTATATCGCCTCTCGGAACATTATGTTTTTCACTAATAAGATTACCAAATAATAATAAATCAATGTCGAGAGTTCGGGGGGTATGAGGAAGCTGATCTCGTTTTCGGCCAAAATGATACTCAATCTCTCGAAGTTTAGATTCTATAGCTTTTATGCCAAGATTCGTTTTAAATCGAACAACTAAATTATAAAAATCATTTCCCTCCATTCCAATAGCTTTGCTCTTATATATTGGTGAAATCTTAATTTCGCCAAAAAAATCTTTAAGATAGCTTAAACAACCCCTTATATTTTTTACTTTGTCAATATTGCTGCCAATACCAACATAAACCTGTATTTTTTTCATTTCTTTTTGCCGCGTTCAATAACTACCCCGACATCTCTTGCTCCACGTATGGCACCTATTTTATTTAATGACAATCGCAGCCATGGAACATCGAATTCTGCTAATATAATTTCCGCTGTTCGCTCAGCAAGTGTCTCAACTAATTCAAACTCGCTGTTACCAATAAAACTAATTAAACGTTTAGCAACAGCTTTATAATCCAAAGCGTCTTCAATTTTATCGCTTGCCGCCGCCTTATTTACATCAGTTGCCATTTCCAGATCAAGAATGACGGTTTGTCTAATTTTCCGTTCCCAATCATATATACCAACTACCGTTTCTATTTTTAGGCCTTTAAGAAAAATAATATCCATAGATAAAAATGTTATTTATATATATATTTAAATTGTCATTTAATCTTACATTTTATAAAGATTTTAATATATCGATGTTAATTAATATTTTTTTAATTTTTTCAGCTTATCTGCTAGGGTCTATATCAGCTGCTGTTTTAGTTTGTAAAATGCTCGAATTATCCGACCCTCGTTCTGGAGGGTCCGGTAACCCAGGGACCACGAATGTAATGCGATTACACGGTAAAAAAGCAGCATTCCTGACCTTAATTGGTGATATCCTCAAGGGAATTATCCCTGTATTGCTAACTAAAGTCATTGTTAGTTCTGAATATATTATTGCTCTGTCAGGTTTAGCTGCATTTTTGGGTCATATTTTTCCTATCTATTTTAAGTTCAAAGGAGGAAAAGGCGTAGCAACTCTGATTGGTATTCTTTTCGCAACACATTGGTTACTTGGCGCTGCCTATGTTTTAACGTGGACTTTAACTGCGGCTATATCTCGTTACTCTTCTCTAGCTGCGTTAATTGCCACACTGTCCATTCCAATTTATGCCTACTTTTTAGATCAAAATTTTCAATACATTATTAGTTTTACCGTAATCACGGTAATTCTCTTCTGGAGACATAAATCAAATATATGCAACTTATTAGATGGCATAGAAGATAAGATTGGGCAAAATAAATACGGCTAAATAAATCAGATATCCTCTAGCGGCCATCTAGGTTTTGCTATAAAACTTAAGGTATCGTTTTGTCCTTTTTTAATCCTCAAATAACCGGCATATGCAACCATTGCACCATTATCAGTACAATATTCATCGCGTGGGAAAAAGACCTCCCCACCCTCCTGGTTAAACATGCTAATTAAGGCTTTTTGCAATTGTTTGTTTGCACTAACACCGCCTGCTACGACCAGTTGCTTAATACCAGTTTCATTGATGGCTCGTTTGCACTTTATAACAAAAGTTTCAACAACTGCATCGACAAATGCACGAGCTATATCAGCTCTTGTTTGTTCGTCCATATTTTCCGAATTTATTGTGTTCAATGTAAAAGTCTTTAATCCGCTGAAACTGAAATTAAGTCCAGGTCGGTCTGTCATTGGTCTTGGAAATTGAAATCGGCCACTATCGCCTTCATCAGCTAAAACAGAAAGTGCTGGTCCGCCTGGATATGGTAGCCCTAGGATTTTTGCTATTTTATCAAAAGCTTCTCCCGCAGCGTCATCAACAGATTCGCCGAGTATTTTGAAAACGCCAGGAGCTTTCACATTAACAATCTGAGTATGTCCCCCCGAAACCAATAATGCCAAAAAAGGATATTCTGGAGTATTTTCTTCAAGCATAAGCGCTAACAAATGCGCTTCCATATGATGTACGCCAATTGCGGGCAGAGAAAGGCTATAGGCTAAGCTTCTCCCAACAGTACCACCAACCAATAGTGCTCCCATCAGTCCTGGCCCTATTGTATAAGCGATTCCATTTAATAAATTAAATTCTGTTTTTGCTTCAACAAGTGCTTTTTTTACCAGAGGTAAAACTTTTAAGACATGTTCGCGAGAAGCTAATTCCGGAACAACACCACCATATTTATTATGCAAATCAATTTGACTATACAAACAGTGGCTTAATATTCCGAGTTTTGAGTCATAAATAGCTATCGCTGTCTCATCACACGAGGTTTCTATTCCTAGAACTTGCACTTATATGCCTATTTCCTTGAAAAATGGTAATTTTTGCATTGCAATTTCACATATTCTCACTAAAATGTCCGCCTTTTTCTCGTAAAAACAATCAGGAAAATAAATACTATGCCTACAGTTAAGGTAAGAGACAATGAGCCATTTGACATCGCAATGCGTCGATTCAAACGTGCTTGCGAAAAAGCAGGAACTCTGGCCGATGTTCATCGACGTGAGTTTTACGAGAAACCAACACAAGTAAGAAAACGTAAAGCTGCTGCTGCAGTTAAACGTTCACAAAAACAAGCTTCTAGAAATATCCTTCATCGCATCCGCCCATATTAACTAACTGTTAAATATAGATCATTTAGCGGTGACTGACATTAAAACTCAAATAAGTGACGATATAAAAGAAGCTATGCGCCAAAAGGACAAAGAGCGCTTGGCTGCTTTAAGGTTAATCTTAGCTTCATTCAAACAAAAAGAAATTGATGAACGTATTGAATTAAAAGATGAGCACAGTATTGCCATACTAAATAAAATGGCAAAGCAACATCGTGATTCTATAGAACAATTTGGTAAGGCAAACAGAGATGATTTAATTAAAAAAGAACAACAGGAGTTAGATGTTATTGAATCCTATTTACCAAAAAAAATGCCCAGTGAAAAAATTGATTTACTAATTGAGGAGGTCATTTCCGAAACGGGTGCCAGTTCACCGAAAGATATGGGGAAAGTTATGGGCCTGCTAAAAGGTAAACTTCAAGGCCGGGCTGATATGAGTGAAGTTAGCAAATTAATTAAAGATAAATTAGGTAATTAAAGCAAGAAAACATCCATTTCTTTCTTTTGCGGTCGCAGATTTGTTGAGTGCTGTTTATACTGTTTCGTATTATGGCTGGTAAGATTCCACAAAATTTCATTAATGAGTTGATTGATCGAACAGATATCATTGACATCATTGATTCTTATGTTCCTCTCAAAAAGACTGGGAAAAATCATAAAGCATGTTGCCCATTTCATGATGAAAAAACACCATCTTTTAGTGTAAATCAAGATAAACAGTTCTATTATTGTTTTGGCTGTAACGCAAGTGGCACAGTAATTACCTTTTTAATGGAATACTTGCACATGGATTTTGTGGAGGCAGTCGAAGATCTTGCGTCTCGCGCAGGAATGGAGGTACCGCGGGAATCCGGCAGCTCATTCGATCAGACTAATCAATCTGCTAAATTGTATGCACTAATGGAATCAGCTACCAAATATTACTCGGATCAATTAGAAAACAATAAAAATAATATTATTAATTATTTAAAAAAACGCAATATTAATAAAGCGACTGCTATTGAATTCGAATTAGGATTTGCACCACCTGGCTGGGATAATTTAATTATAAATTTAGGAAAATCAAAAGAGTTAATTAAAGAATTACTTGATATAGGGGTTATTATTAAAAGTGATCGTGGCGGTCAGTATGATCGTTTCAGAGATCGTTTAATGTTCCCAATTCGCGACCAACGTGGTCGCGTTATCGGCTTTGGAGGTAGAGTATTAAATAATGATACACCGAAGTATCTTAATTCCCCCGAAACAAGGATCTTTCAAAAAGGTCGAGAATTATATGGTTTGTTTCAAGCAAGAAAATCGATAAAAGATTTATCTGAACTTTACGTAGTAGAGGGCTATATGGACGTGATTGCTTTAGCTCAATTTGGTATAAAAAATGTAGTTGCTACATTAGGGACAGCGGCAACGAACGAACATATTGAAAAAATGTTCCGTATAACAAATAAACTTATATTTTGTTTTGATGGTGATGAAGCTGGAGAAAGAGCGGCTTGGCGAGCACTAGAAAATTCATTATCATTTTTAAAGAATAGCAAACAAGTATATTTTATATTTTTGCCTAGTAAAGAAGACCCTGATACCTTTGTTCGTAAAAATGGAAAAGATGCGTTTATTAGCCCTGAAATGCTTACCCCATTATCCGAGTTTTTATTTAATTCAATAGGTAACAATATTAATCTTGAAGTTCTTGAAGGTAGATCAGAAATGATTAATAAAACATTACCCTTTCTAGCTAAATTACCGCATGACCCATATAAAGATATTGTGATAAAAAAATTAAGTGAAATCACTCGTTATGAAATCGATGATATACAAAGACAATTATCTACGAGCAATAAAAATGATTTAGTAGAAAAAAAAGTGGGCAAAAGTAGTAAAGAAAAAAATAGAGGTATTGAAAAAGTACGTTGGTTAATTCGTTGTTTACTACATCAGCCTAGTCTTGCTCTTGATATTAAATCAACTAGTTCATTGTCAGCTCTAGACTCTTCTGGTATTAATTTCTTATGTGAGCTAATAAAATTAATCAAGGAAACCCCAAATATCACAGTAGCTGGAATTCTTGAAAACTGGCGTAATACAAAATTTGAAGCACGTTTGTGTGAGCTTGCCTCAGAAGAGGATGAATTTAAAGAAATTGGTGTCACAAATGAGGTATTTGTTGATGCTATTGATGGTTTAATTGAAGCACATCAAAAAGAATTTGAAACATTTAAAACAAAAAGCAGTCCATTAGAATTATCTGAGAAAGAAAAATTAAAATATCGTGAAATGCAGAAATCAACTCAAGATACTTAAACTCCATGCTCTATATAGTATCTACTAGCGAAAATCTATTCTATATGTTAGGATGTCCGGCTATCTCTTAATAAATATCTATTATTAATCAAGTGGTTATAACCAAATAGTCTGTAAATTAGGGTCAGTAAATTTCGAGCAAATACATCAATGAACCAGCCAGAAAAAAATATAAAAAACAGCGAAAAATCACAACTTAAATCACTTATCGCAAAAGGTAAAGAACAAGGATTCCTTACCTATGCTGAAGTCAATGATCACCTACCCAATGAAATAATTGAGCCAGAACAAATTGAAGATATAGTCAATATGATTAATGATATGGGTATCACTGTTTATGAATCCCCTCCTGATACCGATAACCAAATAACTGACGCCACAAATATTCTAGATGAAGACGCTGCTGCAGAGGCTGCTGCGGCTCTTGCAAATATGGAAAATGAGTTTGGTCGTACTACTGACCCTGTAAGAATGTACATGAGAGAAATGGGTACCGTAGATTTATTAACACGAGAAGGCGAAATTAAAATAGCGAAACGTATAGAAGAAGGTAGCCATCAAGTCTTAGCCTCATTGTCTAGCTATCCTGGTACTGTAATAACATTACTCGAGGCGTATGAGCTTATTTTAAAAGAAGAGATAAAATTGAGCGATGTAATTGTTGGATTTAATGATACCGAAGAATATCCAGATGAAGGGATTCAAGTTAGCAATCCAACTGAAGTTTCTGAATCAGATGATGTTGATGATGAAGAAATTGAGGAAACTATTCTTACCCCAGAAGAATTTAAGGATCATATTTATAAGCTTAAAAAACTCCATGTTATATTTATAAAATCTATCAAGAAAAATGGGAAAAGTGATACTAAAACAAAAACTACAGAAAATAATTTAGCACAATGGTTTCTTGAACTTCGTTTAGCACCAAAGTTTGTTGATCTTCTGACAGAAAACTTAAGCGATCTTATTGACCATATTCGTCGCACGGAAAGAGAAATTATGAAACTTTGTGTTAAAGAAGCAAAAATGCCCAGAAAAGATTTTATTTCAAGTTTCTCAGGTAATGAGACTAATGTTAAATGGATAAAAACTGTCTTAAAAAATAAAACCACATATGGGGAAGATCTTAAGGATAATGAAAAATTTATAATTGATGCACAAAAAAAATTAGCATTAATTTTTGACGATTCTTTACTCGATATTGCAGAAATGAAAGAAATCAATCGTAAAGTTTCTATCGGAGAAGCTAAAGCAAGACGTGCAAAAAAAGAAATGGTTGAAGCAAATCTAAGACTTGTTATATCAATAGCTAAAAAATATACCAATAGAGGATTGCTTTTTCTAGATCTGATTCAAGAAGGAAATATTGGGTTAATGAAGGCAGTTGATAAATTCGAATATCGTCGTGGATATAAATTTTCAACTTATGCTACTTGGTGGATACGTCAAGCAATTACTCGTTCAATTGCCGATCAGGCACGTACAATTCGTATACCTGTTCATATGATCGAGACAATAAATAAATTAAATCGCATTTCAAGACAAATTCTTCAAGAAATGGGTAGAGAACCAACACCTGAAGAACTATCTGAAAGAATGGAATTGCCGGAAGACAAAGTACGAAAAGTATTAAAAATTGCAAAAGAACCTATTTCGATGGAAACACCAATTGGTGATGATGAAGATTCTCATCTTGGTGATTTTATCGAAGATGCAAACCAAATGTTGCCAAACGATTCTGCTGGCTTTGAGGGATTAAGACGAACAACGCTTGATGCCCTTGAGGGACTAACTAAACGTGAGGCAAAGGTATTAAGAATGCGTTTTGGTATTGATATGAATACGGACCATACGCTCGAAGAGGTAGGTAAACAGTTTGATGTTACTCGTGAACGCATTAGACAAATTGAGGCTAAAGCACTTCGCAAACTAAGGCATCCTTCGCGCTCAGATCAGCTCAAAACATTTCTTGATACATAAAATATCTTC
>CESL01051434.1_pt1 | contig 18697 bp, 15 predicted proteins | sample 531221 | NCBI WGS metagenome assembly CESL01 (sample SAMEA2622197, study PRJEB7988) | marine metagenome | biome: marine biome (ENVO:00000447); feature: mesopelagic zone (ENVO:00000213) & marine oxygen minimum zone (ENVO:01000065); material: "saline water (ENVO:00002010), including plankton...
TCCCTGCTCGACGACAGTCTGTTCATCAGCCTGGCCGCTTTCAAAGGCGATTACACCGACGTGCAGATCCCTGGCTCGGTCGGCGTCGACAGCAACGGCGATGGCATCAGCGACAGCTTCGTGGGCATTACGTCCAATGCGGGCGATGCGGACGTCAACGGCGTCGAATTCGAAGGGCGGGCCGTTGTCGGCCGCAATTTTGCCGGACCCGGCAGCCGCCTGACCTTCAACTGGGCGCTGGGCGTGCTGGATGCCAAATACAACACATTCATCGACGCTCTCGGCAATGACGTTGCGGATCAGCGCGTATTCCAGAACACCCCCGATGTGACCGTAAATACCGGGTTCGATCTGGGCATTCCCGTGGCCAGCGGGATCGTGGATTTCCTCGGTTCGGTCTCGCTGCGCTCAGACGCGAGCCAGTTCGAACTGCCCGGGCCGCTTGACCAGGATGGTTATGCATTGGTCGATGCCAGCATCGTCTACACCGACGACAGTGATCGCTGGTCCATCGGGATCCATGGGAAAAACCTCTTCGATCAGCGCTACATCGTGTCCGGATACGATTTCGTCACCGGATCCGTCCTTGGGCTGGAGGGGAACCTGACTGCCTTCTACGGCGATCCGCGCCGCGTATTCGTGACTGGACAGGTCAAATTCTGACCACACGAGAATTCAGCGGGATGTAAATGCAAGGGGTGGAGCGATTGCTCCGCCCCTTTTGTCATGCGCCTGACCGAAGACGCTTCGTATCGCTGATCGGCGTGCCGGTCGAAATACCATAAGTCTCGGTATAATCGGCGAACCGTTCGCTCACCTCATTTTCCCTTAGCCCGAACTGCTCCAGACTGTAGCGGTGCGGTCGGCGCTTGAGCCTCGCCGAACGGTCGAGAGAGCGCTGCATGGCGGGGATTGCCGGCGCCATATCGAGTCCGAGGAAGCGGTAGACACGTTCCATCGTTCCGCGCCAGTCGCTTTCCATATCTTCGTACTGGATGTCGATCATGCGGTTGGCCGGAATCATGTCGCGCGAAGATCGCATCCGTTCGATCATGGTGGCGGTCTTGCCCAGCCATTCCCGGCCCGTACGCGCAGCGTCGCAGTGATCCGAATAAATGATTTGCTGATTCCAGGCCAGCGAGGCTGCGCTGGCCACGAACTGCTTCGGATCGCGATGAGTGAATATCAACCGTGCATCGGGAAACACTTCGAGCAAGGCTGGCAGGTCGAGCATATGCTGCGGCGTTTTCAGGATCCACGGGCGCAGGGAACTTTCCTGCTGTGACCAGCCGATCAGACGCAGAAGGTTCGCCATGTGACGATATGCGGGGACTGGGTCTTCGTTTTCGCACCACTGCGCATAGGAGGGCACGTGCCACTGGGCGTCGTGCTTCATGCTCCACATGCTCGCCACCAGCAGACCGAGTTCCTCTTCAGGTTCATACGGGCCGGTGGGATGGATGGAGAGAGTGCGCGGATTGGCCAGCCGCGCAACCTTCATGATCCGGCTGGCCAGCTTCGGGCGGAAATCCCTTTTTTCTCCGGCCAGCACCTGTTCAAACTCCGGACGTGGTACCGGGCTGATCGTCTCGAAACTGCGCAGATGCGCGAAACGTTTGTCTCCCGCCAACAGACGATGAAGGCGCGTCGTTCCGGATCGCATGGGCCCGACGATAACGACCGGGTTCCTCAATGGCCTAGCCAGAATTTCAGGGTGCCGCTTGAACCACATCTGCGCATACAGCCGATCGCGCAAAATATGGTGAAATTGCTTCATCGCGGACAGGTCGCCTGCCGCGTTGAGCCGCGCCTCGCCCTTTACGCTGTCCAGTAGCGCATCGAAGGGCCGGTCGAACCAATCATCGCCGAAATCATCGAGACCGGTTGCCTGCATCGCACCGTCCAGCAATGCATTCTTATCCAGTCGGGCAGGATCTATTGCCCCTAGCTTGCGACCCGCTCTTATCACGCCATCCGCCACGTCGATGAAATGCGTACGTCGCGGCGGCTGGATAGGCTGGTCGATCAAGGTTGGGCCTCTCGAACTGTGGTAGGTGCCCCTCAACGTATTCTTCGACAAGTCGTGCCCGCAAAAGGGGGTCCACGCGGGAAGTGGCTGGCCAATCATGGTACGAAAAGGCATAGGCCGCGACCATGCACGACATCGCCTATATCAGAGCCAATCCGCAAGCTTTCGACGCCGCTCTTGTACGTCGCGGCGCCGATCCTGTGGCGGATCGCATTATCGCCCTCGACGCGAAAAAGCGCGAGGCAAGCACCAAGGTCCAGCAGGCGCAGAGCCGCCGCAATGACGCCTCCAAGGCGATCGGACAGGCCATGGGCCAGGGCGACAAGGACAAGGCCGAAGCGCTCAAGGCCGAAGTTGCCGAAATCAAGGCCAGCATGCCGCAATGGGAAGATGCCGCCAGTGCCGCCGGCAGCGAACTCGACGATCTGCTCGCTACGCTTCCCAACCTTCCCGCCGACGACGTGCCCGATGGGAAGGACGAGGCTGACAATGTCGAAGTCCATCAATGGGGCAAAAAGCGCGCATTCGATTTCGAACCAAAGGAACATGCCGATCTCGGCCCAGCGCTGGGTATGGACTTCGAAACCGGAGCCAAGCTGTCGGGCGCCCGTTTTACTTTCCTGCGCGGCGACATGGCGCGGCTCCACCGCGCGCTGGCGCAGTTCATGCTGGATACGCAGACCCGCAAGAACGGCTATACCGAGTGCAATCCGCCGGTCCTGGTCAATGGCGACGCCATGTACGGCACCGACAAACTGCCCAAGTTTGCCGAAGACAGCTTCCGCACGACCGACGACCGCTGGCTGATACCGACGTCGGAAGTTTCGCTGACGGCTTCCGTTGCGGGTGAGATCCTGCCCGATCTCACCCAACCGATCCGCCTGACGGCGCACACCTTGTGCTTCCGCTCGGAAGCAGGCGCCGCGGGCCGCGATACGCGCGGCTTCATCCGCCAGCATCAGTTCGAAAAGGTGGAGATGGTCAGTATCTGCCGCCCTGAAGACAGCGCTGCCGAACACGAGCGTATGACAGAGTGTGCCGAACAGCTACTTCAAACGCTTGATCTGCCATACCGTCGCGTACTGTTGTGCACCGGCGACATGGGTTTCGGCGCGAGAAAGACATACGATCTGGAAGTCTGGCTGCCTGGCCAGGGCGCCTGGCGCGAGATCTCCTCGTGCTCGAATACGGGAGATTTCCAGGCTCGCCGCATGAACGCACGCTATCGCCCGGAAGGTGAAAAGAAGACCGCTTTCGTTCACACTCTCAACGGCTCGGGCCTCGCAGTCGGGCGCACCTTGGTCGCTGTGATGGAAAATTACCAGAACGCCGATGGCAGCGTTACCGTGCCGGATGCGCTCACGCCCTATATGGGCGGAGTAGACAGGCTGGAGGCCGTGTCCTGATGCGTATCCTCCTTACCAATGATGATGGCATTCACGCTCCTGGCCTCAAGGTTCTGGAAGGCATCGCACGCCAGTTCAGCGACGATATCTGGATCTGCGCCCCGGACGAGGAACAGTCGGGTATGGGACACGCCCTTACGCTCGCGCGCCCCGTGCGGCTCCGCAAGCACGACGATCGCCGTTTTTCCGTGACCGGGACACCCACCGACGCAGTGACCATGGGCATGCGCAAGGTCATGGACGCGCAACCTGATGTGATTTTGTCAGGCGTCAATCGCGGTGCCAATCTGGCTGACGACATCACCTATTCCGGCACTGTCTCGGCCGCGATTGAAGGAGCACTAGCCGGAATCCGCTCAATCGCGCTCAGTCAGGTTTATGCGAAAGAAGGCATGGGCGCGGACGTCCCGTTCAGCGCCGCCATCGAATGGGGTGCCAAGGTGCTGGCGCCGCTGCTCGACACACCGCTGCCGCAGCGCACCCTCGTCAATGTTAACTTCCCACCCCTTCCCCCAGCGGAAGTCAAAGGTATCCGCGCAGTTCGGCAAGGTTTCCATGACTACTCGCGCGGAACCGTAGTCGAGGGCCGCGACCCGCGAGGGTTCAAATACTACTGGTTTGGCCTGGAAGCGATTGAACACACGCTGGATCATGGCACTGATCTGGAGGCGATCGACGAAGGTTATATTTCGGTCACCCCCCTCCAGCTGGACCTGACCCACCACTCGTCGCTCGGCGCGCTCGCAGACCGTTTTACCTCGTAAGCGCGATTATGTTGACCTTGCACCGTTCCCCGCCCACCTAGCGTAAGCATGAGCAGCAATAAGCAGGTCGACCGGATTGCCGCCAGCACCACGGTGCGCACCTATCGCGGTCCGCGCTTTCAGCCGCTAAGGCGCGCGTTAAAGATACCGGTGTGGGGGGACCTTGGTATCCGCCTCGGTCTCGCGCTGTTCCTCATCTTCGTAGTCGTCATGATCCACTGGTGGGACCGTGAAGGGCTGGTCGACAATCTCGACGGCGAGGTAAGCTTTCTCGACGTCATCTATTTCACGATGATCTCCATTACCACGACCGGTTTTGGCGACATCGCCCCCATTTCGGATCGCGCGCGGCTGGTCGAGGCGGTGATCGTCACGCCAATTCGCTTCGCGGTTTTCTTCATTTTTGTGGGTACGGCCTACAATTTCATCATCAAGCGCAGCTGGGAGAAATGGCGCATGGCCCGCATTCAGGAACAGCTTTCCAACCACATCGTGGTGCTCGGCTACGGCATTTCCGGTTCCGAAGCGGTCGGTGAACTGATCGAGCGTGGAACCGACCCGTCCTGCATCGTCGTTATCGATCCAAGCGAGGAAAGGCTTCACGAGGCGGAAGCCCTGGGCTGCAACATCATGGCCGCCGATGCGACGCGTGATCAGACGCTGAAAGCCGTCCGCATCAGCGAAGCTCAGAACGTTCTGGTATCCGCAGGTCGCGATGATACGACGATCCTGATCACATTGACCGTGCGCGCCCTTGCGCCGCATGTGCCGATCAGCGCAGTTGTGCGGGCGGACGATAACGAATCCCTGGCCAGGCAGGCTGGCGCAAACAATGTTATCAACCCCGTTCGTTTTACCGGACTGCTCCTCGCCGGAAGCGCGAAGGGCGAACATATCGCTGAGTATCTTGCCGACCTCGCCAGCGTTTCGGGCCGCGTGCAGCTTGTCGAACGCCGGATTACCGATGAAGAGTGCGGCCTGGCCATCAGCGAACTAAAAACAGGCGGCCGCGGCTTGCGCGTTTATCGCAACGGTCGGGCGCTCGGTTTCTGGGAAGACGAATGCCAAACTCTTCAGAGCGGCGATGTCGTGGTGGAAATCATACCCACGCCGAACGGCGAAACCAATGGCGATGGGCGGGATCGCGACGATCTGATCGACGCATAGGCTAACGGAACAGCAGAAAAACTCCGCCCATCGCTGCCATGCCGACAATGAAGTGCCCGGCATCGATAAGAAAGAGCGTCAGCGTTTTGCGCATAAAAAGATAGTTGATGCCGATCGCCGGCACCATAATGGTGGCGCCGAAGCCAACAGCCATCATCATCACAGCACGATCACTGGCCCCGCTACGCGCAATCGAATGTCCGAGTGTCAGTGCGATCATCAGTTCGGCGATGAAGGCGAGACCGAAAATCAGGCCCATGTTGCCGCGCTTTAACTGTTCATCGGAAAGGCCTGCCGCTTTCTGCCAAGCCTTTCCGAACACCATTCCATACCAGATGACGCCGACCAGAAAGAACGCCACGGCACCGAGCACCACCGCCAACCAGTTGATTTCGCCCATTTCCCATCCTTCCACTAATGCGCAATACGCACGACGCTAGCGCAATGGTGCATAGAGGTGTAGAGGCGCGCGCAATCATGACCACCACTACCACCCCGATCCCCGACCAGAAGAAGGTCGGTATGGTTTCCCTCGGCTGCCCGAAAGCGCTGGTCGACAGCGAACGCATTCTAACCCGTCTACGCGCGGATGGCTATGCGATGAGCCCGGATTACGCCGGTGCCGATGTGGTCCTTGTGAATACATGCGGCTTTCTCGATTCGGCCAAGGAAGAAAGCCTTGCTGCCATCGGCGAAGCAATCGCGGAAAATGGTCGTGTGATCGTGACCGGCTGCATGGGCGAGGAGGCCGACGCCATCCGCGCTGCCCATCCGCAGGTCCTCGCCGTGACAGGTGCGCATCAGTACGAACAGGTGGTGGACGCGGTTCATACCTATGCCCCGCCCTCCCAAGGTCCGTATGTCGACCTGATCCCCCAGCCGGATATCAAACTGACGCCGCGCCATTACAGCTATCTGAAGATCTCCGAGGGCTGCAACCACTCCTGCGCCTTCTGCATCATTCCGGATCTGCGGGGCAAGCTAGCCAGCCGCAGGATCGATGCGGTGCTGCGCGAAGCAGAGAAGCTGGTTGCCGCAGGGACGAAGGAACTGCTGGTAATCAGTCAGGATACCAGCGCCTACGGTGTCGACACACGCCACGAAACCCGCAGCTGGAAGGGCCGTGATGTTCGTGCGCATATGACCGATCTTGCGCGGGAACTGGGACAGCTCGACATTGGCGGCGGCACCCCTCCGTGGGTTCGGCTGCATTACGTGTACCCCTACCCCCATGTAGATGCGGTAATTCCGCTCATGGCCGAAGGGTTGCTGACGCCTTATCTCGACATACCCTTTCAACATGCGAGCCCCAAGGTCCTTCGCGCAATGAAGCGTCCTGCAAACGAGGCGAAGGTGCTGGACCGCTTGAAGGGCTGGCGGGGAATTTGTCCTGAAATCGCTATTCGTTCTAGCTTTGTCGTCGGCTTTCCCGGAGAGACCGAAGAGGATTTCCAGTACCTGCTCGACTGGCTGGAAGAGGCTCAACTGGACCGTGTGGGCGCATTCCGCTTCGAACCGGTCGATGGTGCACAGGCCAACAATCTGCCTGATCCGGTGCCGGAATCCGTCAAAGAAGACCGCTATGCCCGCATCATGGAAGTGACTGAGCGCATCAGCGCTGCCAAGCTTCGCGACAAGATCGGGAAATCGATCCCCGTGATAATCGACGAGGTTGGCGAGCCCGACGAAGATGGTGACATTGGCGCAACCGGTCGCAGCCAGGCGGACGCGCCAGAAATCGACGGCGCGGTTTACCTTCGCAACGTACGTCCAGACCTGTCGGCAGGCGACATCGTGGATGTTTTGATCGAAGATAGCGATGCGCATGATCTTTTCGGAGCAGCCTGCGCCTAATGCGATTTTAGGGCGTCGCCCGAATGCGCTCCTTCGACACCACAACCCTTATGCCGTTCAGCAACAAGGGTAATTTGCCGCCGCGTTCGCAACTGCCTGTCGACGTATCAGCGTTCTTTACCGGTAATTCCTAAAGCCAAATTTACCACTGAAACCCACGGTTTGGTGGGAACCCGGTGGATTCTCTCACCCATCGTCAAACCTTTTTTAAACTTAAGACCTCCATAAGGGTACTCGATGGGCGAAACACGCACCTCGAACCCTGCCAGGCATCTCCTTGCCCGGACACGTACGCTTTTTAGCGGCCGTGTGTTCGAACGTCTGCGCCACGTACTTTGGGCCGGACTGATCAGCCTTGCCCTATTTGCCATCACCTTTTTCGATCCGATCGATCAATTCCTGTGGTTGATCCAGTCTCGGATCGCTGATCGCAGCCCATCAGGAGATGTGGTTTTCGTCTCTTCGGACGAAGTTCTGAACGACCCTGAAGACTCTACGCATCGCTACGAAGTAGCTAGTGCTCTTGACGAACTTGATCGGCGCGGAGTGGGCGCGGTCTTTCTCGACATTACTTTTTCAAGTTCTGACGATTCAGAAGCCGATGAACGGTTAGCCCGTGCTATAGAGGACCTAGGACCGCGCATTACTCTTGTAGATAGAATTACAGAAGGAAACGGTTTACATAACACTTGGGAAACAACGTCGCCCGAGATCGCTCGTTCGACTAAGCATGTGATTTCAGATACGACCGATCGTAGCTGGTCGGGATTCGCATGGGAGTTACATTATTCCTACCATGCACATGGGCAATCGCGTCCATCTTTGGGAGCAGCGATAGCCCGCGCCCACGGTGGCTCAAAAAGTACTTTCCCGGTCGATTACGGCTTTCAAAGCCGACAGATCCCTCAACTTCCGCTCGCAGAACTGCTGCCCCCTAAGATGTCGAGCGATGCGAGGCCGCTTGATCTATCCGGCAAAGTCGTAGTGATTGGGCACAACATCGCAGTTCCCGGTGTTCAGCAAAACATACCCCGCCGTGTCGATGTACCCGCTACTTTGATCGACATATATGCTGGTGAAACGTTAAAGGCGGGGTCCTTCCGGCATCTTCGCGGGCCCTACATCATTGCTCTATTTGCCGCGCTTCTTGTTTTGGGCTTACTCGTTTGCAAAACGCGAGCGCGACGGTGGCCTGCGTATGCCATCATTTCGACGCTAATACCTGCGCTTTTAATCGGCACAGCTTACACCGGCATGCGCTTAGATCTTTCCTATGCTATTGGCTTGTTGGGATTTTATGCCGCATTCCGGTCTCGCAGCCGATGGAAGCGGCGGGTTGAAATGGTAAATCCGGATACGGGCTTGCCGAAACTACGCGCACTAGAAGCCCGGCTAATCCGTGAAAAGCTATTCTCAGGACACGTAGTGATCGCAAAAATTCAGAACTACGAAAGAGTTCTGAAGACCCTTCGTTCGGATGAAAAGGGCAGCTACGTTTTGAAAGTCGTCGATCGTTTGCGAGCGACCGATCCAAACCTCGCAATCTACAACGATGGACACCATTTGGGTTGGTACGTTTCCGGCGCGGAGACAGATAGCGTTATCGATCATCTCGAAGGCTTGCGCGCAATATTTGCCGCACCTGTCGAGGTTAGTAGCCTTTCGGTCGATGTCGGAATCACGTTTGGCGTTGCGTCAATTGAGGGAGATCCCTCAGTTCGCCTGGCGGCGGCAGTCGCAGCTGCGGAAGAGACCTCTGAGGCTCATAATCCGATTGCGGTAGCAGAAAATGGATCTCACACAGACCTTTTGTGGGATATATCGCTACGTGCGCGCATCGATGAAGCCATGGAGGCCGAGGAAATCTACTGCGTTTATCAACCGAAAATTGATCTCGTCTCCAAAGAAGTGATCGGCGTGGAGGCTTTAGTGCGGTGGCACGATCCGGCTCGCGGCTTCATTTCACCGACCCACTTCATTCAACAGTGCGAAAAAGCCGGCCGTATGGAGCACCTCACTCGATATGTACTCTACAGTGCCTGCGCTGCCGCAAAATCTTTGCAGATGAGTGGCCGTTACATCACTATGTCCGTGAACATATCGGCCACGTTGCTGGGCGACATGCGTATAGCGGGAATTGTTCGGCATGTTCTCGAAGAAACACGGTTTGATCCGCAACAGCTAGTTTTGGAAATCACCGAAACCTCGCGCATTTCGGACTATTCCGTCGCAGCAACTGTATTGACTGAACTAAAGTCTATCGGCGTCAAAATCTCAATGGATGATTTTGGAGTAGGTGCTGCAAGCTACGAAGCCTTTTACGAATTGCCATTCGACGAAATAAAGATTGATCGGCTATTCGTTTCCAACATGGCGAAAGATCCCAAAGCTCGGGCAATTGTTGCGAGCATCGCCGCAATGGGGCGTGAAGCGCGAATCACTGTTGTCGCGGAGGGGCTGGAAAATCCGCAGGACATCACATTGCTTGAGGTTGTCGGCTGTCAGCAAGTCCAGGGGTTCGCCTTCTCGCGACCAGTTTCACTAACTAACCTATTGGAATATAACAATCTGCGCAGAAAAACGGCAGCAAGCAAGATGATTTAATCTTTACAAACAAACATGGTTAATGAAATATAACTCCTGCACCAACAGGAGGCTTGACCATGTGGAATATTTGGAAGTGGCTGATGACCGAAGACTGATCGGTCTCATTCGATAAAAATCATAGGGACCCCTGGTTGGGGTCCCTTTTTCGTTTGTGCATGCCGAAACGAACGCCCCCGTGCAGCGTTCACCACGCATATGCCGATCATCATCGAAACCCGCTTCGCCTTTCACCTCGGCGCCCCGACAGATGTCTTGCTGCAATTCGAAGCGGCGCAAATTCCGGAACAGAGAATACTTTCGACCGAAACTCGACTGGGAAGCAGTGTCCATTGCGCGCGCGTCCCTGCGAAAGACGACATCGGTGAGAGGATCTGGGTCCGTACCGAAGGCGACTTCGAAGTCGCGTATCGGGCCGAGGTCGAACTCGACCGACAGCTATCCCCGCTGGAAGATCTCTCGCGCCTTCCCCCACATGAAATGCCCGGAGATGTGGTCGAGTATCTGTTCGATAGCCGTTATTGCCCGGCCGACGACTTTCAGACATTCGTGGAATCGCGCTTTGCCGATACAACCGGTGGAGCAAGGGTCGCGGCAATCCGTGACTGGATTAACCAGCATTTCAGCTACGTTCCTGGCAGCTCGACGACCAAGACCGGTGCGGCCGAAAGCTTCATCGCTCGCCAAGGCATCTGTCGCGACTACGCGCATATGCTCGTAACGCTTGCGCGCGCGAGCACCATTCCTGCCCGCTATGTCGCATGTTACGCGCCTGGCGTCGATCCGCCAGACTTTCACGCGGTAGCGGAAGTTTTCCTGGCCGATCCGTTTACGCGCGACGGGGGCACATGGCAGCTCGTAGATGCCACGGGCATGGCCGACCCCGCCGAAACCATAAAGATCGGCGTAGGCAGGGACGCCGCCGATGTCAGCTTTCTGACAAGTTTCGGCGCCAATGATTTCCGTTCAAGTTCGGTTCGCGTTACGAAAGAATAGGAATGCAGCCGGCTGGCATGCATTGCGTGCCCCTGATAACCGCCGCTCGAGGGAGAAAAGATGTGAGTGGGTGGCCCCAGGCATGACCTTGACCGCAGATCGACTGCTTTTGTTCGGCGCGACTGGCGATTTGTCGCAGCGCATGCTGCTTCCATCCTTATGCGCTCTCGACGCCGATGGGCTGCTCGAACCCGACCTCAAGATCGTAGGGACGGCTCGATCGGAAATGTCCACGAAGGAGTTTCGGGATTTCGCTCGGGAGGCGCTCGAGAAATACCTGCCGGATCACCGACGCGGCGGCGTAGCCGAATTCCTCAATCGCCTAAGCTACGTGCCGGTCGATGCTACCACGCTCGAAGGCTATGACGAACTTGCCCGCGAGGTGGGCGAATACGTGAAGGGGTTGGCGATCTTCCTTTCGACCGCACCAAGCCTGTTCGAAGCGACGATCGACGGTCTTGTTCACGCCGGGCTGACCAAAGGCAATGTTCGTATCGGTCTGGAAAAGCCTCTCGGCATCGATCTGTCATCGAGCGAAGAAATAAACGATGCAGTCGCCAAGGCGTTCAGCGAAGACCGTATTTTTCGCATCGATCACTATCTCGGCAAGGAGACGGTCCAGAACCTTCTCGCATTGCGGTTTGCCAACATACTGCTCGAGCCCGTGTGGAACTCGAACTACATCGATCACGTCCAGATCACCGTAGCGGAAACCGTCGGCCTGGAATCGCGCGTAGCCTATTATGACGATAGCGGTGCGTTGCGTGACATGGTTCAGAACCACATGCTGCAGCTGCTGGCGCTGGTGGCGATGGAGCCGCCGACGAGCTTTGGCTCTACCGCAGTGCGCGACGAAAAGGTCAAGGTTTTACGCGCCCTTCGTCCAGTAGCTGCCGATGAAACCGTTACCGGCCAATACAGGGCAGGCGCAGTCAATGGCAGCCCGGTCCCCGGCTATGATGAAGAGCTAGGCAGGGACAGCGATACCGAGACGTTCGTTGCGCTGAAGGCGCATGTCGACAACTGGCGCTGGAAGGGAGTCCCCTTCTACCTACGAACCGGCAAACGGTTGCCCGAGCGGGTAACCGAGATCGTCGTGCAGTTTCGGTGTGTCCCGCATTCGATTTTTGAAGGCCGGGGTGCGACCACTCAGCCCAACCGCCTCGTCATCGGAATCCAGCCGGAAGAGAATGTCCAGCTTTCCATGATGGCAAAGGTCCCCGGGCTCGATCGCGAAGGGATCAGGCTGCGCCAGATTCCGCTCGATATTGCCATGCCGGATGCTTTTTCCGGGACCGTGAGGCGCATCGCCTATGAACGTTTGCTGCTCGACCTCATCGAGGGCGACCAGACCTTGTTTGTGCGGCGTGACGAGATCGAGGCGCAGTGGGAATGGATCGATGCCATCCGCCAATTGTGGGCAGACAAAGGCATAAAGCCAAAAACCTATGGGGCGGGCAGTTGGGGACCAAATGCTGCCATCGCTCTTGCAGAACGGGACGGGGTGAGCTGGCATGACGAATAAAACGCTCAACGATACCATTCATCGCGTTACCCAGCGCGTGATCGAGAATTCCCGGGACAGCCGGGCCGACTATCTCGACTTGATGGATCGGGAGGGCGAGCGGCAGGTCAATCGCGGCTCCCTGTCTTGCTCCAACCTCGCCCATGCCTTTGCCGGGGCGGAGGAGGATCAGGAAGCCATACGTGCTGCGCGCGGCCCCAATCTGGGCATCGTGACCGCCTACAACGATATGCTGTCGGCGCATCAGCCCTATTATCGCTATCCCGAGCGGATGAAGATCTGGGCGCGCGAAGTCGGCGCGACGGTGCAGGTGGCCGGCGGGACCCCGGCGATGTGCGACGGCGTCACTCAGGGCGAGGCCGGAATGGAGCTTTCGCTCTTCAGCCGCGATACGATCGCGCTCTCGACGACGATCGCCCTCAGCCATGCGATGTACGATGGCATGGCGCTGCTGGGCATTTGCGACAAGATCGTTCCGGGGCTCCTCATGGGCGCGCTGCGTTTCGGGCACTTGCCAGCGATCTTCGTGCCGTCTGGACCGATGGGCACAGGCATATCCAACAAGGAAAAGCAGCGCACCCGCCAGCTCTACGCAGAGGGCAAGGCCACCCGCGATGAATTGCTGGCGAGCGAAATGGGCAGCTATCATTCGCCGGGCACATGCACGTTCTATGGAACCGCCAATTCCAATCAGATGATGATGGAAATGATGGGCCTGCATGTACCGGGCGCGGCCTTTGTGCAGCCTGGCGCCAAATTGCGGCAGGAGCTGAGCCGCGCAGCTACCCATCGCCTCGCCGCAATCGGGAAATCGAGCGAAGACTTCCGTCCGCTGGCGCGAGTGGTGGATGAAAAGGCTATCGTTAACGCGGCCATCGGCTTGCTGGCGACGGGCGGGTCAACCAATCATGCGATCCACATACCGGCAATGGCACGCGCGGCAGGCATCCGGTTCGACTGGAACGATCTGTCGGAGCTGTCCAGCGCCGTGCCGCTGGTAGCGCGCGTTTACCCCAACGGGTCGGGCGACGTGAACCATTTCCATGAAGCTGGCGGCATGGGCTATGTGATCGGCACGCTGCTGGATGAAGGATTGGCGCACCGCGATATCCTTACCATCTGGGACGGCGGCTTCGAAAGCTACAGCAAAGAACCCGGCATGAACGGCGACGATCTGACGTGGCGCGACCCGGGACCGTCGGGGGATACGGAGATGCTGCGGCCGGCTTCGGACCCGTTTCAGGCAGACGGCGGCATGCGTCTCGTGCAGGGGAATTTAGGAAGGGCCTGCTTCAAATCCTCCGCCGTGAAACGCGAGCGCTGGACCATCGAAGCGCCCTGCCGGGTTTTCGAAACGCAAAAGGATGTCAATCAAGCGTTTGAATTGGGCGAACTACAGTGTGATGTAGTGGTTGTAGTGCGGTTTCAGGGGCCGAGAGCAAACGGTATGCCCGAATTGCACAAGCTGACCCCTGCCCTCGGCGTTCTGCAGGACCGCGGGTACAAGGTCGCGTTGGTGACAGATGGCCGCATGTCCGGCGCATCGGGCAAGGTGCCCGCGGCAATCCACTGCACACCCGAGGCGCTGGGCGGCGGACCGCTGTCGAAACTGCGCGACGGCGATATCGTGCGCGTTTGCGCAGCGACCGGACAGCTTTCCACCGATGCCGATCTCGATGCACGCGAGCCGGCCCCTGCGCCCGAACCCGAAACCGGAATGGGCCGCGAACTGTTCGCCATGTTCCGCAGCAATGCCGACGGAGCCGAACAGGGAGCGTCTTCGATGATGGCGATGGCAGGCCTGTGACGATGGAACTGGTCAGCGTCGACATCGGGGGCACACACGCTCGCTTCGCCATCGCGACCGTTGCCGATGACGGCACGATCAGCCTGAGCGAACCGGAAACACTGCATACCGAGGATCATGCCAGCTTCCAGACGGCGTGGGAGGATTTTCGCGGGCGGATGGGCGGATCCCTGCCGCCGCGCGTGTCGATGGCGATCGCGGGCCCCGTTGGCGGCGAAGTCATCCGCTTTACCAACAATCCCTGGATCATTCGCCCGGCACTGGTGAGGGAAAAGCTGGGCGTCGAACAATACTGCATCGTCAACGATTTCGAAGCGGTTGCCCATGCGGTCGCGCGTGTCGACGAGGACCAGTTCATCCACCTCACCGGCCCCGACAAGCCGCTGGCACCGACGGGCCGGCTGAGCGTGCTCGGCCCCGGTACCGGCCTGGGGGTGGCGCATCTCTATCGCGAGGCTGACGGCACATACCGCGTGTCGGCGACCGAAGGCGGCCATATCGATTTCGCCCCGCTCGACCAGATCGACGATGCCATCCTGGCGCGTCTGCGCAAGCGGCACGTACGGGTATCGGTCGAGCGCGTGGTGGCGGGCCCGGCCATCTCCGACATCTATCAGGCGCTGGCATCCATGGAAGGCCGACCGGTCGCCGAGGAAGACGACATCGCGATCTGGAAGCGCGGGCAGGATGGCAGCGACAGCCTCGCTGCTGCGGCAGTCGATCGTTTCTGCATGTCGTTGGGCAGTGTTGCGGGCGACATCGCCCTTGCCCAAGGCGGTTTCGGCGGGGTCGTGATCGCGGGCGGCCTTGGTTATCGCATCCGGGACACGCTGCTCAAATCGGGCTTTTCCGAAAGGTTCAAGTCCAAGGGACGCTTCCAGGAGCTGATGGCCTCGATCCCGGTCAAGCTCATCGTTCATCCGCAGCCCGGCCTGTTCGGGGCCGCCGCAGCCTTCGTCAGGGAACACCCATGACCATAGCCGACATCATGCAGACCGCCCCGGTAATCCCGGTGATCGTGGTCGACGATCTGGAACATGCCAAGCCGCTGGCACGGGCGCTCGTCGCTGGTGGCCTGCCCATCCTGGAAGTGACCTTGCGGACACCTGTCGCGCTGGATGCGATCCGTGCGATGAGCGAGGTCGAAGGTGCTATCGTGGGTGCAGGCACTGTGACCAATGAGCGCGACCTTGCCAGTGCGGTCGATGCAGGAAGCCGGTTCATCGTTTCGCCGGGCCTGACCAAGCCGCTGGGCAAGGCGGCAATCCGCGACGACATTCCGTTTCTGCCCGGCATCGCCAATGCCGGAGACATCATGCGCGGGCTCGATCTGGGGCTGACGCATTTCAAGTTCTTCCCCGCGATGGCGGCTGGCGGATTGCCGGCCCTCAAAGCCTTGGCAGCGCCCTTCGGCCAGTGTCGCTTCTGCCCGACCGGCGGCGTTTCGCTGGACAATGCGGCAGAGTGGCTTGCGTTCGATCCCGTGCTCTGCGTGGGCGGCAGCTGGGTCGCGCCGCGCGGAGCGGTAGATGAAGCCAAAGTCGAACAGCTCGCCCGTGAGGCTTGCGCGCTGCGCGGTTAGCGCGACCGCCTGCCATCGTGCCCCAATGGGACGGCTTTTTGCGCAAAGTGGAACATTAAGCGTTTTGCGGGCATAACCTGTCCATGGATGTGATTCTGAAGTGGATCGGCGGCGGAACCGTCGCGGCTGCGTTCGTTCTGGCGGGCGTTGCGATCGGTAGCGGAGCGTCCGCCGAAAACCCGCTTGCCGGCGCATCCGTATCCAAGGCGCCTGTCGCGGCGAAACCGGTTCATGCCCATGGTGCGATCGCTGCAAAGGCCATTGCCGATGCAAAGCGGCTTTATACCGTGCGCCGCATCCTTCCGATCGAAGGGCCGATCAAATACGGCGAATGGCACTGGGACGACGAAGGCGTGCCGGACGGCCCGCTGCTGGTCACGGTGGATCTGGAAGCGCGGGTCATCTCGATCTTCCGGGGCGGTTATGAAATCGGCGCGGCTGCAGTCATGCTGGGCACGGACGACCATCCGACCCCCACTGGCGTATTCCCGATCCTGTGGAAGCAGCGGCACAATGTGTCCGAGAAATACGGTAATGCCCCCATGCCATGGAGCATGTTCCTGACATCCGACGGCGTTGCCATTCATGGCGGTAGCGAAGTCCAGAACGGCTATGCCAGCCACGGCTGCGTAGGCGTGCCGGACGAGATTGCCGAGCGGCTGTTCGCCATTGCCAAGAAGGGCGACAAGGTCGTGATTACCAATGGCCAGCGGATGAGCCACGGCGACAGCATCATCTAGCGATGCGGGTCATCCGGTCCGGCGCGGGATTTCCGGGCGGAAGACCCACAGACATTCGCCCCCACGGTCCTCCACATGGGCCTGCAAGCCGCCGACATTCGATTTTCTGCCAGCGACCAGACTGTCCGCCAGCTCCGCCGCCTCGCCCTGCCCGATGCTTTTGCCGAACCGGCGGTAGATCGTGCGGATCACGCCTGCCCTGATCAGGCCATGCGGTACGCCGGTGCGCAGGGCCGCATAGCAAACCGCGTCGTCGACCGGGGTCACGCATTCGGCATATTCACGGCCGACCATCCATTCGATCGCGTCGTTGGCTTCGGCAAGAAAGCCGGCACTTTTCTCGATCGCCGAAATGTCGAGCCAGTCGCATTCGGCCAGCGCACGGCGCATGCGCACCCTGTCGTAGCGATCGTCATGGTTCGACGGGTCATCGACAGCCGACCAGCCGAACCGTTCGACGATGGCCGCCAGTTCATCGCGGCGCCAGCGCAGCAAGGGACGGACTAGCCCGACCGGAACCGAGGGTACCGAGCCAAGGGCCCGGATCGCCGACAGCCCGGCCAGACCGCTGCCACGATTGAGCCTCATCAGGAATGTTTCGGCCTGGTCATCCATCTGATGAGCCGTGGCCAAGGCGCAGAGATCGTTTTCCTCGGCCCAATCGCCCAGTGCCGCGTAACGGGCCTTGCGCGCCTGTTCCTGCGTATTGCCGCGCGCAACGGATACGCTGAGCGTCGTGTGCGCTATGCCGAGTTCGGCACAATAGCGGGCCACCCCGTCCGCTTCATCGGCGCTTTCCGGACGCAGGCCGTGATCGACCGTTGCCGCCTTTACCCTGCCGGGCAGTGCCGCATGGGCGAGCAGGAGCAGGGCGAGGCTGTCCCCGCCCCCCGAAACAGCGAGGCCCAATGCGGCCCCGGGCCTGTCCATTCCCGGCCAGAGGGGAGCGAGGCCGCCCCGAAAACGCTCGATCAGCGGCGGATCGAGCGATCCGTCAATTGCACTTCACCTTGCCGCGATTGGCATCGTACTGGCCTTGCAGGCGGCCAGAGGCGAGCGCGGGATATGTTTCTGCAAATTCCGCCAGGGCGATACATGCGCGGCGCGTATCGTTCAGCGCGATCATCGATTCTGCCAGATACAGCAAGCTGTCACCAGCGCGCGCACCGGTCTTGTCGTCCTGATAGTTTTTCAGGAACCAAGGGGCCGCTTCCTTGGCCTTCCCATCGTCGAGATAGGCACGGCCCAGGAGGTTGCGGCCATAGGTAGCGCGCCAGTGATTGGGGTTCTGTTCCACGAACATGGTCAGCTGCTGCTGCGCTTCGGGATAAAGCTTCGCTTCCCACAGGCGGAAGCCGTAGGAATATTCATCGTCGAGCGGATCGTCCGTCTGGGGTTTGGCGATGGCCTGGACCTTCGCCAGCCGTTCCTGCGTAGGCCCGGCCTGGGCCGCAGGGGCTGGAGCCGGTGCGGGCGTCGCACCGGCACTGGACGACGAGGTCGAGGTGGGCACCGGAGTGAAAGTCGACGAAGGCGCCGGCATGCTGCCCGACCGCGCCGCTTCGAGGGCTTCGACCCGTTCCGCCAGCAGACGGATGGTATTGCCGTTTTCTTCGTTCAGGGCAGTCTGGCGTTGGAGCTGCGTTTCCAGCGCATCGAGCCGGGCCAGAATATCCGTGACCGCAGTGGTGGATGTCGACGGAGCAGTGGGCCGCGCTGTGGGCTGTGCGCTGATTTCCGGTTCGAAGAAGCGCCCGTCGGCGCCGGGGAATACCTTGCGCTGAAGCGCACGAACTTCCGATTCGAGACGGCGCAGGCGCGCTTCGTCATTGCCGTCCTGCGGCAAGGCAGGCGTCGAAGTGGCCAGCAGGGCAAAACCCGCACCCACGAAGGAGAGGTGACGGGCGAACGATCCGAAAGTCATCGGGAGAAGCTCCACACGAGTATTTATAGTAACCAAAACTGCACTAGGGCCGCGAAGCTGTCGAGGCCATGAAGGGGCTTATCCCCTTTCGACAGAAGGGCGATTCAGCCGCCGCTGGGCGCCGGTGTTGCAGGGCCGGCAGGCTGATCGGCGCGCGCCAGCAATGCCTCTGCCGTCACCGGAACATCCTTGATGATCTCGTCCTCTTCCGAAAGCTTGGGAACAGCGCGACCGCCGACCGTAATTGCAAGGGCATAGGGGCGCCCGGTCCAGACCTGCGGCCCTTCGGCATCGGCGGG
>CESL01042933.1_pt1 | contig 18504 bp, 18 predicted proteins | sample 531221 | NCBI WGS metagenome assembly CESL01 (sample SAMEA2622197, study PRJEB7988) | marine metagenome | biome: marine biome (ENVO:00000447); feature: mesopelagic zone (ENVO:00000213) & marine oxygen minimum zone (ENVO:01000065); material: "saline water (ENVO:00002010), including plankton...
AGGGGCAGCAATTTCAGCAATTGGAGCACTTAATGGATGGATTTTAATAACAAGTTATATGCCTATGACAATGGCTAATGATAAACTTTTTCCCCAAGTATTTAATAAAAAAAATAAAAAAGGTTTTCCAATTATAAGTTTGTTAGTAGGAAGTATTCTTACATCATTTGTAATGACTATGAATTTTACAGAAGGATTAATTGATAGATTTGAGTTTTTGATTCTATTAACTACATTATCTACTCTTATTCCATATTTATTTGTTAGTGCTTCTTATATACTCTATCATATCGAAAAAAAGTATTTAAAAATTAAAATTTTTAAATCTTCTATTCTTGGTGTATTAGGTATTAGTTATTCTGTATGGGCAATTTTTGGTTCAGGAATTGAATCTGTATACTATGGGTCTATATTATTAATAATTGGAATACCATTTTATTATATAATGAAAATAAAAAAACCCTCTTAAATAGAGGGTTTTTATAAACAAGTAATAATCTGTTTTTATTTAGGATCTTGATATTTGTAGTAATCTTCTACAGGAATCATTAAGTGATCATAACCAGTCCCTTTAAACATTATGTATGGTGCACCGGTATTGAAATCAGTGCTGTTTCCAGCTAATGTAGCAGGATCTTTTGGGAATAACATTAAGTGTGGTCCAGACTCTATCCATTGACCTTCAGCTGAATCCTCTTTGTTTAAAACCATTTGTTTAGAATTATCTTCTCCCATGTCGCCATGAAGCATCCAAGCCCAACCATCAGCATCCATTTCAGGAGGATCGCCATTCATAAAAGCCGAAACCCATTTAAATGATTCTCCATCACCTACCATTGGCATAGCCTCATGTGCATCTTTCCATCCATTCTCTGGATCAGCAGGTCCTCTTGGATTTGCTGGCATTGCAGTCCATCCATTTGTACCTTCTCTTAATACAGTACCATCTGCATCAACAACTGTACATTTAGCAGCTATATAAGAAGGTGCAGCTGTACTATAAGCCCAAACTTTCCATTCAGTTGATGTATGCGGGCCTTCAGGTTCTCCATTGGATATAACCTTTTCTATCTCAATAATTTCTGGCTCAGGAGTAAATGAGTCAGTTATTTTTTTAACAGCAGTGTTATTACAAGATGTAAGCATACATAATGTAAATAATAATATTAGTTTTTTCATAATGTTTTTGTTTTGATAATTTAAATTTAATAAAAATTAATTTATTTTCACTTCCATAAGAGGATCGTATTTACAACATAGTGGTAAATTTTCATATTTATCCGCATCATATTCTACTAATTCTGTGCCGTAACCAGAATTGGCAATTGCTTGATGAACACTCAGTAAATCTATAATTTGAGAATCATAAACTAAACTAAGCTGCTTTGTTTGCACATCCCAATCTACTTTAATAACACCATCCAAAGAATTAGCAGCTGATTCAATAGTTTCTTTACACATTTTACAGTTTCCCTTAACTCCAAAAGAAGTTTCTGTACCCATGAGTTCAACTATTTTTTCTGGGTCAGGTTTTAAAATTGGTTCAGTACTATTTGAGGGCCAAAAAACCCATACAAATGGTGAAAAAATGATTATTGCAATTATTATTTTGGAATTTTTTTTCATGTTTTTACTTTAATGAATTGTTAGTGTCTTATAATAACAACATTCAGGCAAACTTTTATATACTTTTTCATTAGACTTATGAATTTCAGTATCATGGCCTAATTCAGAAATTTTTTTATGGATATTGTCAAGGTTTATTTTTTTGGAATTATATATAATAGAGAGGTTGTTTGAATCAATATCCCAACTAGCATACTTTACACCTTTAATTTTAACTGTTCCTTTTTCAATTCTTAATTTACACATATCACAAACACCACTAACCTTAAAGGAGGTCTTTGTAGTTTTATGATCTATTTCTTGACTATAAACGAAACTGCCAATAAAAAAAAGTAAAACAAATAAATATTTCATAATAAATTAATTTCAAGTTACAATTTTAATCTGAGTCCTATATAGATCAATGAGCCATGAATTGGAGCATAAATTTGAGAGCTGTCAAAATTTAACCCAAATGGGTTCTTAGAATCAAGAATAGGGTTATTCTGTGTATAATCTCCTATATTTTCACCACCAATATATACCTCAAATTTTGAAGAAAATACTCTCGTTACTTGAGTATTTATTAAATTATAAGAAGGTGAAAAACCATTTGATGTAACTAAAGAAGGATACATAGAATGTAATGGCAACCTTTGTTTACCTATCCAGTTATAGGTAATATCATATCTCCAATAAGAACCATTTTGACTAGTTTTTGATGAAAAATCTATGTTGGTAAAAAATCTGTTTTTAGGAGTCAATGGATTTTGTTTAAAACCTGAATTATATTGTTTTTTTACAACATAATTTTTATAAGCTGATTTAAGTTTCAGATTGTTTGATATTTGATAATCTAATTCTATTTGAAAACTCTTAGCAAAACTTTTTCCTTCAAGATTATAAAAATGTAATTCTCCTTGTTTTTCCCAATCTACAACAACTTGATTTTCAAAATCAGTAACATAATAATCCATAGTTATATCACCCTCTTGATTATTAAGGGAAAAACCTTGTCGAAAGCTAATACCATAATTCGAAGCCTTTTCAGATTCTAGACCATAAAAATTTCCATTATTATTATCAATAAAAATCTTTCGGCCAGTAGAAAATAATCCTTGATTCTCAGAAAAAATATTAGATGATTTTCTTCCCGATCCAACTGAAAATCTAAAAACTGATTTTTCTAATGGTTGATATCTAATATGAAATCTGGGAGTAAAAAAGGAACCTAAATTATTATGGAAATCGTACCTCAAACCAGCTACCAAACTTAACTTTTCTAAATTATCATAACTATATTCAAAAAAACTTCCAAATGATTTATCTTTTCTATTATAATTTTTCTGATCAATATCAACAATTTCATCAAAATCATCAAAAGAGTAACTAAAGCCTGCTTTAAACTTATTCATTGTATTCCCTAGAATTGAATTATAAATAAAATTTGAATAAAAACTATTTTGATTTATATTATAGTTCCTTAATCCAAAAAAAGACTCTTGTTTGTGCTTAGAGTAGGCCATTTGAAATCCGACGGACTGATAAGGAATTTTTGGATTTACGTAACCTAATTTAAAGTTTGAATCAAATCTATTAGTATTAATTTCCGTAAGCCATGGCAACCTTTTAACTTTCATGTTATCAACATCTTCACCTGAATCTTTTTCATCTTTCATAAATCTTAATCCTAAAAAACCTACTACTCCCTTTTCTACATTAGTATATTGCCATCTATTAAATATGTTTATTCCTTTTGATTTAGGATGGTCTAAAAAACCATCTAAATTATGATCATGAATACTATTATTCTCATTCATATGCAGAAAAAATCCTGTAGACACCAATTCGTTCATTTTTTTATTTAAATGAAAATTTAATTCATTTCTTCCCATATCAGAACTAAAAACATTTAAAAAAATAGGAGAGTCATTTATTGGTTTTTTTAACTCTACATTTATTTGGCCTGAGATACTTTCAAATCCATTTACAACACTTCCCATTCCTTTAGTAATCTGCATACTTTCTACCCAAGTTCCAGGAATAAATGATAATCCAAAAACTTGAGAGGCTCCTCTTGCCATCGGAATATTTTCTTCTGTAATCAATAAGTATGGACTTTCTAATCCAAGCATTCTAACCTGTTTTACTCCAGTAATTGCATTTGAATAACTTACGTCGATTGATGGGTTTGTTTCAAAACTTTCTGAAATATTACAACAAGCTGCCTTTAATAATTCATCGCTTGAAACATTAACTATATTTTGTGTTTTAAAATATGATTTTTGAATTGTATTTTTTCGTTTTGAAACAACAACCTCATCTAAATTATTAGATTCATTGGTTAATAAGTGATCATAATTATTAACTTTATCAATGATCACCACATCTTCTTTAAACCCTAACATTTTAAACACCAATAGATTAGTTGACTTAATAAAGGGTATAGAATAATTTCCATTTTTATCTGAAATAACTCCAATAGAAGATTCTTTCCAATAAATACTTACTCCTTCAATAGGAATTAATTTATTTTCATTATCTAAAAAAGAAACTTTTCCAGTCAATGATTCTTGTGAAAAAGATTTTGAAAATAACAGTAAAACAAAAAGAAATAATCTGATTTTCATTTATTAAGAAAAACTTTTGCTCTATTAATTGAATTGATTCTAATATCTTCCCAAAATAAACTAATATCAGCTTTATGATAATCCTTTACGGTTGAAACCAATATTTTTTTAAAAATTCCCATTTTGGGCAATTTGATATAAACTTTATTATCTATATGCTCAATTTTAACAGTATTTGGATATATTTTTTTATTAAAATATAGAAAACCTTTATGGTCTTCATAGTTAGAAGTTTTATTAGTATCCCATCTTATAGGATTTGAACATAACGCTCCTTTTATCCAATCTTGATTAACGGTAAGTGAAGCTTTTTTTGTCTTCCTTTCAGACATTAATCGATATGTATTCCAAGTAACAAAACCACCTGTTTCATCTTTAGTATTCATTAATTTTAAATTAATGAAATCTTTTTCTGTAATTTTAGTCCCAATTAAGTATGCCGCAACTAATTTTTTTTGAAGTGGTTTTCCATCAAAAAATTCTTGTAATATTTTTTTAGCATGACCAGCTCCTTGACTATGGCCAGCTATTATAATAGGTTTATTATCATTGTATTTTTCTAAAAAGATTTCAAAAGCTTTTTTGACATCAGTATAAGCCAATTCATATGCTTGTTCTCCTCCATTTAACCAAAAAGATTCTCTAAAAACTCTTATATGAGCTTGTCTATAATGAGGAACAAACAAATCTCCAACACTAGCCCAAGCTGAAGCTTGGTATTTAACACTTGAAGAATTTACAAAATATCGCATCTTTGGATCATAAATATCAGAATTCCATGATGTGTTTTTATTATCCCAAAATAAAGTTGGGTGAATAAAAAAAACATTTATATTCAATTTCTCATTTCCATTAATAAAAGAATTTAATTCTTTATTCTTTTTCAAAGGATGGACTGCCCATGAATCCAATTCATAATAGTTAGGAGGTTCAGATGGTATAAAACTTCCGTATTCTTCACTAGAATATTCAGATGAATTATTGAATTCTGACAACAATCCACAGGATGAAAAACAAAGAAATATTATAACTAAAAAACAATGTCTCATATTGCAAAATTAACAACAAAAATCGTGTTAAATGTATATAGTTTGCTAATTTTATAAAAAAAGATTTTTTATGAAAAAACCTTACCTATTTTTAATTCTGTATTTGTTTTTATTTAGTTGTAGTTTTCCTAATATGATTATGGTGGAACTTGAATCAAAAAATTCAACAGATGTTAATGGAAGTGTTGTCTTTATTGAAGAAGAAAACAAAGTTACTATGGTAGCTAGAATAGAAAATTTAGTTCCTGGAGAACATGCAATTCATTTGCATGAAAAATCTGACTGCTCTTCAAATGATGGGAAATCTACTGGAGGTCATTGGAATCCAACTTTAACTAAGCATGGTAAATGGGGAGATGAAAGCGGTTTTCATAGAGGAGACATAGGTAATTTTATTGCTAATGAAAATGGAATAGGAACAATTACATTTACAACAGACCTTTGGTGTTTAGATTGTGATGATAATATAAAAAATATACTAGGTAAAGCGGTTATAGTTCATCAAGGAATTGATGATTTAACTTCCCAACCCTCAGGGGCAGCAGGCTCAAGAATAAGTTGTGGAGGTATTATTAGTGAAAATGCATTAATATCTGATAAAGAATAATTACCATTCTCTTTCCTTATCATTTTTTTCAAGCAATGAAATTTCTTCTTGAGACAATACTTTTAAAAATGAAGGATGCTGCTCAATTGCAAATTCTATTTTTTTAACTATACTATCAATAGATTCATTTTCATAATCTATTTCTAAAGGGTTCTTGATTTCCATTGATTGTAAAATATCTCTTTTTTTTATTCTTATTCCTTTTTTATCAAAAGATCTTCTAAAACCATCAATAACTATAGGAATAACAATTGGCTTATATTTTTTAATTATATGAACTGTTCCTCTTCTTATTGGTTTAAAAGGGGTTGTGGTACCTTGAGGAAAAGTAATTACCCATCCATCATCAAGTGCTGTACCTATTTTAGTTATATCACTCATTTTAACTTGCCTAATTATATCTTCTCCACCTGATCTCCATGTTCTATCAATCGAAACGGATCCAACATAAGCTAAAATTCGTGGGAATAAACCATCCTTCATTGTTTCTTTTGCAGCAATAAAATAGATATTCAATTTTGGCTGCCATAGGTAAGTCATATTTTTAATAGAATCATCTCTTCCACTCAAGCTAGCATTAAAAACATGAAACATAGCACAAACATCCGCAAAATAAGTTTGATGATTAGATACAAATAATACATTATCTTCAGGAAGGGATCGCAAAATATCTGAACCTTCTATTTTCAATTTATTAAATTTATTAAATCTTCTGTGAGATAAAACTCCCAAAATTCTAATTAGCCATTTCTTTATAAATAAAATATGACCAAAAGGATTTCTTTTAAATAAATTCATTAATAAAATTTGGAAATGTAAATGTATTAAGAATTAACAACATCATTGAATAAAGAAATACATTCATTAATAATCATAGCAGTAGCTCCCCAAACAATTTGTTTATCAATAATATAACTTGGCACTGGCATTAATTTATTATTAACGCAAATTTCAGATTGTACTACTTTCATATTCATTAAATCATCAAATAATGGACTTATTACTAATGACACTTCATTAATGCAGGGATTAAATTTTGGTTGTTTATTATATATTCCTAAAAATGGCTGAACATTAAAATTACTTGGTGGAATATAAAATTTGGATAAAGGTTTAATAATTTCTATAAAGGATTTATCTAATCCTAATTCTTCTACTGTTTCTCTAATTGCAGTCTGCTTTAAATCAAAATCAGAATCATCCTTTTTTCCACCAGGAAAACTAACTTGATTAGAATGTATACCATTGTAAGTGTTTCTTAAAATTAGTGTCATTCTAGTATTATTATTATTATCTCCATAAAATAAAACCAAAACGGCTGCTAGTTTAGGATTTTTTGGAATAAAGCCATCTAAAATCTGTTTTATTCTAGCTGGTGGAGCTAATTTTAAAAGAGAATTATTTCCCGGAAGATCAAAATCGCTTATTTTTAATAAAAATTTTTTAAAATTTGAAAAATGCATTTAATAAAGATATTGATGTTTATAAGCTTATTAAGTTTTGTCTCTTGTAAAGATATCAGTAATAATAAGCCTACAAAAAAAATAATCTTAAAAAAAGAAATTAAAACAAAACCTATTGAAAAAAAGGAAATTTTTCTTTTAAATGATAAAAATGCAATACCATTTTTTTATGAATATGAAAAAAAGAATAAAGAAAATCTTGTCAGAATAATAACTGATTATGGAAACATTGATATTGAATTATTCCAAAACACTCCATATCATAGAGCAAATTTTATTTTTTTAACAAAAAAAAATTATTTTGAAGGAGAATATTTTCATAGAGTTGTTAAAGACTTTATCATTCAAGGAGGAAATTCTGACAATCGAAAAACATCTAAAAAAAGAAGATCTATTGGTAGATACCTTCTTCCCCCTGATACAAAAAAAGGACACAAACATCATAGAGGAATTGTATCGATGCCTAGTAGTGAGATTGAAAATCCTCATAAACTTGCTTCACCATATGAGTTTTTTATAGTTCAAAAAAAAGATGGAGCATATCATTTAGATGGTAACTATACAGCATTTGGAAAAGTAATTAAAGGAATGAATGTAGTCGATATCATTGCTAATTTAGAAACAGATAAAAGAGAATGGCCAATAAATAATGTTAGGTTTAAAACTGTAATAATAAATTAGTATCAAAACATCTAAATTCTATTAAATTTTATAATTTTAATAAGAATATCTTATACCTGTGACTATAGTTCAATTCAATGATGTTAATATCATAAGTCCAATTAAAAACAGAAAAGTAATAAGAAAATAGAAAGAATTATTAATAAAAAGCAACTTGAAGATCTGGCTTATTTAACACAAACTCTTTTGCCCAAATAATAAGTTCCTGGTACTCGTATGGTAAAAGTGTTAAAGAAGCTTTACGTAATTCTTTTTTAAAAAGCGCGGGATTAAAACTTACTTTCTTTAATACCTCAATAGTATAATTATATGCTGATCTAGACACAATAATTGGTTAGTTTAAAGCAAATTTAAAAAGAATTATTGCTATAAAATGTTTAAGAAATGTTAAGATTTTTTTCTAAATCTTAATTTAATACTCCATTTAAATGAAAATTCTGAAACAACATCACCTTTTTCATCAATTCCTTTAGTATTTATGCTAATTTTTTGAGGAAGTTTAGTTTTTACAGCATCATTAATTAATTTGTCTAAATCTTGACCTTTATCATAAGTAAATAGAATTTTGCCAGTTGCTTTTTTAGTAAATTTCGATGTTGACCCAATCAATAACATAGCTATACTATGACCACTTTTTTTTATTTTATTTTGTAAAAGTAATCCAGCTGGCATTTCTGCTGCCATTGCTTGAACAGCCCAATATAAAGATTTAAAAGGATTTTGATTAATCCATCGATGTTTTACGCGTACAACACATTTATTATCTTCAATAGATTGAACTCGAACTCCTGAAATATAAGCTGATGGAAGAACAAAAAAAGAGAAAGTGTTTTTCATTTTTAAAGCAAGTTTACTCATAAAAAAGTTTAAAAAGTAAATATACTCTATTGAGTTTAATTACTATTTAAGAGATGCTAAATAACGTTCAGCATCTAAAGCAGCCATACATCCAGTGCCAGCAGCAGTTACTGCTTGTCTATATTCTTTATCTTGAACATCACCTGAAGCAAAAACACCTGGATAGCTTGTTTTGGTAGACTTACCTTTAGTATTAATATATCCTTCATCATCCATATCTAATTGACCTTTAAAAATACCCGTATTAGGCTTATGTCCTATTGCAATAAAAAGTCCAGTAACTTTTACATCATCTGTTTTAGAAGTTTGATTATTAATTATTCTTACACCCTCAACAACACTATCACCAAGAACTTCTTGAATCTCAGAAAAATACTTAACATCTATATTTTTTCTAGAATTTACTCTATGTTGCATTGCTTTAGAAGCTCTCATCTTACCTTTTCTAACAATCATTGTTACCTTTGAACAAATATTAGATAAATAAGTTGCTTCTTCAGCAGCAGTATCTCCTCCCCCAACAATAGCCACATCTTGTCCTTTATAAAAGAAACCATCACATACAGCACATGCAGAAACTCCTCCACCTTTTAACCTTTCTTCAGAAGGTATTCCTAAATATTTTGCTGTTGCTCCAGTTGAAATTATAATAGTCTCTGCTTCAATTTCTTTACCATTATCAATTTTTACTTTATGAATTCCTCCTGTTTTTTTATTCAATTTAACGTCAGTAACCATACCAATTCTAACTTCCGTTCCAAATCTTTCAGCTTGTTTTTGTAATTCAACCATCATAGTTGGGCCATCTACACCATCAGGATAACCAGGAAAATTATCTACTTCAGTTGTAGTTGTCAATTGTCCACCGGGTTCCATTCCAGTATAAAGAACAGGATTCAAGTCTGCCCTAGAAGCATATATAGCTGCAGTATATCCTGCTGGTCCAGAACCGATGATTAAAGTTTTTATTCTTTCTATCGACATATTAATATTTAATAATATAAATTTAAAATATTTGACCATTTGCTTTTCAAAAAAGTATAAAAAGTTATCATCAAAAAATATTAATTCATTATTATCAAGTATTGTTTGATGATTTTTTAAATTGTCCTATATTTGCTCGCTCTTTTCGGGGTGTAGCGTAGCCCGGTTATCGCGCCGCGTTTGGGACGCGGAGGTCGCAGGTTCGAATCCTGCCACCCCGACAAAAAAACCTCTTCAAATGAAGAGGTTTTTTTTATTGTTGGATTACAATTTTATTCTTGAACCCAATCAAAAACCTTTGCATATTCAGTTGGGTCAAATGCATTGTATGTCTCGATAATTTTTCCATCTTTCCATTGAAAATAAGCATGTCCTTTAATTGAAAGCTCTTCACCGGTTTGTTTGTTTGTACCAGCCCAAGTGTACCAATAGTTGGTGTAGATTGATCCATTGTTATAAAACATGGTATTCACTCTTCTATCAATATTATTGATTCCATCATAATAATTATGGCCTAGTGAAAATCCATCTATCATTTCTTGAACGGTCATTGTATCATCATTTACCTGGATAACTGCCTCATCTGAGAACATATCCTTTACGGATTGTAAATCATTATTAGCATAAGCATCAATAAATTGATTAATCTTATCATTTCTTTCATCAGTTGGTGAAATAGTCCCACCCCATTCTGAATCATCAAAATTAGCAGGTGTATTGTTACATGCAGTAAAAATTATAGCTGCAAATAGTAGTAGTATTTTTTTCATTGATTTTTATTTTAAATTTTAGTTTGGTAAAAATACTAAAATAAGAATAAATCTATCTTTGCAAATTCGGAATATGGCACAGAGCTCGGTTAGCGCACACGAGAACGTAATAACTTAAATTCAATAAACTTTTACCTAGTATTGGTATGTTTTATTTGATATACAAGATCACTAATATCAGGTTGAGATACTGTTATTACCAAACTAGAAAACCAACCAATTATTACACATAATGGAATTCCAATAAGGGGATATATATAAAAATTTAATGGAGTAGAATATTTTATAATAATAAGTGCTGTAATACTAGCTACTGCTCCTACTAATGTGCCTTTCCAATGTGCTTTTTTTATAAAGATTCCTAAAATAAAAATCCCTGCAATAGCGCTTCCAAAAAGTCCAATTGTTTCTTGAAAAAAGAAAAAAATTGATGTTACTGGAAATGCAGCCATCAAACAGGCTATACTAGTTCCAATTACTCCTACAATTAAAGTGGTCCACTTCGCTATAGCAAGACCTTTAAGGTCTGAATATAAAGAATAGAATCTTTTGTAATAATCTACTGTTATTACTGTAGAAATACTGTGCATACTACTATCTAAACTAGACATTGATGCAGAAAAAATTCCTGCTATTACAAGGCCTGCTACTCCTTGAGGTAAATGATTAGTGATAAATAAAGGGAAAACACTATCATTTTGCATTCCTACAGTTAAAAATTCTGGATGCTCTTTAAAATAAACATATAAGAATGTTCCCATAGCAAAAATTAAAATTCCAAAAGGAATAGACAAGATTCCATTAAGCCAAATACTTTTTCTAGCTTCCTTTTCATTTGAAGTGGTCATATATCGCTGTATTACTGTCTGATCTGTTGTGTAGGTTGTAAAACTTAAAGCAAATGAGCCTAAAAAAAGTGACCATGTTACCACTTCAGTAAAACTAAACCTAAAGTCTAACATTTTAAGTTTGCCGTCTTCTATAGCAGTATCCCAAATAAGACCAAAATCATTGATCTCCATTCCTATATACATTAGTCCAGCTATAAGCCCTATGATTAACACTCCAACCTGTATAACGTCTGTCCATATTACAGCTTCTATACCTCCTAGATAAGTGTATATAATCGCCAATACACCCATTGATATAATAGCTACATAAAGATCTAGACCAATCGCTGTAGAAAGAGCTAAGGCAGGTAAATAAACAACGATACCCATTCTCACCAATTGAAAAAGTACAAAAGATGAACTGCTAAAAATTCTAATAGACACATGAAATCGCTTTTCTAAATATTCGTAAGCGGTGGTTAAATGAAGCTTTTTAAAAAAAGGAAGATAATAAGTAATAATAAGAGGAACAATCAATAAAATAGGAAAATACCCTAAATAAGCCTGCCAGTCAAAAGAATATGCAAGTGCAGGTTGTGAGATATAGGTGATGGAACTTAACATTGTTGCATAAATACTCAATCCTGCTGCCCACCAAGGTATTCTCCCTCCTCCTAAAAAATAATCATCTGTAGTTTTATTTCTTTTAGAAAAATACCATCCTAAAAAAATTATTAGAACTAAATAGGTAATTAAAGTAACATAATTTACAACACCAAAGCTTTTATTTTGAGTCATTAAATTAATTTTCTTAATCCTATTTGTTCTTACACCTGGTCTTATTTCACCACCAGGAATAATAACATCATCACCCCAATTAAGTGCATTAGTGACTACCTGAGTATCAGTATCAAATGTGCCCTCTACTACCCAATTATCCGTAATCGTATGATAAGACCATATAGTCCTAGAAAAACTTGTAGTTTTAATAAGCATTATTTCTTCTTCTTTCAAAAGCTCTATTTCCTCATTACTTAGAGTTTTGTCTTTTAATTTAGACCATATTTCCATGCGTTTAGACAAATGTTGATTAGGTCCACCTGCGCCTCCAAAAACCAAAACATGAGCATCTCCTTTTTTAATAGAAGGAGCTGCAGCCAGATATCCACCTGATAAACTTGGAGTATTATTAAAGGGGACATTAGATTTTTGAGACCATTGTTCATTGATTGGGTCGAACTGATAAACATCATACAGCATGTCATATGGTCTTGAATGATTTGGATTATATGACAAACCACTTATAACGTATAAACATTCCTGATGGCCATTGCTTTGACCAACTACTACAGATTGAATTCTACTCTTAAATGGAAAATCTTCATGTTTTTTCCAACTATATTTAGGTCTAACTATTGATGGTTTTATATTGAATGAAAGAAAATTGTTAGTTGAAATGTTATCTTTTTCTTGTTGTCCTCCTACCAGATAGACAACATCATCTACAACAGCTCCACCCATGTTTGAAAGTGGAATTGGCATTGGAGGGAGTGTTTCTATTTCTAACTCTTTAGTAATCTCATTCCACTTTAATAAATAGACTGATTTAAAAACACCTTCTTTATTGTCGCCACCAAAACATAATAATCCCTGATTAGTATTAATAGAAACTCCATTTGCAAGAGGTCTTGGAAGGGAAACGGAAAGCTTATCATACCAAATGGTTTGATTTTCTTTTTTTTCAAGAACATAAATATCGCTGTACCATTCTTTTTTACCTCCATCCCACGGAGCTTTATTTGGAAAATTTGTACCACCTGCCAAAATAAGTACGCCATTATGAATTCCTGAAAAAGAACCATTTAATCCTTTTAATGTGGGAACTTCTTTTTCATAAGATATTTTAAAAAGTTCTTGTTCTTGAGCATTTGATTGAAAAAAAAACAACAAACAAAATGAAAGAACAATTCTATAACTAAATAATGTTTTTATAATTATCATTGTCTTATTATAACTGATTACCTAAGAACTCTTTTAATTTATGGTAAATGGTTTAAATATTCTAAAATACCTAAGGGTTTCAAAGATTTAATAATTTCAAATTCAGATTTCTTTTCTAGGTTTATATGAGGAAATCTACTAGGGCCACAATCAACTCCCAAATACTTCATAAAGTACTTGCCAACACCATTAAATCCCCCTTTTGCATTTAGTATTTCAACAAACCTTATAGCTTTTGTTTGTAAATCAGCTGCTTTTTCCATTTGCCCATGATCAAAATATTCCTTGATTTTAAAATAAATTGGGGCTAGATGATTATAGGTACTTCCTACCCAGCTATTAGCGCCTAATGATAGACTTGGAAGAAATAATTCGTCGTAACCAAACAAAATATTATATTCTTCTAAACTATATTTTTTACAATGTAGAAAGTCAATTAGCTGGTTGTCTGTAAATTTAATTCCAGCAAACTGCGGAATTTCTTTGGTGGCTCTTTTTAAAAAACTCAAAATATCTATTTTCGCCCCACTCAATGAAGGAATGTGGTAATAATAAAAAGGAATATTTGGAGCACTTGCAGATACTTCTTTACAGTAATAAATTAATTTATCTAGGCTATCAATCCTAAAATAAAATGGAGCCAAAACGGCTATTGCATCTACTTTATCTGAAGCATGTTTTGCTAAATCTTTTGCAACTTCTAAACTTGGATCTCCAACATGATCTATAAGATAAAGGTCTTTAGTTTTACAAGAAGACCAAGCCAAGGTAATATCTTTTCTTTCTTGAGTCGTTAATGAAACAAAATCTCCTGTCGATCCATTGAAAAATACGCCAGAAATCTTGTTTTTATTCAAATAATAAGCATACTGATTTACTATAGATGTATTTAGTGAACCATCTTGACTCATGGGAGTATAGACAGCAGCAATTAAATTACAATTGTTCTTTCTCATTCTATAAAGTTTCTAATGCATTTGAAATTTGCATAAGTGCCCTAGGTACATGAAAACATCCTTTCCATTTTCCGCCTTTTAACTGGAGCAATACCTTACCTTGTCTATTAAGATAACCAAACCACTCCCCTTTGTGAATTGGGTCTCTAAAATGGTTCCATGTATATTCATGCACTTTCTTAAACCAATCCTTAGCTTTTAAACTTTTGTTATAAGAATAAATTTTAGCTAAGGCTACTAAAGTTTCTAGATGCACCCACCATAGTTTTTGATCCCATTCTAATTGTTGGGGTGGAAAACCTTTTAGGTCTAAAAAATAGAAAATACCACCATGTAGCTTGTCCCAACCATGCTCTAATTGCTGATACAAAATAGTTTCTGCTTGTTCTATTAAAGCTTTGTTATTCTGTTTAATGGCTATATTCATAACAAACCACATAGCTTCTATAGCATGACCCGGATTGAGTAACCTGCCTTCAAAAGAATTCACAAATTCCCCATCAATACTAATATTTTCTAATATCAAACCCGTTTTAGAATCATAAAACTGTTCCATGATCAATGGAATTAATTCCTGAGTTAAGTTTGTAACTTGCTGTATTCCTAATATATGTTCTAATTCCAAAGATAAATTACATAAAATCATAGGGAGCGCAAAGTTTTTCATTGGTCTGGTTCCTGAAATATGCTTATTATAAATTCCTTTAGGGTTATCTTTTCTAGCTATGATTCTTTTAAAAATCTTCTTAACCAACTTCTTATACTTAGGGTTTGGATCAATTCTGTAAAAGGCTCCAAAAGCCATAGCCGCAAAACAATCTGAAAAAATATTATATGGAGCCATTAAAGGTTCTCCTTTTCGGCTTAATGAAAAATACCAATCTCCTGAAGGAGACTGACCGTATTTTTCTAAAAAATCGATACCCAATTTAGCCATTGCATGCCACTGATTACCATTTAATGAAGAGTACTCTAGAGTAGCAAACATCCATGCTTCTCTAGCTTGAAGCCACACAAACTTATCAGTATCAAACACTTTTCCTTCTGAATCGAGACATGTAAAATATCCTCCGTAGATGTGGTCTGGAGAATATTTTTCCCAAAAAGGAATAATTTCTTTTAAAAGTTCTTGTTTGTAAATAGATCCGTAAGATTTCATATTACTATAGTTCAGTAATTCTAATGATTTTGCAGTTTTTACAATTCTTTAATATAATTAACTCCAAAAGGCTTTCTTTGTGAACGTGTTAACATGCTATTTGCTTCATCATCATTAATAAACTTTTCTGTTTTAGGATTCCAATTCAACTTTCTATTTAGTTTCATAGAAATATGTGTAATTAAACAAACAGTACAAGCCCTGTGACCCATTTCGACAGTAGATATTGGAGGCTTTTTTGTTTCTATACAATCTAACCAGTTACCATGTTGTTCATCACTTTTGTACAAATTTATTTCATTAGATCCTATAATAGAAGTTAATATTTTTGGATCACTTGCATCTAAAGCTTTTGAACTTTTATCTGCTGATACAGGGTCAGAAGCTGAAGCTGTATAATCTCCTCTTGAAACAAATATCCAACCATCAGTACCTATATATTTAATGCCATTGGGGTAACCTCCACTACTAGTGTACATGGTTATGCCATTTTCATATTCTGCTTTCGACATAAAATCACCATGAACATTCCAAAGTCCTGATTTTGGAAACTCTGCTACAGCTTGCACAGATACTGGCCCTGTTAATTCGGTATCCATCCCCCAAGCAGCAGAGTCATAATGATGTTGCCCCCAACCAGTAATCATCCCCGCTCCAAATTGTTCAATACGCAACCAACCGGGTCTGCTATAACCTTCCTTAGGATGCACACCTATTTCTGTGTAATCCATTAATGGAGTTTGACCTAACCACATATCATAATTCAAATTTGAGGGTACTGGCATTTTAGAGGCCTCGGGTCCTGATGGATCACCTGGAAGACCTACTTTTACTGTATGTAATTTTCCAATTCTGCCATTACGAACTAATTCGGCGGCAACCCTAAATTGAGCCATGGAACGTTGTTGTGTGCCTACTTGTAAAATAGTACCTTTTCTCTGAATGATATCACTTAAAACTCGTCCTTCTTCAACGGTAAGAGATGTTGGTTTTTGCAAATAAATATCTTTGCCCGCTAATGCTGCTTCAATTGCAGGTTGTGCATGCCAATGATCTGGTGTGCTAATAACAACAGCATCAATATCTTTATTTTTTAACAATTCTTTATAATCTCCATATATTTTTACATCTACAGCTTTATTGCTTCCCGTTTTTTTATTGTAATAAGTTTCCGCTAATATTTTAGCATCTTTCATGCGTTTACTATCAACATCGCAAACCGCAATAAGACGAGCATTGTCATATTGCATTACACCAGGCATATCATGGTCACGAGCAATACGTCCACAACCAATTTGTCCAATATTTATTTTTTTATTAGCCGTAGTTTGTCCAAATATTCCAGAAGGCAAAATACTTGGAGCTAAAAATGTCATAGTACTTGCCACAGATGTTTTCTTGATAAAATTTCTTCTTTCCATTTTATTTATGATATTAAGATTTGTTTTCAGAATTAAAAAAACTAGAGAGTACTAACTAATTTAATTATTTTTCCATATTCAAAACCCAAAGAATACCACCTCTTAAATGTTTTCTAAAAATAGGATCATCATAGGTTTCAGCATCATGACCTAAAGCTGTATACCATTGTCTAGCTCCTTCAAATTCATTTGACCAGCAAAGCGGAAAATAGTTTCCAAAAATATCATTTGGATATTCTACTTTTTTCTTGTCCTCAACCGTTCTTAAATCAGATGCTAGTAATACATTTATATCAGGATTCAGGTTATTAGAATAATAACATTCATCTTTAACTTTCCATACTCTATCTAAAAAATCAGTTGAAGGATGATTTTTATCAACTACGACTACATCAAATTCCTGGTGAGGTGCATGTCGAACAAATTTACCACCAACCAGCGCCCAATACCAAGGCCAATCTCTTTCTACAGCATTTGCTGAATGAATACCAATAAACCCTCCTCCACCTTTGATATAGTTTTGAAGGGCTACTTTTTGGTTTTCGTTATCAAATACCTCATTGTTGGAATTAGAAAAAATAATAGCATCATATTTTGACAATGTTGCCTTATTAAAAAGTGAAGCGTCTTCACTGTTATCAAAATCAATATTTTCAGCTTCACAAATTTCTTTTAAAGCTTTTACACTATTAGTTATATTTTCATGAACATAACCTTTTTCTCCGTTTAGTGTTAAGCCATTTTTTGTAAATATCAATACACGTTTTTTCTTTGATATTGGGTCATTTTTTTCAGCATTATTTGCTTGTAGATTAACTGCCAAAACTAGACAGAAAATAAATAAAATTATTTTCTTCATTTATTTTTTAAATTATGATTTTATTTATTAAAGTTAAACATCTTTTTTATTTTATTCTTTCAGGATAATTTGTAATTATGCCATCCACTCCAAGGTTTTTCATTTTATCAATATCATTTATTGAATTGACAGTATAGGGAAAAATTTTTAATCCCTCTTTCTTAATTTGATTAACAACATTTTTATTTAATAATTTATAGCTTGGATTAATAGCAAATGCATTTAATTTCTTAGCAACTGGAATAGCATTCAATGGATTATTATCCGTCAATATTGCAATTGGAATTTTACTGTTAAATGATCTGAACTTTTCTAGTTCACTCCAATTAAAACTTGAAATAATAAATCTATCTAATTTAGATTGTGTTTTATTAATAAATTCAGTAATAATTTCATTTACCTTTTTTGCCGTTTCTTCACCTTTTAATTCAATATTAAGAAATATTTCATTTGGTAAAACATTCATAACCTCTATAAGTTCTGGTATTCTGTATTCTCCCATTACTTTAATTTTATTAATTGAGTCAAAAGAAAGGTTTTCAATATATGCTGAAGAGTTTGTTAATCTATTTAGTTTTTTATCGTGAAAAACTATTATTTCACCTGATTTACACTTAAAAACATCAATTTC
>CESL01147911.1_pt1 | contig 18444 bp, 11 predicted proteins | sample 531221 | NCBI WGS metagenome assembly CESL01 (sample SAMEA2622197, study PRJEB7988) | marine metagenome | biome: marine biome (ENVO:00000447); feature: mesopelagic zone (ENVO:00000213) & marine oxygen minimum zone (ENVO:01000065); material: "saline water (ENVO:00002010), including plankton...
TATTTTTATACTGAAAACCGTATTTTAAGCAGAGTTCAATTAGATATTTTCTATCCGGACTGAGTAAAGGAAAAATACGGCTTATCCTATCGAAAGCTTTTTGGTCGGCTTCCTGATCCTGTAAATGATGATCCTCTTTTTGGGGGTCATAACCGTGCATATATTCCTGGTAGTTCTCATAATTATCCAATCTGTCAATATTCCTTTGAAACTTGTTCCTTGAGCTCGTATAGTAAAATTTGCAATCCCTTTTCATCACATAGCGCAAGAAATAAAAGATGTGATCGGGATCTGCTATATAATCTCTTTTCTCCCATAGTTTCAAGAACGTATCCTGAAGAACGGTGTCAATAACAAATTCATCTGAAATGAATTGCTTTCCTATCCAAAAGAGCTTACGGTGATATCTGGCATAGATTAATTCCATAGCATCTGGGTGTCCTTGTCTTAATAATGTGAAAATACGGTGTAACATAAGCAGTCGCTATTTAGCCAGAGGTAAATACCGCTGGAATTAAAATGGATTTAGCTTAAGCGAAATCTTATAGAGGTATAAAAAGAAGGTAGCTTTGAAAGCAATTGAGTAGTGCCTGTTTTCTACAAATAAAAAAGGCGTGGAGACTCAACTTATCGAACAGAGGCACTGGTATACCTTACCACGATGAAGTAAGCCCACGCCCGGGTCGTGAGCATTTACACTTATCGTCTTGTGGTTTGTTGAAAATTACCAGTTTTCTGTTCAAGACTCAAAGCGAATGCTTCTAATATTTTACTTTAAGAAGTATCGCAAATTTAAAAATTAAATCATTTTGACCTAACTATCAGCTAAGTAACAAAAAATATAGTTTTGTTACAAGTTCTTGTAACGATTTTTAGTGAAAAATTCTTGTATTTACTTGGAAAGTAAATAATATGGAAGATTTAGATCTTAAAAGACAACGTATTTTCGGGCGGCATGTTAAAAGGCTTCGTGAAGAAAAAGGTCTAAGTCAGGATGATATTGCCGCACGATGCCGAGTTACAAAAGGAAGTTTAAGTGTTATTGAGAATGGCAATAGAAACTTTTCCTTTACTACATTATTAGCATTAGCAAAAGCTCTGGAAGTTGAACCTAAAACGCTTCTCAATATTGACTTTGAATTATTTTCTGAATAAATTCCTTTAATTCCTCTCTTTTTACGGTTTTCCTCATTTTTTTCTTATTTTATTCTTTTATTTTTAGCAAAACTGCGTTATCCCAACATATTAGTTCTTGAATTGCTTTGTTTATTGGGATACAAGGAGTTGGGCATAATCATTATGAAAAAAGAAAAAGATTTTAAAATAGAAGATTTTTACAAGTTAATTGCCCTGGTAATTTTATTATGGATAATTAGTTGGATAACGACAGATATAATCTATTCTTCAACTACGGATAGAGGAGCATTTGGAGATAAATTTGGGTTTATCAATTCTCTATTTTCTGGATTAGCATTAGCTGGAATTATTTATTCTATTTTTCTTCAACAAAGAGAACTCTCACTCCAAAGAAAGGAATTGATGGAAACAAAAGAAGAGTTCAAAGATCAAAATTTTCAGACTACATTTTTCAATTTAATAAAAACTCAAAATCAGATTGCTAATGATCTATCAGCTAAAGTTTCATTTATAAGAAATTACGATGATCATACATATAGAAATTTAGAGGGGAGAAAATTTTTTAACCAATCCAAATTTGAGCTACAAAGAATTGAAAAGGCATTATCAAATTCAGCATTTCTAGAATTTCGCCGATGGGATCCTCAAGATGAATCAGATGAACCTCAGAGTTATGAGGAAGCTAAAAGACTTACCGACACTATGAAGATATCCTATACTTTCAACTATTATAAAATAGACAAAGAAACTTGGGAAAAATTTTCGCAATTAGATCCCATTAAAAAAGCTGAAAAATTGTATGCTTTGTTTTTCAATAAATTTCATTTCGCAATTGGTCATTACTTCAGACATATATACCATATTTTGCTTTTCCTTGAAAAAACTGAGGAGGAAAAAATATTAAAGTTTAATTCAATTACAGATTTAGAAACTAAAAATAAGAGAATTGCCTCTACAAAAGCTGAATTTAAACAATATGCTGACTTTTTACAAGCTCAGATGTCGACACCAGAGCTTTTTCTACTTTTTTATAATTCATTATCATTTCCAAAACTAAAGAAATTACTAATTAAATATAATATTCTTGAAAATTTACCTGAGGAAGATTTACTTAATAAGGAGCACAATGCTATAGAAGGTATTAATTTGAAGAGTATAAAGGAAAACCTTAAATAATGACTATGCTCATGGTTCATCGCAAATAACGGATATTTTGGAAAACTATAACTTTAAGAACCAAAAGAGAAAAATTGTTAGCCAGTAATTCTAGCGAAGAATCTCCTCAATTCATGTAAATCAACCATTGGAAAAGTCCTAAGAAAATTTATGAATTTTGAAGAAGTTAAAACCTCCCCTGTGGGGATTTGGTTTGTTAATGCACCCAAGCAAGGTACCAAGAAAGTACTGATTAAAGCTTCCACCTATCTACTAAAACATATTTATATTGGAGTCAAGACTGAATTAATTGTAGGGATTTATAATAATTTGAATACTATTTATCCAATGTTAGCTCTTAAAATTTTTGATGATACTGTTTATCCCAGTTTAATTACCGAAAAAGTTGAAGTTAATCAATTGGGGCCATTAGACAGTGTAATGTCATCAGAGAAAATTGAAGTGAATTTTTATGATGAATTAGGTGCTTTATCCTTAATCGGAGACCTACGAATAGATATAAATAATAGATTCAAATTCTTGGATTTTTATGGAGGTATAAATTATTCTGAAAATGACAGAAATATAATTAAAGCTAGTGACTCTCTTGATTCATTTACCAATGCTATAAATGAGATGAAAGCTACAGATGAGATTATAAAGTTCAATTATTTTGAAATTAAATTCTATGATTTGGTACAGATTGAAAATCATCACATTGGTTGGGGCCAAACAAATAAAATTTCACTAGGAGATTTTAATGAAGGTGACAAGCTAGAGCATCAAATAGCAATTGTAAGTGAGTCAATTTTCAAACAAAATACTTTTAAAAACCCATTGGTTAAAAATGGTAAATTTGAAAGAGAGTTAACAGACGTTTTTATGATGTATGACCGCGGTTTATTTCTAATAGAAACTAAAGCTTCGAGTGTCCTTAATAAAAAAGATCAAAAATTTGAAAGAAAAATTAATGGGGTTATTAAGCAAATCAAAAAGGGTGTTAAGCAATTAATTGGAGCAAATAAGAAATTAAGAAAAGGATGTAATTTGTTCGATACTGATGGCTGTGAAATTGATTATAATTCAGAGGCAATTACTCAGAATATAGTTCTGGTTTCTGAGCTTGTACATTTAGCTGACAGAGAAGATTTAAAGCAATTTTTACTGAATTCAATGGTAGATAATAATTTATCAATTCAGTTAATGGGATTCGATGAATACATGTTAATAATTAAAGCAGCGGAAGGAAAAAAAGAATTATTTGATTATTATCTAATGGAAAGAATGAAGGGATGGGTAAAAAAGGGGTGTCCTTTAAATTTCAAGATTATGTTCACGAATAATAGTCAGCTGTAATAAAACAATGGGTAATCTAAAAATAATGTTTATGGAAGAGTGTTAATTGATTTAACCTAAGACCATCCAACATCAATATAGACTTCCCGCAATTTCCCTTATATTTGTCATATTCCCACCCTACCATACATGGCAAAAGCAGATATTGATTTTGAAAAGGAACTCTGGGACGCGGCTAACGAACTTAGAGGTGTAGTTTCAGGACACACTTTCTCCCTATAATTTTTTTATTTAGACTAAGCTATGCGAAATATTCTACGTTTTGTGACAGTTTTTCTTAAGGCATTTAATAGATACTTTACCAGAATTAACGATTTTAGTTAATCGGAAATAAAAACAAATTAAACTTTAATTTTTAAGATAATTTTTTATTTTTAAACAATCTGTTTACATCATCGTCCCTACCAAAATTGCGAAGCAGATTTTACAGTATTATACCAAGTAATACAACAGTATTTATAAATGATATTTTTTCCATTTTGGTGTTTAATAATGATCACAATCTCTTAAATCTATTTTCAGTAAATATTGAATACAGAGAACTATATTTATATCAATTGAATATGCGCACTAAATTCCTGTATTCAAGTTATGAACAAGTTCCAGAAAAAGAACTTTATCTTAATACACCAAAACATCTTTTCACTTCACTATCATACTATAATTATAGCATTTCTAGATATTTAAGAAATCCAAAATCTCTACATAGAGATTACTAAATGAACTATTATGAAAATTCAACTGGAACTTTTCGCGAGAGAACGGATGAATCTGGCCCTACTTCAAAACCGTATCCCTTTAATTTCACAATTGCAGATCATAAATGACTGTGAAAATCAATTGGAGAATTTAAAACTGGAGATAAGTTCAGACCCAGAGGGGGTATTAAGTGCTGAAATTGGAATTTCTACAATTCTTCCTGGAGAAAAATTTGTTTTGGAGAATCCTCTTTTAAGCCATTCCTGGGAATTTTTTAAAAAGATAAACGAGAAAATTCTGGGAAGAATTTTACTTGCTTTGAAGGATATAAATGGAAATATACTATCACAAATACATCAGGATATAGAAATTGAGCCGGGGAATGTATGGCTGGGTCAGCAAGCTCCTCTTGAACTTTTAGTCAGTCATATCATGCCTAATAGTGAGATAGTTCAACTGATCAACCGCAAAGCTGCAGATTTCCTTCAGAAAATGACAGGCAACTCAGCCCTAAATGGTTATCAGACTAAAGATCGCGAGCGTGTATATCAAACGGCTCAAGCTATTTATCAGGCAATTAGAGAAGAAAATATTACTTATTCAGAGCCTCCTGCAAGTTTTGAAGATTCTGGCCAAAAAATAAGAACACCAGAACAGATTCTTAATAATTGCATGGCGACCTGTTTAGATATTTCATTGTTATATGCTTCCTGTTTGGAACAAGCGGGAATCCATTCCCTTATTTTTATTATTCAAGGACATGCTTATGCCGGTTTTTGGCTGGAAGATAAATTCCTACCGCGCCCGCTGGAAGAAGATGCCCAATTTTTTAGAAAAAGGATTGAGCTGGACGAGATGGCGGCAGTGGAAATTACAGGTGCTACTTCAGATCAAAATCTGGGGTTCTCTCAATTGGAGAATGCTGGCAAAAAATATTTTGAGGATGAGGAAAGCTTTATATGTGGCATAGACGTGACACATTGCCGGAGGCATGCGAGAATACATCCTTTGAATGATTCAGGTTTATATTCTAAACAACCGAATGCCAAAAGGGATAAACGAAAAGAAGTGGCTGAATTGGAAACGCGCCGGTTTAAGGATTTTGACATTCCTGAAGATATTGAGGCTCGGGAACAAGAACTGGACAAATGGAAAGATAAGCTTTTAGATCTTAGCTTTCGCAATAGACTTCTAAATTTTAAAGCAAACAAAGGGACTGTTGAAATTCTTTGTCACAATCCAAGTGAAATAGAAGATATACTTGCAGATGGTGCAACTTTTGAAATCTTACCTGAGCCAAAACAAAGCTCGTTGAACCAGTATAGGACTGATCAGCAGGAAATTTTAACAGATCAAATCACTTTAAATTTTGAACGAAAGAAGCTGTTGACCAAAATTTCTGAAGCTAAGTTTCAGGGACTGCTAAATAGTCTTTACCGTTCAGTGGTAAATGCAGAAGAAGAGACTGGAGCAAACACACTTTTTCTTGCCCTCGGAATTCTTTCTTGGAAAGAAACAGATCGCAGTCATCAAATAAGAAGGTCTCCAGTGCTGTTACTTCCTGTCAATCTTAAAAAGAAGTCGGTGGGGGGCAAATTTTCTTTATCACTCCGGGATGATGAGACCGTAATGAACCATACGCTTCTTCAGAAATTAAAAAAGGATTATAATATGGATTTTCCAGGTCTTGATCCGCTTCCTGAGGATGAATCCGGAGTAAATGTTCCGTTAATATTTGATGTAATTCGTAAAGTGATTCGGGACAAGCGAGGTTGGGAAGTTAAGGAAGAAGTGTGGCTTAGTGAGTTTTCTTTTCAGAAATATCTAATGTGGAAAGAACTTGACAATCATTATGAGGACATGCTTAAAAGTCCGGTTATCCGCACAATAATGACTTCCGAGGTACCCAATGAAATTCCAAAATTTATTCCGGAAGACAAGGTAGAAGAACTACTTCATCCAAAAGATGTTTTCTGTCCCTTGTCTGCAGATTCATCACAAATGGCCGCAGTACTTTCTGCGGCAAATGGGAACAGTTTTGTATTGCAAGGACCTCCTGGTACGGGAAAATCTCAGACTATCGCCAATATGATAGCCCATTGTATAGGAATTGGTAAGCGGGTGCTTTTTGTTTCTGAAAAGAAAGTTGCATTAGAAGTGGTATATAGAAGGCTACAGGAAATTGGTATTGGTCCCTTTTGCCTAGAGCTTCATTCCAAGAAATCAGAGAAAAAAGAAGTAGTAAAAAGTTTCTACAACGCATTAGAATTTAATACTGATGGCCTGAATGGCGAATGGGATCAGGTATCAGAAGAACTTAAGACTTCAAGAGACGGACTAAATCACTATTTCCGAGACCTGCATGAAGTCAGTTCTTCAGGAATTTCGGCATATAAAGCTTTTGGAGTGGCTTCCAGGAATCAGGATCTGCCAAATATTGAGCTTGATTTTAAAAGCTTTTTGGATTTTCCTTCTTCAGAACTTAGAGAACTTGTTTTGAAATTAAAGAATTGGGAAGAGTTCGCTGAAACGCTCACCAATGAAGGTTACCTCGCTTGGGCTGCGGTTCAAAAGAAGGAATGGAATAGTCGCACAGAAGATTTAATGATTGATTTACTCAACAAAATCCAATCTCAGATTGAAGAGCTGGATAAAATAAATTCAGATGCCAATCAGAATGTGCCCATCAATAATAACTGGAAAATCGTTAATTGGTTAGATTTTGCGGATTTTATAACAAAACTTTTGATTACTCCAGATATCACTTCAAAATTTCTTGATCAAGGAGATTTCCAAAAATATCATAATGAGTTTAATAGAAATATAGAATATTTAAAGAATCAGAAGGAAATCAAAGAAAAGCTGGATAAGATTTTTCAACCTGAAATTTTTAATGAAAATTTCTATGAATTAAAGCAGCAGCTACAGGGCACTAGAGATGGCTTTTTCCTTTTTACGTTTTTCAAAAAACTCCAGTTTAAAGGTAGGCTTAAAAAATTGGTAAAAAGTAAGTTGGAATACCTGAATGAGTATGATCAATATTTTGAAACTGGAATAATATATCAGGAAGGCCGGGCAAAAGAAGATAAAGCTTTAAGTTTTGTAAAAGAAGCAACCGGGGAAGAATATCTGCTTGTTAACGATAAAAAAATCCGAAAAACCATGGCTTGGGCGGAAGATATTTGGGAGTATCTTATAAGCCTCTATTCATCTGATTTTGAAAAAGCAGCTTCTGCTAAGGCTTTAATTAATAAAATAATTGAAAACCGTTCTATGGCTCTATCAGAATCAAGCGATTTAAAAAATGAACTGAAACAAAAGCAAGAGTTACTTGGTGATTTAAGAACAAATCTGGACTTGCTTAGAGAAGAAATGGAACTTCAACCAGAATTTTTTAATGTAGATATAATTCAATTTGACAATAGGCTTAAGGTTATTAGAAAAACTTCCTCGCATTTCAGAGACATTACAACAATGAATGGTTTGAAGTCTGAACTTTCGGCAGCAGGATTAAAGCCATTATTCGAAAAAGTGGACAATGGTGAGCTACTAAAATCAGAGATTAGTGAAATTTTTAAATATAACTTTCATCGCCAATGGTTGCAGGAAAAAAATGAAACTTCTCATGTACTGAATAACACAACTGGACTTCAGCTAAATAAGCTTGATAAACATTTTAAAGAATTAGATATCAAATACAGGGCTTTTACAGAAAAGGCACTTTCCGAGAAAATAGCTTCTGATAAACCCAAAATGGGAAATTTGATTTTACCTGATACTCCTGTAGGTTTAATTGTTAAGGAAAGCAAGAAGAGCAGAAGACATTTGCCAATCCGGAAGTTTTTGGACTCTATTGGTTCGGTAGCAAAAAGCCTTAAACCATGTTATCTGATGAGCCCAATGTCGGTGAGCCAATATTTGCCTGTCTCCCCAGATTTTGACATTGTTATCTTTGATGAAGCTTCGCAAATTCCACCCTGGGATGCTATTGGAGCTTTATCGAGAGGGAAACAGGCCATAATTGTTGGAGACACGAAGCAATTACCTCCTACTGCATTCTTTAGTATGAAATCTGAAGATGATTCAGATGAGAAGATTGATTGCGAAAGCGTACTGGAAATGTTTGGAAGTATATATCCTGAAATGCTTCTAAAATGGCATTACAGGAGCAGGTCTGAAAGTCTTATTAGCTTTTCCAATCATTATATTTATGACAATCGCCTTTATACTTTCCCAGCAAGTAATACTGAGGATGATAAAGTTTCTCTCAAAATAGTAGCCGGAAAGAATGCCTATTATGACAGGGGCAAATCCAAAACAAATGTGGGAGAAGCTCATGCGGTTGTTGATGAAATATTCAGCAGACTCAAAGAAGAGGAAAATACAAACTCAATTGGTGTAGTAACCTTTAGTTCTGTACAGGCTACTCTTATTAGTGATTTAATAGATGAACGTCTGCAGAGGGAACCAAACTTTGAAAGCTTTTTCGATGTCGCCAATCCTGAATATATATTTGTGAAAAATCTAGAAAATGTTCAAGGAGATGAAAGAGATGTAATTCTCTTTTCTGTTGGCTACGGAAAGGATAGTCTTGGTAAAATTAGCCGGAATTTTGGTCCTTTAAATAATTCCGGGGGAGAACGTCGATTAAATGTCGCAGTTACCCGTGCCAGGTATGAGGTTAAAATATTCTCTAATTTTCATCCAAGGGAACTGGATGTGAGCACAAGTAGCTCTGAAGGTCTTCGGCTTCTTAAGGAATATTTACTTTACGCACAGGAAGGTCATACGACGCTTCTTCGTCAGCAAAGGGTTAATAATGAAGATGAATTTGATTCACCTTTTGAAAAAGAGGTTGCTGAGGCACTTAGAAAAAGAGGTTGGGAGGTACGTACACAAATAGGAGTTGGGGGTTACCGGGTGGATCTTGGTGTAGTGCATCCCGAATATTCCGGAAAATTCTTGGCAGGTATAGAATGTGATGGCGCACGTTACCATTCGGCTAAATCGGCACGGGATCGGGATATTCTTAGACAGATGGTGTTAGAAGGTCTGGGATGGAATATACTCAGGATTTGGTCAACCGACTGGTGGTATGATTATGAAAAATGTGTTGACAAGCTTCATCAGGAGTTAGAAGCTTTCTTGGTTACACCCCAAGAAAGCTTAAAGCAGGCATTAAAAGAAGTAGATATTGCTGAATCTGAAAAGAAAAATTTATCCAAGCAGGAGACCTCCCTAAATGAACAAAATGAGAAAAAAAATGGTGATGCTCATGTTTATGACCCTTCAGTAATAGAATTGATACCTCAAGGTGATTTTTATGAAAATTCATCGCTTATAAACCTTCAAATTACAGAGATAGTAAATAAACTAGCACCCATTTCTAAAGAGGAATGTTTTTCTATCGTAGCACGTTCGTGGGGATTTACGCGTAGGGGAAATCGAATTGATCAGTTACTCGAATATTGTTCTAAAGATATTCACACAACAAAGTCTTTGGGACAGACATTTTTTTGGAATTCTAAAGAAGATGTAGCTTCCGTTATGGCTCTTCGACTACCTCCTGAAGGCCAACAGAGGCATCCGTCATCTATAGCACCAGAGGAACTTGCGTACGGTTTTTTACCAATACTTCAAAGTAATATTGAAGTACCAAAGGATCTGCTTTTTAAAGAAGTAGCGAAAATGCTTGGTTTCAGCAGAATTTCTCGTGAAAATATGAAGTTTATAGAGCCGGCTTTGGAGGTAATTAAAAATCAAGAGCTGGTGAGTGAAGAAAATAATATTATAATATGGCGAACCTAAGTCCAGGTAATGAAAGTCTCATAAAGCGAGAATCAATTGTGATAAAATGAGTCTACACTTGTCTATGAAAAGAGTGTAGCTTTTTTCGGGAATGTTAAATAAAAACTCCATGAAAACAGCTTTTTAACATATATTGAAAATTATTTCACTTGTGATTGGTGGATGCCTCCAAATATGCCAAAACCTCAAGCAAAAAAGCCAGAAGAAGGGCATGCACCGAAATAATTTTCTCGAACAACCATTTTCTATTTCTTAAGGGGGCAGCATCCACCGGAATGACAGATAACTAAAAAATAGGCTTGGAGGGGACAGCTTAGTCCAGTATATATACTCTTAAAAGTTATTAATTCAGAAATAAATAAGCCTATTTCACAAAAAGAATTAGGCTTAAGAACAGGAAATGTAAAAAAATAATTGGAGAGCTTTTTCAAAACACATTGAAAGATAATCAAATTTAAAGTTGACCTCAGAAGTTTTTCAGCCGATTTTGGTCTAAATTATCACTTAATTTATTGATAGATGGAATTTAAAAGCAAACTTTTAAAAACTAAGGAGCAGGATATGCTTCAATTCAATGCTTCATACAAGGGGTGTTATAATACAATGCAATTTGTACTTCGTTTGAGAAAAGATGTTAGAAAAGAGGTCTTTGAAAAAACAGAAATCACCCCTGAAAAGTTACAAGCTTTTTCCACCTATATCCATGAAAACATCCATTGGTGGCAGCATATCGGCTCTAATTTTGGTTTCTTATTAAATTCATCTTATCCATCCTTCGCAGTAAGCTCATTCGAAACATTAAAAAAACTTATTGGTAAGAATATTAAATATAAATCTTTAATTAAGTATGAAAAGAATCATTTTGGAGATAAGGGTAAATGTGACATTCCAGAATTGAATTATATCTTGAATAATTTTTTTGATTTGGAATATGCTAAATTATTCGCTTTGGACAACAAAAATATACACGACATAATAAAAGACAAAAAATTTTTTCTCAATATGGGACATTGCTACCATATTTTATGGCATACATCTATAAAGTCCTATGCGAATATAATTGATAGAGATTTCAGTCTTTTGCCGGATATAGAAAATTGGCAGGAAAAGTTTGAACAATTAGAAAATAGTAAAACTAAGGGGAGTTGTCCTGATTCTAACTATCATATTTCACCAATAGGAATAAAAGCTATTTATGAAGGACAAGCAATATTCAATCAAATTCTTTACCTTAAATATGTATTTCGTAAGAATAATTTAATTTATAAAGATTTCGAAGATCAAGGAATGCTTTATGGTATTTATACCGAAGCTTTTGATTTATTTCTGGATATTTTGGATGAAACTAAACCCTTCTTTTTAGACGATCCGTTAATTTATCTCTTTTTACTAATATGTGATATTTCTATTAACCCCAATAACGGTTTTCCATTGGAAATTTATGATTTTGAGAATTTTATATCTAAAAATGATCCTGGAATTAGATTTTGTTCCTTTACTCAGGAAGTTAAAAAAAATAAGGGATACTATTTGAAGAAATGTGAAAGACCCTCGAAAGAAACATATATTGAAATAAGTAAATTATTGAACAAAAAAATAGGATGTAAATGTTGTTATTCCTCTATAAAAAATGTTTTAGCATGGAAACGGAATCCTGAAATTATTAAAGTTCTTGAAGAAGAAGAAACTCATTCTTTTAATCAAGAAAATTTACCTTTCAGGCTATTTTTTTCTAAATTTATTCGTTATCAAGAAGATAAGTTTAAAAACCCTCATATTTTCTGCTGGATTGGTTATTATTTATCTAATGCGGATACGGACAAAGTGATAAATTTATTTGACAAGCATATAGCATTATTTACCGATGATAGCTCAGATGGAGAAATTAAACCTATTCTTAAAAAGAATATTTGCCAAGAGAATCTTTATAATACATTTAATGTTTTTTATCAAAATACAATTCTATACGAAATAATTTTGAAGTGGGTTTCGGAGGAAGGAAAATTCAAATTAGATTACAAATGGCTTTTCAATCAAAGAAATGAAGAGAATATTCCATTTATAAAGAGGTTATTTAAAGACCATTTTGAGATTGATTTAGAAGAAATCATTTCATTTTAATTTATACTATCAAACAACTAATAAAAATTAATTCATGAGAAATGAAAAGCTAGATTTACCGGAGTACATTCATCAGTTTGCATTTATGCCGAAATTCAATGACAATATAAAATATCTGGCTGAATTTGCTGAACAGGAAGATTGGTCATATCATAATTCAGATTCTGATACTGAATATCCAATTTTAGAAAATTACATCAAGTATACATATAAGAGGTTAGCTGAAGAAAAAAAAGTATCATATTCTAATGACGGTGAGAATTGTTGTATAAATACTGGGTTAGTAACTAGAAATCAAGAACCTATATTTATGATGTTTGAGGAAAATAATCTTGATAATGTAGATCCTTATTGGCATTTTTACAAATTTTTAAGAAAAGGAGAATATGAATTGAGTAAATTCCCAACCCTGCCAGAAATGGCTTTTTATCTTGATGACCCAACTAAATTAGTTTACGATGTTAAAAAAGATTTAGTAGCTAACATTGAGCATATTATTGAAGACAACAGAGATAGATTTCCTGAACCGTATAAAACAATGAATAACTTTCAACTACAAAATTTTATTAAAGGTTCAATAGATAATGCCAAAGAAAGGGTTAAACGAAGTTATAAGACAGCAGTTCCACAATATTATAGAAACAACATACAATTACTAGTACCTTTATGTTTAACAGATCCGAAGATAGCTGACTTAGCTTTAGTTGTAGAAGATTATGGTATGATGTACAGAGCATCCACTTGCTTAACATTAGATATGGCTATAAATAATGCTAGGCAGATAGCATGTCCAGATAGAGACTGGCTGCAACCTTAGTTCTATTTATACTTTTTGAGAGTTTTCTAGAAAGGTATTAATTATAGGCATTATTGATTTAATTCATGTTAAGCAATAATTTTTTCAACTGTACTACTTTGAAAGTGCTTGGTATAATTTTAATTTTAAGATTTCATCATATTCATATTCATAAATTGTTGATTTAATTAATTCATAAAGTAATTCTTTGGATACTCTATTTTCCGCCACGTAGACAGTAATATTTTCCATTCTTTTTATGAATATGTCGATCTTGTGATCTAAACCATTTATCTCTAAAAAATATGCCGTAAGAGCTATTGCCGCTCTCTTATTTCCATCATTAAAGCAATGGTTCTTATTTACCGAATAAAATAAATGAGTAATCTTATCCTCGAGATAGGGATAATATAAATCATTTTTGATATGTTCCAAACTGCTTTCTAAGAGGTTTAAATTTATTACTCCTAATAAACCGCCAGATTTTTTAATAATTTCGTCGTGAACTTTTATCGCGTGGTCTGAATCAAAATATTCAAAAGTCATAAATTACTACCTTTCTTTAAGTCTTTTGAAAGTCTCTATGTTTTCATCAATTCTCTCTTGAAGGGATCTGCTCTGTTCTCCTAAAAATTTGTGGTAATCGCTAGGACTGATACTATCAATGTAGGCTTCAAGCTTTTTATGAACTACCTCTCTAAAGCCATAGTCTCTTGTAGACATTTTCACTCTAGCATCTTCAAGTTGAGGTTTCCAGAAACGCTGCTCCGAGAAAGTTTTTATTAAATCGTCAAGTTCATGAGGCTGTAATTTTCTTCCAATTTCTTCTGACTTATTCTTCAAGGCATCTGCAATTCCTATTTCGAATGAAGCAATTAATTTCAGTATCTCCGAGTACATTGTCTCCCTGGGATTTTCTGATTCTTCAAGCTTTAAGACGCTTTTGTATTCTTTAGAGTTTTCACTGAAGATGGCCTGATATATTGCATCTGTGTAAAGACTATATTTCAAAGGTCCCATATCTAAATAATCCCTTAATGCATCAGTAAATTCTTTACGATATTTTGGTTCTCTTAATTTTGCAATTAGGTATTCATCGTCTCTCTGGTTTATAAATTTTGCAGATCCTCCTAACTTTTCATTTAAATTTTCAATAACAACATCTAAAATTGCACTACGTAAGCTTTTCGCTCTCTCACTTTCGGTTAATAACATCCCTATGTTTAGCAATGTTCTAAAATTGAAAATAGCTAGTGCTTTTAGTCTATTAAGTTTCTGTTTATCAGTCAAATTATTTGACAGGGGGACATCAATGTCCCCCTGTGAATTATCTTCTATGTCTTTATAGATAAGATGAGAAAATAAGGTTTTAAATTCCTTTAATTTTTTACCTTTTAAGACGCAATATCCATTATGTTCTAATTCTTTCTCAGCGCTATTAACATATCGTTTTATGGTTTTTGTGCTTACCCCAAAGAAATCGGCAATTTGGGCTGTTGTGAAACAAATTTGACCATTATATTTCATTCCTGTAATCCCGAAGTAATCCTGGATCTTTTCTAATATTTCAGGATTATTCAATATATTTTGTCTGTCAATTGACGATTTAGTAAGGTCTTTGGTCATCACTTCTATTCTTTAACTGTAATAATTAGAATCAGCAAGTTATAAATAACCTGATTTCTCATTTTTTAATCTTTTTCAAATATAACTTTCTCGTAACTTATTCTTAGTACTTTAATTGTTTCTTTACCTCTCTTGAGAAGTCATTTATTAGTTTTGAAAGGGTTCGTTCACCAAAATTTCCGATAAATTTTATAATTATTGTAGCAATAATTCACTCGCTTCATCTAAGATTGCTGTATCCAATTCTTTTAAATATGCTTTTGTCGTCTTAACATCTTGATGGCCTAAGGATTCGCTAATAATATCTGTACCAGCACCTTTTTGCTTTAGGCAATTGGCAAAACTATGCCTGGCCACATAGCTTGTAATGGGCTTGTCAATTTTCGCAAGTTCTCCTAACTCTTTCAAATCCTTATTAAATTTTTTGAGTGTTTTTCTTTTCCTGTTGTTTAATTGACTAGGAGTTAGATTTTCATGAAGTATAATAGGAAAGACGTAAGAATGGTTATTGCCCTTATAATAATTCAATATTTGTTGTACAGGCGGCATAATTTTGATTATAAAGTTTCCTTTAGTCTTTGATCGCGTATAATGTATTCTATCGCTGTAGATATTATCCCATCTTAATTTCATCATATCGGCAAAATTCATTCCCCTGGTATAAAAACTAAAAATGAAATAATTTCTGCTATTCACTAAATGCGGCTTGTCATTTAAATCAAGATTTTGAAGTCGGTGTACCTCTTCGATTTTTAGAGCTTTTTTTATAGATTTTCCTTTTAGTTTGGAAATTTTGTAGTGCTTAAAAGGATAAATTTTATCATCTATTATATTTCGCTTGATTGCAACATTGAAAATCGCTCTAATGGCACGCATTTTTACTCCAATTCCCCCGCCAGTTCCTCCTTTATTTCTGAGATAAACTTCATATTTATCTAAAAAAGTAGGAGTGACCTCTTTAAAATGAACAGGCTTATGCTTTGCGAATTTCTGAACTGAATTTTTAGTATGGTGATAAACGTCAGCATTTCCCATTCTTCCAGCCATTTTCATTTCCTGAATCAGTTCATCCCAAAATGGAAAAATATTTGAAGCTTCCGGATTAGATTCTATTCTAAATTTATTTTCGAAATCATTTAGAGTATAAAAATCCTGATACATTTCTAATTCGGAAATTACAGATAAGGCTCTGTCTTCAATTTTTCCTAGTAATCTATTAGATTTAATTTGCTGATTGTATTTTTTACTAAATCTACCTAGCTTAGAATCCCACTCATTCAAACGAACTTCAAATGGTGTTCTAAAAAATTTTGATTTTCTGTCTTTAGTGACACGCAAAAGAATTGGATATTTCCCATTCTTTAATTCTGTTTTTCGTAGGATTGTTTTGATTGATGCCATGATAGGATTATTTATTTCATGTACAACATATGTACAACAAATTGCTTGATAAAGGTAAATTAAAGAAAGTGAATAGAAAAAATAAATAGGTTAAATATCTGATTTTCAGTTTAATGAAAATAAATGAAATTTGTTAAAGTTGAATTTTTCATTTCTCATAATCAAGGGGTCCCTGGTTCGAGCCCAGGTGGGACCACCAGTAAAATCAAGCCTTACAGAGATGTGAGGCTTTTTTGTTTCTACTCGGGTACAACATTTACTAAGTATTATCAACCTATAAATAGATATATTTATTTTTAAAGTAAAATCGAGTGGTGTGGTAATCAATGAGTGACCGATTTCCTAAAAAGTGTGTAGCCTATTGCTTAAAGTATGGAATAGTTTCACTTATTTTTTAAAAGCGATTGAAAAGATGGATGATGAACTGTCGTATTTGAAACCTGTACGTACTGTAGTGTGAGGGGGCACCCCGTCATTTGTTAGCGGAGTCATCCAATCGATTGTGAGCTGTACAATTTAGTTAGCATTACCCCAATTATCCGTCAATCTGGATCTAGTGTACGAGGTAAGAGTAGGATCAGTAAAATGGGAAATCCAAAACTTATAAATCTGCTTTTCATGTGCAGCTTTACTGCCTGCAAACACCATAAAGCGTGTAGGGATATCTATGAACGAATAATAGCCAAGGGTAAAAGTAAGAAGCTTGCACTTATTGCTGTATGTAATAAACTACTAAAACAGGCATTTGCTGTGACTACATCAGGTTTACCATACGATGAAAATTATACGTCGAAATTAGGATAAAATGCTTGGAAGTTAGCTTAGTTCTTTATTGAACTAAACCTAAAGGTAGCTTCAAGAGATCGCTAAATCACTATTCACTACCTTTAGTTATTGTATAATCAATTCATTGTAAGTTATGAAAAAAAAGTAGTACCCTTATTGAAAGGGCCTGTAATTCTGTACCTGAATTCAAAGAATTGCACCGTAAATTAAAACGGTCTGTTGAACTGGCCGGTAAAAGTCAAAGTACCCTGACCAACCCTGCCTGCCGGCAGGCAGGTATGCCCGTTGCCTTGCGCATATGGCGCTCCATTTTAATTGTAGTCCTTTGGACCTGGATGAAGAACAGGTTTTGGACTACCTGCACGTTTTAAAATCCCAGCACAAAACACCATCGGATAGTTTCTTCAAGCATACCATTTATGGCCTTCGCTATGCCTATCGTATCTCTGGAATGAAAGCGATGCGGGTGATGCTCCCTTCCATCGAACGGCCCCACAAACTCCCGGTGGTACTAAGCCGTAGTGAAGTAAAGCAACTGCTTAAAACTCCAAAACTTCTCAAGCACCGCTTGGTATTGGCGATGCTCTATGGCTGCGGCCTTCGCTGTTTTGAACTTCGGAACTTGCAACTCAAAGATCTGGATTTTGATCGTAAAATGCTCCACATTCGCCAGGGCAAAGGACGCAAAGACCGTTATGTTCCATTATCCCAGATGCAGATCCGTGGCCTAAAAAAATATATCACTGCAGATCCGCCAACCATTTGGTGCTTTAATGGCAACAATAGAAAAGGGAATCCATCCCAGTTATCGGCCATGGGGGTACAGTGGATTGTTCGGGAAGCCCGTAAACACAGCGGGATCCAGAAAGAGATCACTACCCACAGCCTTCGACACAGCTATGCCACCCATCTTTTGGAGATGGGATTGGATATTATCAGTGTCAAAGATTTACTGGGACACGCTGATATCCAAACCACCCTTACCTACCTTCACGTGGCACAACTGGGTAGGCAGAAGCCGTTCAGTCCGCTGGACCGGCTCTACAAGGAGTAGTCTTGAAACCTGCTACTTATGAGGTGGCCCAGATACTGGAAAGAAACACAGCATCTTTATCCAACTATTGTTATAACAGCTGGCAACTAAGAACCCTTCACGCCTTGCGCAAATGCCGTACTGCTGCCCTGGGGGGGCATATCGATCGCTGTAACCATCCTTCCTGCCACAGGCTCCATCTTAGTTACAATAGTTGCCGCAACCGCCATTGTTCCAAGTGCCAGGGACATAAAAAAGAGCAGTGGATCCGGGCACGGGAAGAAGAACTCCTAAACGTGCCTTACTTCCACGTGGTATTCACATTGCCATCAGCCCTCCACCGGCTATGCCTGTATGAACCTAAAAAAATGTACGGGCTACTGTTTAAAACGGCATGGGAGGTAATCAAGGACTTTGCCTCCAACCCTAAATTTTTGGGTGCCAAACCAGGGATGATCGCCATCCTGCACACCTGGGGCCAGAACCTTTCTTTGCACCCGCACCTGCACTGTATTGTTCCCGGGGG
>CESL01017111.1_pt1 | contig 18435 bp, 18 predicted proteins | sample 531221 | NCBI WGS metagenome assembly CESL01 (sample SAMEA2622197, study PRJEB7988) | marine metagenome | biome: marine biome (ENVO:00000447); feature: mesopelagic zone (ENVO:00000213) & marine oxygen minimum zone (ENVO:01000065); material: "saline water (ENVO:00002010), including plankton...
AGCTTAGTCACTCAACTTAAAGTTCAATTTTTTGTTGCAAGTCCAATAAACCTGACCACATTATTAGCTCTAAAGTAATGGGAAAAGATTATTTAATACATATGTCTTTTCCAGAAAACTATTCTATTAAAGACACGATAACTTATCCCGTTTTATATGTTTTGGATGGGAAAAGCACTTATAAATATTTCAACCCATCAAATATTAATTATGAAAAAATCGAAGATGTGATTCTCGTAGGAATTAGTCATAAGGTTAATGGTATAGCATCTAGAATTAATAGATTTTATGACTACACACCATCGCTCGACACAATAACCGCAAGAAAGATTGAGGAAAATTTTGGTGTTCAGAAGGGAACAATAAAAACTGGTGGAGCTGATGAATTTTTACAATGTCTTAAAAAAGAAATAATTCCATTTATTGATAAACACTACAAAACAAATTTTGATAGAGGAATTTCAGGACATTCTTTAGGTGGTTTGTTTACAGCATTCTGTTTTTTAAATTCTGATGGTTACTTTACCAGGTTTGGTATAAATAGTCCTTCATTACAATGGGACGAAGAAAAATTGTTAGCTCAGGCTATTCTTAAGTTCACTAAAAATGAAACTTGGGACATTAAACCGACTAAAGTATTTTTTTCGACTGGAGAAAATGAAAACCCTAATATGGTTTCCAATATGATAAAGTTTAGTTTAAATCTTAAAAAAAGTAACTACGAAAATGTTGATATGAATTGGAGAATATATAGGAATGAATCTCATGGGTCAGTAATTCCGTTAAGTTTAAATGGTACAATGACAACCTTATATGGAAAAAAATAAAACACTACAGCTAGTAACTAAGTTCGTTTGGTCGGTAAGAACTAACATGAAGATCCTGTTGACTAAACCGTTTATTTTTAGGCGAACCTTTTAAAGGCTAGGGAGTGAAATTTATATGAATGTAGCTGTAAATACTTTCTTAGAAATTAACAATACTGTATTAATCAGCGCTAAAAGAGAAATAAACGTACCGGTAGGTTTATACATTTATTGGCAATATTTAAAACAAGAACGAAATGTCAATGACCCAAGTAGCTTTTCTTAGAATGGCGGACATACCATCTAAAACCCAAATTGAACAGACCATCCAAGGACTTGGTTATGATTTTAAAATCTTGGGTGATTCTGAAAATATTACAGAAGTTGACGGACTTTCTTGCTCAGTAAACGGTCACGAAACATTCTTTGAGACTTATTTTGACTAACCAACAGAAATAACTAATTATTGTGAATGGATAAAGCCTTACATAACAAATCAGGATTTGGCTATATCTTTCGTTTGGGGAAAGACTATTTAAACAGCTTATATCATTAGTGACATAGAGGAACAGGTTCAACCGTATATGTTTATTGATTAAGTATTAAGCCACAGTTGCCATGTACGATGTCACCATACCCTTTTTTACTCTATTAGAATTCTCCACATTTTATTCTAGAATAATAGCTGCTGTATAATTATAATCGTATTTATCCATAGGAGATGGTGTTACCTCATTACCTTCAAATGTTATACGGTAACATTTAGCGGAAGGATTTCTTTCGTTCGGAATTTCCCAATAGGTAACCAATTCATGTACAGCATCATCTCCAAATATATATGGGCACTTTATTTTGTACGTAAGCATTTCCTGTTTGGGACAATCGTCTATTGGTAAACCAAACTGATTTGTAAGGTAAGAATATTCATTATACCGGGACAACCCAAATGTGGGACGGTTAACATCTGGCTCAAAGCCAGGCCGGGCAGGAGCATTATAGATGTCATTATCCCAATTCCAACATGGTTCAGAAATAATAATATCTAAGGTATATAAAGCGTCTTTTACAGATCTTGAAGAGTCATTTAATTCAATTTCTTTAACTAAGTCATTTCCCGCAATATCCTGGAAACTTAAATATAAGTTGTAGCCTACAAACTCTGGTTCACTATGAAATGGGGGATCACAAGATGATAGTAGTATCAAAGTTACAATACTGAGTATTCTTAGCGTTTTCATAGTTTTCGTGATTTAAAAATATTAAAATCTTCACCTATCTATTGAAAATTATCAATCCATTAAGCTACATTATTTTTCTTATTGATGACATTCTTATTCTCGATAATTAAAGGGAATGAATTTCTATACTTTTTATAACTTAAATGAGATTTTTATTCTATCTAAGCCGCATATACAATTTTGAATAGCGATTTTTTTATATTGACATCATTGTTCATCAAAAACATGAATTAAGAATTCACAAAATGGAACTTCACATTCCTTCTGCTAATTTTTAATTTGAAAAAGTATATCCCAAAAATAATATTAAATTTAAAGCAAATACCTTAGAAGTTTAAGGCAATCAGGCGTTACTATTACCTACAATTGTAACATTTGTCTGTATAGCTTTAATATGGCTTGCTACTTTTTGCGCCAAAAAACCTTGGTATTCACAAATTGAAAACTATGAAAATCTCTATTGAAATTCCCGAAGCCTGTGGCGAAAACTGGGAACACATGACGGTTTCTCAGCTCGGGAAATTTTGCCAGGTTTGTAAAAAGGAGGTGATCGATTTCACAAATACTACAGATGCAGAATTACTTCAAAAAATAAAAAGCGGACAAAAAATTTGTGGTAGATTTAAACAATCTCAGCTTTCTCGAGATTTAAAACCCAACAACTCTAAAACCAACTGGAAACAACTAGCTGTAGCAGCAGGATTTACTTCAGTTTTAGCAATCGCTGCGCCGGCAAATGCCCAAAAAACTTCAACTAAAACCGAACAACTAGAGAAAACTTCAGAAAAGAATTCCGAAGAAAAACATTCAATTTCAGCTAAAGATAGTATTGTAATTTCTGGCACCGTGACCAATGAAGAGGATCTTCCTATTCCTGGCGTACACATTAAGGTCTTAGATTCTAAAATCTTAACGCAAATCGATTTTGATGGGAATTTTATGATTGTTCTCGCTGCAAAAACTACCGCAAATAATCTTAAATTAGAGTTTACGTCTATTGGTTATGAAAACAAGATTATAAATGTCGATGCGAAATCTAAAATTTTAAACATCGAGCTAAAAATGGAAACTTTACTAATGGGGGAAGTCGCGATTGTAAGGAAAATGAATGTTTTCAGAAGAGTTGGTCTTTTCTTCAAAAGGTTATTTTAGCAGGACAATTTCCTTTTTATGAAAAATCTAAACGATTATGTTGCCGTTTATCAGGCTCAGCTTCAAAAAGGCGATATTCTTATTGCCTACAAAGAACTGGTTTCATTCGTTATGAAACTTAGGACAGATCTTAAGCGAGATTCTTCTTTTGATTATTTGGTTACCGGAATTTTGCATGGCTATCTGGATTATACGTATTTCTATTTTTCTAATGATTTTCTGAAAAGCAAAAAACTAAAATTCGGATTGGTCTTAAACCACCTCGAAATGCGATTTGAACTTTGGCTTTTGGGTAATACTGCTGAAATTCAGAAAAAATACTGGACATTCTTGAAGGAAACAAAATGGAATAAAAATCGCAAGGAAATGCCAGATTATTCAGTTTTAGAAGTGGTTTTAATCGAAACGCCCAACTTTGACGATCTCCCACTTTTACAAGAAAACATTGAAATCGAATTGAATAAAAATCTATTGGAAATCTCAACATTCTTGTATAAAAATACTAACTTTTAAACATAAAATAAAACTGAAATATGTCATTCAAAAATCATCATTACCTCATCGCCCTTATTATTCTTCTTTGTGCTTCCTGCAAAAATTCGGATAAAAATTTAGCTGAAAGCGCTTCTTTAGAAGAAGAGACGATTCCTACCCTGCAAAACAAACCAATTGATACCATTAACGCTAAAGCTATTTTAATTGGCAAAACAGATGCTCCCTATAACTTTAAATATTTTAATCTTTTAGTTCATACCGGTCTCTTTAACGAAGTATCAAACATCCAACAAGAAAATCATGGAGATTCGCTTTATGTAGAATTTCAGAAGCTGGATAAAGCCCAAATAATCGACCTTATAGCTTTTGAGGAAGGAGGTTTACCTCCACTTTTTTCGCGATTTTTCATTACTCCCGGAGACAGTATTTTTATGGAAATTGAAGATCATAAGATTCGGTTTTCTGGTAAAAATGCGGCTCATTATAATTTCTTTCAGCAATTAGAAGAAACAGCAACCGGAAATTGGGGCGTTTTTAAGGGTGATTTTGATCAATACAAAAACGATAATACCAAGTTTTATAATCAGAAAAAGAAAATACTCGAAAATTATATAAAAGCTCATCCGGAAGTAAGCAAAGATTTTAAACAGCAAACCTATGCGGCATTAAAATACGAATATCTTCTCCATTTAATTTCCCCAAGAGATCATCAACTCTCAAATGGCACCTATCAAGGGTCTGAATTGGATCAAGTTATTAATAAAATGCAGTTTGATGGTGAGGTAGCGATGTTCGATGCCAAGGAATATTTTGATACCATAAATTTTGAAGATGATTTTAACAGGCCAGAATTATTGTATAATGATTGTTTTAAAAGAACTCTCCCAAAGTATATCCATAGTGTTTTTGCAAACGCTGAAGTTCCTGGATATTCCATCGATAATTTTATAAACGAACGTGACTTTATAAAAAGCAATCTTGATAATGATCTCGAAAGCTTTGCTATAGCTCGACTTATTTACAACTATCACGAAGCCGGACTGGCGTTTGGACAAAAAGGAAAAACTTTAATTGAAGAACTAATTAACGATTATCGCGAAGAGTTCTCTAAAAAAGAAGATTACGTAAGCAAAATCAATGAAATTATTTTCGATCTAAACAGCATGGATTTTAAATTAAGCGAACAACTACTCGATGAGAAATTGATCAACTTAAAAGGAGATTCGATAAAACTGAAGGATATTTTTAAGAATGATCCTTCAAAATTTAAATTAATAGATAATTGGGCTAGTTGGTGCGCCCCTTGTATTGCTGAAATGCAAAAGTCTGATGAATACAATCCGATGCTAAAGGAAAAGGATATTTCAACCGTGTATATATCGGTCGACGAGGATCTGGAAAAATGGGAAGAAACGGTAAATCAGCTTGAAAATTACACCAATAAAGAACAACATTATCGTTTTGCCGACTTTAAAAAATCAAATTTAGCCCATGTTTTTCTGCAATTAGGGAAAACTAAAAATAGATATTCCATTCCTAAGTATACACTTATCAAGAACGACAGTATTATTCTTTCTACTAATTCCCCACGACCATCTAAACAGGAAGAATTTCTAAGCTTATTAGATTAGCATATGCTTTATTAAATGAATCCAGAAGAAGAAAATAGAAGGAAACGCGCAGAAGCAAATTTAAGCAAAACTGAAAATTTACAGTTCTTCATTTTACCATTTATAACTCCAAGAGCACGACATAAACCTACAGATGATTTTAGCCAATCACAGCTGGAACGTTTTAAAAAATACGGCTACGATACTAAACTAAAACAGGCTAACCAACTCATTATTTACGGAATTATATTTTGGATAGGTCTGGCTGCTTTTATTGGCTATCTTGTAAATAAATTTTCTTAATGCAGCTTTATTATTTAATTACCATAATAGGGATTGGGCTTTTTCTATTATTCAGATTTTTAAAGAAAAGATCTGAAAAGAAACGATTACAACAACTGATAGAAAATTGGGGAAAAGCGAAAGATGAAAAATTCAATTTTAAAGAAATTAAACGCTATTTTGATTCTAAGTTGCTTGTAGGCGATTTTCATCAAATCAACGATCAAACCGCAAAAGATCTGGATTTCTCAGCGCTTTTCATTCTTTTAGACCGAACCACTTCTAAACCGGGGCAACAATATTTCTATAATCATCTACGGAATATTAATTCTGAAAATCAATTGAAGCGATTTTCGACATTTTCAGATACATTTTTAGAAGCTGAAAACGACCGCTTAAAAATTCAGTCGCAATTATCGAAACTGAATCATTATAATGCGTACGATTTTGTGCGGTTAATTACAGACGAACCCATGAAACGCCCAAAATGGATTGTTTGGGTATTTATTCTTAGTTTTTTATCGATTTTTAGCCTAATTGGTGGTTTCTTTTACCCAATATTATTCTTACTTATTCTTCCGGTTTTTACGGTCAATATGGTATTACATTATCGTAATAAGAACAACCTCAACTATTATCTAAATGCGGTTCATCAACTTGGTATCGCAATAAAAGCTGGCAATAAAATATCGAATTTCGGTAATATTAAAGCCTATTTTAAGGACTTAAGTTTTCTAGGATCTGTAAAGAAAATTCAGTTTAAAACCTCGCTTATTGGCTTTGAGAATAAGATGAATGATGAGTTCGCTTTTTTGGGCTGGTTTTTCTTTGAGCTGCTAAAAATCACTTTTAATATTGAAATCCTGTTATTTTTCAGCTTTCTTAAGGACATCCAGCATAAACGAAATGATATAGAAAAGCTCTTTCTATTTTTAGGCGAGATCGATTCGGACATTGCTGTGGCTTCAATTAAAACCGAATATCAAGATCGCGTTTGCCAACCTTCTTTTAGTTTTAAAAAAGAGATTAAATTCAACAAAATTTGGCATCCTCTAGTTAAAAATTGCATTACCAACGATTTAAGACTTTCAGAAAAAAGCATGCTTCTTACCGGTAGCAATATGTCAGGAAAAAGTACTTTTATTCGAACGGTAGCCATAAATACATTACTGGCCCAAACGATAAATATCTGTTTTGCCGAACATTTTACTGCTCCGTTTCTAAAGTTATATTCTTCAATAAGAATTACCGATAACCTAAGTAAAAACACCAGTTACTACCTTGAGGAGGTACTGCAAATTAAAAAACTACTAGATTGTTCTAAAGAAGATATACCGAAATTATTTGTTTTAGATGAAATTTTTAAAGGAACAAATACTGAAGAGCGCATCGCAGCCGGGAAATCTATTTTATCCTACTTAAACATATCACAAAATATGGTAATGGTTTCTACCCATGATATTGAACTTACCGAAATGCTAACGCAAAACGATTTCGAACTGTATCATTTTAGTGAAAACATCCAAAACGAGACTTTAAACTTTGATCATAAATTAAAAGAAGGGCCGCTTAAAACAAAAAATGCGATCAAGATTTTAGAACTCTATAATTTCCCAGAACAGGTCATTACCGAAGCTACAAGGCTAAAAAACAGGACGAACTAATTTTCGACCCAACTGTAATACTGCCTGTTATCCCAGCTGGTAAGCGCAATAGATACCCCAGAATTCTTTTTGATATGCTGTGAAGAGAAATTATTTAAAACAACTGCTAATTTTTCAAAGTCCGATACCTCTTTATATTTAAAATATTTAGAGGGATGATTTACCCAATGTCCATCTGAAGTTTCTGCATAGGGAATCCTTCCATCTCCTTCAAATTCAAATTCTTCGAATGCCGGATTCTCTCTTAAGATCGACAAGAATTCATCATAAATATGTGTATTATCAGTATTTGTACCACATACAAAGGCAAATGAATCCTTGGGAAGTCTAAAGGTATCGTCGTATAAGGATGTGGTAAAACTTTTGCTTACAGCAGAAAAACTTACTTTTTCTTCATTAATTGATACGTCATATTCATCAACATTATTTCCGTTTATAAAAATGATTTTATTTACATCTAAAGGCAAATCGACCATAGTTCTCGCCGGTCCCATAGCTGTTAAACAAATGCCAGGTTCTACAATGGATTCAAACCTAATGATCAATGTTTGTTCATTCTTAAATTGAGATACTTCTAAACCAAAATTCATACAGCCATATATTTCTGTACTCCGCAATTCTAATTTTAATTCGGGTATTTGCACGTCCTTACTTATATAAATTTCCTTTGGCATAAAATCTATATCTGTTTTTATACTTTTAGCTAGCATATATTCAGAATACTCAGTACTTCTTGTAGCTTCATCTCCGCTGGTACAACTAAAAAATAAAACAATAAACCCTATAAAGATCAATTTTCTCATCCCTCTCATTTTTAACTAGATGCCAAATAAAATAATAGGTTGCGTTGAATAATTCGGGAGATATATAACGAAAAATAATTGTTAAAAGGCAAATCACATTAAACCATTTAGCTTTGCCGTAGTCTAATTACCAGATTAACTTCCTGGCATTTTACTTTTTTGTCCTGAATATAAAATTAATTTCTACCCCTAACTATGATAGCCAGGGAGTTAAATCGATTTATTCTTCTTTCTAAAATTGAGGTGATTCAGCATTGATCTGGTTCGCTATTAAAAATTCTTATTAAATTGAGCTCAAAAGCAAAACATACGATGAAAAAAATTTTCTCCCTACTGTGCATCGCCGTAATTTATTTTTCGGGGTTTGCGCAACACTCTCCTAAAAAACTTACAACTGAAGATTACGAACAGGCCGCTAAATTTCTTGGGTTTAATACCTACAGATTAGTGGATAAAGCTAATGTAAGCCCTAATTGGTTAGCAGACGATAGTTTTTGGTATGAGATTCAGGTTAATGGAGAACGCCAATATGTTCTGGTAGATCCAAAGAAAAAATCTAAGCGAACTTCTACTTCGCTTGAAGAATTACTTGGTAAAAAGCCAAAAGAAGAGCAAAGAGGATCATGGACAGAAGTAGCCTCCCCGGATGGATCTAAAGTAGTTTATATAAAAGACTGGAACCTTTGGATGCGCGATACCCAAACGGGTAAGGAAACGCAACTAACCCAAGATGGTGAAAAAAATTATGGCTATGCTACCGATAATGCGGGTTGGAAACATAGCGACAAACCTATTGTGCTTTGGAGCCCTGATTCTAAAAAGATTGCCACTTTTAAACAAGATCAGCGCCATGTAAGTGATATGTATCTGGTAGAGACCAAAGTTGGCGAACCAGAACTTCAGGAATGGAAATATCCAATTCCGCAAGATTCAGCCATCATTAAAATTGAACGCCTGATTATCGATACTGAAGATAACAAGATTACCAAGCTTAATATTCCGGCCGATGCAAGACGGGGTACACTTTGTGACGACATTGCCTGCGATGGCACTTTTGGTGATAACGAATGGGCCCCAGACTCAGAGACTTTAGCTTTTGCCTCGGTTTCCCGTGATCACAAAAAAGTTACGCTTCGTGTTGCCAATGTTGAAACTGGTGAAGTAAGAGATATTTTTACGGAAGAAACAGATACGCAATTTGAATCTGGACAAGGCTCTATAAACTGGCATTATTTACCAGAATCAGACGAAATTATATGGTACTCTGAGCGTGACGACTGGGGACATTTATACCTTTACGATCTTGAAACTGGTGAACTAAAAAACCAAATTACTAAAGGTGATTTTGTGGTAACCAGCCTGACCAAAGTAGACGAAGATAAAAAAATGTTGTATTTCTACGCGCAAGGAAAAGAAGGAGGCCGCGATCCTTATTTTAGACATTTTTACAGTATAAAGTTTAACGGAAAAGGGCTTAAACTTTTAACTCCTGAAAACGGCACACATAGCGTTTCGCTATCTCCTGACAACAAATACTTTGTTGATAATTATTCACAGCCTAACGTTCCCAATGTTGCGGTACTTAGGGATATTAAAGGCCGAAAAATAATGGATCTCGAAAAAGCCGATATTTCCCGCTTAGAAGCCATAGGCTGGCAGGCTCCAAAACCGATCAAAGTAAAATCGGCTGATGAGAAATGGGATTTATACGGTTTAATGTTTACGCCTACAGATCTTGATGAATCTAAAAAATATCCGGTAGTAAATTACATTTATCCAGGCCCGCAAGGTGGCGGTGTTGGCAGTCGTTATTTCTCTCCTTCTCGTAGTGATCACCAGTCTTTGGCAGAGCTTGGTTTTATCGTAGTGGTGATCGATGGTAGTTGTAACCCGGGGAGATCTAAATCTTTTCACGATGCCTGCTACGGAAATATGGGAGATAATACTTTAGAAGATCAGATAAGCGGATTAAAGCAATTAGCTGAAAAACACCCTTATATGGATCTAGACAAAGTAGGAATTTGGGGACACTCCGGTGGTGGTTTTGCCACTGCGGATGCCATGTTCTCCTATCCTGAATTTTATAAAGTAGGAATTTCTGAATCAGGAAATCATGATAACAGAAATTATGAAGATGATTGGGGAGAAAGATACATCGGGTTGATTGAAGAAACCGAAAATGGAAAAACCAATTACGAGCTACAGGCCAACCAATATAATGCCGCAAATCTTCAAGGAGATTTGTTAATTGCTCATGGTAATTTAGATGATAACGTACCTCCTTACAATTCGTATTTGGTGATCGATGCATTGATCAAAGCAAATAAAGATTTCGATTTGATCATTTTCCCAAATGCACGTCACGGCTACGGAATGGATAGTTACTATATGACCAGAAGAAGATGGGATTATTTTGTTGAAAACCTTATGGGTGCTGAACATCCGAAAGAGTTTAAAATTGAAATTCCAGAAAGAAGAAGATAACTTCTCATAAAATTAGAATATACAAAAGCCGGTAGATATAAAACATTTACCGGCTTTTTGTATTTTAGACTTTAAAAAGTCATTCCTTGCTTGATAAGGAATCTCTTTCAGAATTCGATTAATCTCTAAAATGAAAACCCATAATTACACTATCAAACTCAAATGGACCGGTAACACAGGTGCCGGAACCAAAACTTATAAAGAATACGATAGGGATTATACATTTCAGGCAAAAGATAAAGCTTTAATAAAAGGCTCTTCCGATCCGTCTTTTTTAGGCAATCGCGAATTTTATAATCCAGAAGAACTTCTTCTTAGTTCTATCGCTTCCTGCCATATGCTTTGGTATCTTCATCTTTGCGCCAGCAACAATATTATTGTGTTAGATTACAAAGATCAGCCTGAAGCTAGTATGATCGAAAATAAGGATGGTAGTGGGAAGTTTACCAAAGTTACTCTTTATCCTGAAATTACTTTAACGGATAAAAACATGCTTGAAAAAGCTGAAAAGCTCCATAAAGAAGCTAATAAATTCTGTTTTATCGCAAATTCATGTAACTTTCCCATTCATCATCAGCCAAATTATCATTTTTAATTATGGAAATTAAAGTCATCAATCAGCGTAAATTTCAGCTTCTCGAAAATCACAAAATTATTTCAGAGCTTTACTATCCAAAATGGTGGTCTAATAATGCCGAATTTCGATACCTGGGAAAACAATTTGAAATTAAAGCAAAAGGCTTTTGGCAAACCAATTTCATAATTACAGAAAATCATCGTGAAATAGGATCGATTAAATTGAATTGGAACCAGAATTCAACTATAATTCTAAAAACAAAAGAACACAAAGAGCTAACCTATCATTTATCACAAGAGAGCATGTGGCATTCTAAGTTTGTGGTAAAAGCTAACGAAAGCCCAGTGCTGAAAATTCATGCTAAAAGCAATTGGAAAAAATTTTATCCAGATTTGCTATTGAATATCGAAAACGATCAGAAAACTAACGATTATAAATTGCTCATCGCTATAAGTGTTTATTTAATCAATAACCGTTTAAAATCTGCTGCGGCAGGAGCTTCTATTGCAGCCGTTTCATAATACAAAATCAAAAGGCTAATTATGACAATTTCAGCTTAAATTATTTTAGAAAAAGTCAAGAAATGTAAACCGGAAAACTTTTTTAAAATTTAGAGGCAAATCCTAGTAGCCGTTATCCTCTTTTGGTTTTGTATACAAAAAAATCAAATCTCAGCTACATCATCATAAGCGATGTAAGCGTTATTGATCACTCTAAAATTAGCGCTCTCATCGTTTACATTTTCGAAAGCAGCATAATCGATCCATACAAATCCATCTGAGCCCCAGTTCTCTCCCCAGGAGTTTACTACCTTAAACGCATTATATTCATCTGAAAATCCAACCACCAGCATCGCATGGCAATCGCCATTTTCATAATCTACCACATGCTCGCGATAGGCCGTTAGCCCAAAACGATCTATCTTTCCAAATTCTGAAGATAAATACGCTCCAATAACAATAGGTTGTTGCCGCGTGATCAAGACCTTCATTTCGGCAAGCATATTTTCACCACTTAAACTCTTAAAATCTGAAATCCTGGCTGCGGCTGCCTGTGCTATTTGTGTTTCATTTGGTTGCTCAGAGCATCCGCTATCGTCGTAAGGGAAAAGTTCTAAAGAGCAAACACCAACTTCCTGTACAAGATCTAAAGTTTCTGCAATACTGGTGCCTCCACAGTCCCCCATGGTTAATTGATTATAAGTAAAGGAAGGACTAAATGTTGTGGCTAAAGAATAAGATGCTCCACTTTCCTTCATCTCTTGATAAGATTTTAAATAATAGCTTACCGCCCATGAAGAACACGATCCCAACTGTCCCTGATCTCCAACTGGCGGTAAAAATTCAGAAAGATCGTATTCACCAGGCAAATCTTCAGGGATAGCGAGATTTTCTAAAATAGAATGCTCACCGGTAGAGTAATCTCCGGTTCCCTTACATTTCAGGCCTGTAGCAAATACCTCCCCTTCGTTTGTAACAAACTGGTTATCGTCTATTGGATCTGGCGTTTTTTCCTGCCTTGGCAGATTATCGTCCAGATCCTGATAACAGGAGGTTAATAATATTGGCACTACAAATATTAGTAATCTTAGATTTCTCATAAGCTTAAATTTGAGGAATAGAATAATTTGAGAATCACCTCACATTCTTGCGAACCGCTGTAACAAGTTTGGTTAGCTTCGTTAAATAAAATGAAATTCGGGGAAAATCATTTCTAAAATTAGTTAAATAACACACTCTTTAACAACTAATTAAAACTAGTCGATAATAATCATTTCTATTTTTAGCCATGAAATTTTTAGCAATCACAATTTTAAGTATTATGGCTTTAGGAAATATGAACGCACAGGATAATGATTCTTACCTTTGGGAGAACCGATTAGTCTTAATGCTTACCAATTCTATAGAAAATAGCGATTTTAAAGAACAGCTGGGCGAGTTTAGAAATAAAGAAGAAGAATTGGAAGATCGTAAAATTGTGGTGTATCAGGTCACTCCAAAAAAATATGCTACCGGAATTAGTGATACTCCCGACTGGAATAAAGGAGATAATTTCTACGAAAAGTTCAAAAAATCAAATACACCTTTCGAAATTATATTAATAGGTCTGGATGGAGGTACAAAAATGCGAAAAAAAGAGTTTATACCTGCCGATGAAATTTTTGAAAAAATTGATAGTATGCCGTTAAGAAGAGCAGAACTTAATGCACTCAAAAAATCCTGAAGTATTCCGTATAAAAATTTTATGTAAATTTAAAGAATCCGAAAATTTAACTATCCACAGGCTTAAATGTATTTGACTGTTTGGTAATTGGTATAGCAAAAAACAATATCTCAACTAATCATTTAAAATATATAACAAGGTGGCAGTACGGGAGATAAATTATAAGCGGTTATAATAAAATAAACTGACTTATCCCCAAATAGCAAAAAGTAGAAATTAATTCTCCCCAATCTACTTTAGAGATAGAATAATTAACACGTTAATGTGTAGAAATTATTTAATTTCTTTGATTGCCTAACGACAATTATTGCTAAAACTAATTACTGATATTTATTAAATATAAGAATCAGTATGCTGTAGACAGAATTCACAAATCTAACCCCAAGCTACAGGATAATTTTTAGTAAAAAAATAAAATTTAAATGCTGTATTTTAAAAATTTAGCATCAAGCATTTGATTTTTAATTGATTAAATTTATGTCGATAAAAAAATGGATAAGTACTGTTTAGAATGTGGAGAAAAGCTGATTGGTAGAGTAGATAAAAAATTTTGCAGCGATTATTGCAGGAATTCGTATCACAATAAGCTTAATAAAGATACCAAAAACTTAATGCGCAATATTAACAACATACTGCGTAAAAATTATAGAATACTGGAGAAACTCAATCCCGAAGAAAAAACAAAAACCAGCAAAACAAAATTGCTGGCTGAAGGTTTTAATTTTCAATATTTTACCAGTACCTACACCACTCAGGCGGGGAAAACGTATTATTTTATTTACAATCAGGGGTATTTACCTTTAGAAAATGAGGAGTTTTATGCACTGGTAAAACGAAACTAGCAATGCCAGTTTTGTGCCCTCAATTTTAATGCGGCACAAAGTATATCTTTTCTGCTTATCATTCCGATTAACTTTCCATTTTCCACTACCGGAAAACGTCGATAACTATTGTTATAGAACAATTGTGCACAATCAAAAATACTTAGGTTCTTATGAATCACAGCCACATCAGTGCTCATATAATTTTCTATTTTCATATCGCCAATGGGCATATTGAAATATCGGCTTTCTGAGATCTGTTTCATACAATCTGCGTCAGAGATGATTCCAACCAGTTCGTAACGATCATTTACGACCGGCGCACCAGAAATTTTATTTTTGAGCAATGCCTCCATTACCTCTGCGACATACTGATCTCTTTTAAAAGTGATTAATGAGCTTGTCATATAATCCTCTACCATAATTGGTGCGCTCTCTATTTTTACCGGAGCCGCACGCCTTCCCTGAAAACTTTTAATTCCCATAATTGTAAGATTTTGATTACTAATTACTTAAATATAATAAATTTTAATATCTTTTTAAAGTCTTCCGATTTATCTGGTTAGTTTTTAGAAGTATAGTATCTTTAATTTTCTGAAATTAAACGCCAATTAATGTCTAAAAATCTTCAAGCTCTCATTGCTTTACTACTTATAAGTTTTTGCTGCTGGTTAAGTTACTATAGTCTTAAACCTTCGGGAATTCCTGAAGAAGTTTCAGAAAATGAATTTTCTGTAGGCAAAGCTTTTCAACATGTAGAGAAAATTGGCGACTCGCCTCATTATTTAGGAAGTGCGGCACATAGTTCTGTAAGAAATTATATCGTTAACGAGCTCCAAAAACTAGGCTTAGAAGTACAAACCCAGGAGGATTTCGTGCTAAATGATGCCGCAATTCTTAGCCGACCACAAAATATTTTAACCAGAATCAAAGGGAGTGGAAACGGAGACGCACTCGTTTTAATGACACATTATGACAGTCAGCCACATTCTTCACACGGTGCCAGTGATGCCGGAAGCGGTGTTGCTACTATCCTTGAAGGTTTAAGAGCATTTATAGCTGAAGGGAATCCCCCTAAAAATGATCTTATCGTATTATTTACCGATGCGGAAGAAATCGGGCTTATGGGAGCCGAATTATTTGTAAGACAACACCCCTGGGCAAAGGATGCAAGACTAGCCTTAAATTTTGAAGCCCGTGGTAGCGGTGGGAGTTCTTTTATGCTGTTAGAAACCAACGCAGGAAACGCTAAACTTATCAAAGCTTTTAAAGAAGCTCACGTTCCATATCCTACCACAAATTCTTTAGCTTATAGTGTTTATAAATTATTACCCAACGACACCGATCTTACGGTCCTAAGGGAGTCTGGAAATATCAACGGATTCAATTTTGCATTTATCGGTGATCATTTCGACTATCATACCGCTAATGACATTCCTGAAAATCTGGATTTAGAAACGCTGGCTCATCAGGGTGATTATCTAATGCCACTACTCCATTATTTCCAGGATGCAGATCTAAATCTGTTAAATTCAGACAACGATCTATTATATTTTAATCTTCCTTTTGGTCAATTTGTAACGTATCCTTTTGGTTGGATTATGCCTATGCTCATCCTGGCATTTATATTATTTTTCACTGTTGTGGGATATGGGATTTTTAAAAATAAACTTAGTGTTAAGGCTATATTCAGAGGTTTTGTCCCTTATTTTTTAAGCCTGATTATTGGTGGACTTTTGGTATTTGGACTTTGGAAGTTTTGTCTTTACATCTACCCTGAATACTCTGAAATGCTGCATGGCTTTACCTACAATGGCTATAGTTATATTACTGCGGCCGTGTTATTGAGTTTGACCGTTGCCTTTTTTGTTTACCATAAATTTTATAATGAAGATAAAACCGCTTCTCAATTTGTAGCGCCCTTATTTTTATGGATACTCATCTGTGCTTTACTTGCTGTGGGTTTAAAAGGCGCTGCTTATTTTATAATTCCGGCTTATTTTGGTTTTATACAGTTGCTTTTAATGATGCATAAAAAGCAGCCTAATATTATCCTGAACACGATTTTAAGCTTACCGGCTTTATTCATTCTGTTTCCATTTATCCAGATGTTTCCGGTAGCTTTGGGTTTAAAAACGCTATTCCTTGCAGGTATTTTAAGTATCTTGTTATTTACGCTGTTTTTACCTGTTTTTGGCTATTTCGCCAAAAAAGATCTCCTCGCAGTATTGTTCTTCTTAGGCTTTAATGCCTTTATGTTTTATGCACATTTCACATCAGAATTTACTGCGGAAAGGCCAAAACCTAATAGCCTGGTGTATTTGTATGATGCTGATGAGGATAAAGCGAACTGGTACTCATATGATGAAATGCCCGATGAATGGACCAGAAAATATTTTGGAGAAGACCCGGTAATTTTAACGAATGCAGAAACAAAATTTAGCAGTAAGTATAACTCGGGTTTTACCTGGAGAAGCGATGCTCCAAAAATTGATATAAAATCACCAGAAATCATTCTTCAAAAAATTGATAGTTCCAATAACGAATTTCAATATTCATTGAAAATTGCACCAAATCGTGACGCTAAAAGAATAGAGATTTATACGGAAAATATTACCGATTTTAATGATTTTAAAGTCAACGGATTACAAGCTAAAAACGTCAAACTGGGAGAAGAATCCTTTAATATGTTTACACGCCGATGGAAGAATCGCTTACTTAGCTATTATATTTCCAGTAAAGATACGCTTAGAATGAATTTCAGTTTAGATAAAACAAAGTCGGCCGAATTTATTTTATATGAATCCAGCTACGATCTTTTGGAAAATAAAGAGTTAGATGTTCCTAAGCGATCTGAAACGATGATCCCAAAACCATTTATTTTAAATGATGCAGTGATTTATAAGAAGAGGGTTAAGCTCAATCAATAGGCAATCGCAGCAAGCAGTTTTAAAATTAAAAACATTGACTGCTGAAAGCTTTACTTTAAAACGTAAGATAAGATACAAGATAAATTGAATTAAAAATGGCCTACCAAAAATTGACGTAAAAATTTGAAGTGAAAAATCCGTAAAATTTCAGGCTGTCTTAGGCGTTGTCGAGTTCCTGAAATTTAGGATTCGATCGATAAATTTCAGACAATTTTTATAAGCCTAGACTTTCCTGCCCGTCCGGCAGGCGGGTTTGTTTCTTTTTCAGTAATAGAAAAAGAAAATAGATAAAAATCTAAATAAATATGCAAATTTCAATATTAGGATGTGGTTGGTTAGGATTACCATTGGCCAAGAAACTGGTATACGATGGATATTCTCTAAAAGGATCAACCACCACACAACATAAAATGCACAAGCTTTCTGCAGAAGGCATTACTCCTTATCATTTAGAACTTTATGAAAGCGGAGTGCAGGGAGATATTCAATCTTTTTTGTCAGGCTCTGATATTCTTCTTATTGATATCCCGCCAGGATTACGAAAAAACCCTGAAATTAATTTCACTAAAAAGATCACTAATATTATTTCAAATATTGAATATTCAGGTATTAAAAAATTAATTTTTATAAGTTCTACCAGTGTTTATGAAGATCAGGAGGAATTCCCGGAATATACTGAAGACTCTAAACCTAATGGAACATCTGAAGCGGCAAAACAGCTGATAAACTGTGAAAATGCTTTGCAAAACAACCCCAATTTTAAAACGACCATCCTAAGGTTTGGTGGCTTAATAAGCGACGATAGGCACCCTATTACGATGCTTTCGGGTAGGACTGACATAAAAAATGGAGAAGCTCCCGTTAATTTAATTCGACGTGATGATTGTATCTCCTTAATTGCTACAATCCTCAAAAATGATGAATTTGGAACGGTATTTAACGCGGCGTATCCCGAGCATCCTAAAAAATCTGAATACTATACCAAAGAAGCAAAATCTAGAAATATAAAAGCCCCAGAATACGACAAAAATCGCCCTTCTAAAGGAAAAATAATTTCTTCAGTAAATTTGGATAAAATTGGGTTTGAGTTTAAATATGAGATTTAATGATTTTTGATGTTAGATATCAGACCTTCGATATAAGATAAAAAACCTCACAGGTTTATCCCGTATAACTATCGGGACTGTGAGGTTTGATACAACTTTCTTTATTTTTTTAAATTTCTCGCCTTAAGTCATTTCGACCGTAGCGGAAAAATCTCAATAAAATCCTTTCATTCTAAGCTTCTTCCACTTCTTCCTTCTTCTTTCTAAAATCTAAGGGCTGTAATACTTTTAGTGCTTTTTCTAT
>CESL01005863.1_pt1 | contig 18402 bp, 19 predicted proteins | sample 531221 | NCBI WGS metagenome assembly CESL01 (sample SAMEA2622197, study PRJEB7988) | marine metagenome | biome: marine biome (ENVO:00000447); feature: mesopelagic zone (ENVO:00000213) & marine oxygen minimum zone (ENVO:01000065); material: "saline water (ENVO:00002010), including plankton...
TGATTAACAGTCAGATGCTCTAACCAACTGAGCTAAGGAGGAATATATCAATATGTCTTCAGCATTCCCGGCAGCTGAATTTGCCTTTAAAATTTTTTGCTCCCCCTCTTGGGCTCGAACCAAGGACCCTCTGATTAACAGTCAGATGCTCTAACCAACTGAGCTAAGGAGGAATTTGCAATCAATTTTGCGGATGCAAATATAACGGAATTTTTAATTATCACTAAATAATATTCAAAAAAATAAAGCAGTATTTTAAATAAAATTGAATTTGGAAAAAATAATTGTGCTATGAGTCTGAAAATCCATGGTTTATATATTTATATCAAAAATGTAAATATTGCAAGTCAACCAGATGTTGATGCTATAGTAAATGCCGCAAATGCTAAACTCCCTCCGGGGGCATCAATGCGATTTACAAAATCGGGAAATAAACTTTAGAAAAACGACAAACCTGAAGATAGAATATTCTATCAGTATATTATAAAACTCACTGAAAACATAAAATCAAGTAGGTGTTATACCTGAAATTTCAACAGGAATTTTCTGTTATTCCAAAATTAATGCCGTTGAATTGGTTTTTAATACAATTTTGACGGAAGCAGAAGGGTTAAAACACTTGCAAAGGCTTAAATTTGTATTGTTCAGTACTGAAGATTTAGAATTTTATAAAGATCGATTGGCTGAAATTTAATTAACGATGTGGATAAACTGCATAGTTCATTAAAAAAATAAATCTTGATTATCGATTTACAAAACCAACCTCTTATGTTTGATTTTACGGCAACCTATACCGATCAATACCAACTTGCGATGTCGCAGGTTTATTTTAAAAATGGAAAACGAAACACCAAAGCCGTTTTTGATTATTATTTCAGAAAAATTCCGTACGGAAGTGGTTTTGCCATTTTTGCAGGGTTAGAAGATTTACTGGAAATTATTACAAATCTTCGGTTTAGTAAGGAAGATATTCAATTTTTAAAGCAATACGATTTTGAGGATGATTTTTTAGAATATCTCAAGAATTTTAAATTTTCAGGAAATATTTACTCGGTACAGGAAGGGGATGTAGTTTTTCCAACCCGACCTGTTTTACAGGTGGAAGCCAATTTAATCGAAGCTCAGATTATCGAAACGATTTTATTGAATTTATTAAACTTTCAAACCCTTATAGCAACCAAAGCCAGTAGAATGCGATTGGTGTCTCGAGAGCGGACTTTGCTTGATTTTGGATTGCGACGTGCACAGGGTCCTGGCGGTTATTACGCTACGCGAGCGGCCATGATTGGCGGTTTTAACGGGACCAGTAATGTCATTGCCGGTCGGGATTTGGATATTCCGGTTTCTGGAACGATGGCGCATTCGTTTGTGCAGAGTTATGATGATGAGCTTACTGCTTTTAGGGAATTCGCCAGAGGACGGCCTAAAGCTTGTGTGCTTTTGGTGGATACCTATGATACTTTAAAAAGTGGTGTTCCCAATGCGATTACAGTGGCAAAGGAAATGGAAGAACAAGGCCAAAAATTAATGGCTATTCGTTTAGATAGCGGAGATTTGGCATATTTGGGTAAAAGAGCGCGACAACTTTTAGATGCTGCAGGTCTCGAATATGTGAAAATTGCGGCTTCAAATCAATTAGATGAATTTGTGATTAAAAGTTTACAGGAACAGGATGCGCCAATCGATATTTACGGAGTGGGAACAAATCTTGTGATTGGCAAACCTGATGCAGCTTTAGATGGTGTGTACAAGCTCACATTTTCAGACGGAAAGCCAAGAATCAAAATTTCAGAAAGTTTGATTAAAACCACTTTGCCGCATCGAAAGCAGGTATACCGAATGAAAGATAAAAACGGAGAGTGTGCAGGAATCGATGTAATTGTGATGGAAAACGAAAATGATACTGAACTGTCTAAAGTTTTTCACCCGTCAGAACCTTACAAGTTTTTAGATGTTTCCGCTTACCAAAAAGAAGCATTATTGCAACCAGTAATGGAAAATGGCATAATGAAAATCAAAAAAAGAACACTTTCTGAAATTGCGGCATACAGCAAATCGAGATTGGCAGAATTACCACTTGAGTATAAACGCTTTAACAATCCGCATATTTATAAAGTCAGTATCTCAGAAAAATTAAAGGCAGAAAGGGATCGATTAATTAGCGAACATAAAATGTAAAATGGCATGAAGGCTTTACTTCTTATAGACGTACAAAACGATTTTATGCCTGGCGGCGCCTTAGCCGTTCCCGATGGCGATAAGATTGTACCAATAATTAATAAAATTCAGCATCAATTCGATTTAGTGCTTGCTACCCAGGACTGGCATCCGGCGGGACATGCCAGTTTTGCCAGCACCCATCATAAAAACCTTTATGAGGTAATTGATTTAAACGGAATCGATCAGGTCATGTGGCCGGATCATTGTGTGCAGGGTAGTAGGGGTGCCGATTTTCATCCTAAGCTGAAATTGAATAAAATCGAAGCGATTTTTAGAAAAGGTACCGATCCTGAAATTGATAGTTACAGTGGGTTTTATGATAATGCTCATTTAAAATCTACTGGTTTAAGTGGCTATTTAAAAGAAAAAGGAGTAACCGAGCTATATTTTGCCGGTCTGGCCGGTGATTTTTGTGTAGCTTTTAGTGTTAAGGATGCTTTAGCTGAAGGTTTTGCAGCTTTTTTAATTGAAGATGCCACATGCGCTATAGATGCTACAGGTTTTGAAAAAGCAAAAGCTGGAATTGTTGAAAAAGGAGGGAAGATATTATATGCAGATGAGGTATAGGATATTTTTTATATTCATTGTTTTTTTGAGCTTTTTCAGTTGTAAAAACGATACTTCTACCAAAGTTGAAACTGAAGTAACATCTATGGATCCTTATATGGCTCCATCAGACAGCATTCCCGAGCGCACCTCTGCTGCGGCATTAGATTTAAAAAAGTATCAACTTTTTATAGATACTACAAAGACTTCGGTTTTTTATCAGCAATTAGATTCGGTGATCACTTCCGAAGTAAGAAAACATGAAAATTCTATATTTAAACTGGTTGAGATTAAAAAATATAACGATCAGTTTTTACTTTACGAGCCTTGCGACGGTACTATTCCGCGTTATTACATTTCTAAAGGGGCTATAGATATTTACGGCCAGAACGAAAATATTCATTTTAAATTAAAGGATTTTATGCTGAGTGCAGGAAATCAGGTGTTGTTTAAAGATGAAAGGGACCGTAGCTTAAGTCTTAAGGAAGTAAATGAGAAGGTGATCCGGTTAAAGTACGGTGATTCACGTGCGGTATATGTTACTAAAATCGAAAATATTCCGCAATTTGAAATGATGGTAAATAACTGTTTTGGCCAAAAAATAAAGGAGTTCGATAAATTTCAGGAATGAATTGCCTAAGGATGGTTTTATTCATTCTGTAAGAAGCTTTCTAAAAATTGAGATAGTGAATATATCCAAAGTTTAGCCAAATGGTCCAGTCGTTCGATTTATTTTGCGGCCCTTGTACATTTAAGCCTTCAATGTAATCACTGCCATAATACTGCCATTTAATTTCAGCCACTAAATCACTATTTCTTCCCAGTCGATAGCGCGTGCCTCCCCCAAACACGAAATTATAGGTGAACCCGCTATCTAAATTAAGTCCCCCCTGAAAAGCAGGGAATAAGACTCTAGGATTATCGATGGGTCCAAGATCACTGTACGCATCAGGGATGTAGTAAACTGCATGTATGCCTGCGGTGATATATGGAGAAAAGCGTTCTGAAAAAATCAGAAACTCCCTAATTTGGGTAAAGTGCCATTCCAGTTGCGTACCTATTTCGAATATATTGGTTTCACCGTGCATAGCTCTTAGCATTTCTCCCCTGGGGTTGTTTTGGTAAGAAATAGGGCCGTAATGGTTTAAGTAAGAATGAAAATAATCTATTTCTGTTCTTACCCTAAAAAAGTCTTTAAAATAGCTTGTGCGGTAATTATTCCCGGTGTATACAAAATTCATGTAATGCTGAAATCCTACCCCAAAACCGGTGTTGTAATAAAAGTTTCTAAATTCACCGCGTTGTCCATAATCGGAAGTAATAGCTGCCGGCCCGGCAGTAACTCCTATTTCGTGCAATACCTGCCCAAAAGAATAAGGAGATGAAATGCATAAAAAACCGATTAAAAATATGATACGAATCCGCTTCAATACAGGGGTTTAAAGGATTTATAGGCAAATATATAAAAAGAAGATTAGGTATTTTTAAATTGAGTTTTTCTTTTTTTTAATGAAATTCAATAGAAAGTTAATATTGTATGAAAAACTAAAATTTTATCGATAATTTTTATATATCTCATATATTTGCACCTCGAAAAAACATTTTTTTTAAACAAACTTAAGCGACGCCTTATGGAAAAAAATATACAGGATTTCTTGGATAAAGTGTCTAAAAGAAATCAAAATGAACCCGAATTTTTACAAGCGGTTCATGAAGTTGCTGAAACCATAATACCTTTTATTGAACAAAATAAAAAATATCAAAACGCTAAATTATTAGAGCGTATGGTAGAGCCAGAGCGTGTAATCATGTTCAGAGTATCTTGGTTAGACGATGAAGGTAACATTCAGATTAATCGCGGTTATCGTGTACAAATGAATTCGGCCATCGGACCATACAAAGGAGGTCTGCGTTTTCATCCATCGGTAAATTTAAGTATTCTTAAGTTTTTGGCTTTTGAGCAAACCTTTAAGAATAGTCTTACAACCTTACCTATGGGTGGAGGTAAAGGAGGTTCAGATTTTGATCCAAAAGGAAAGTCGGATAATGAAGTAATGCGTTTTTGCCAAAGTTTTATGCTAGAGCTTAGCAAGCACATAGGGCATAACACTGATGTTCCTGCCGGAGATATTGGAGTGGGAGCACGTGAAGTTGGGTATATGTTTGGCCAGTACAAAAGATTACGAAACGAATTCACCGGAATTTTAACCGGAAAAGGATTGTCTTACGGTGGATCTTTAATTCGTCCAGAAGCAACTGGTTACGGTAACGTATATTTTACCCAGAATATGCTAAAGACCAAAGGAGAAAAACTGCAAGGTAAGACGGTGGTTATTTCTGGTTCTGGTAACGTGGCCCAGTACGCTGCAGAAAAAGCAATAGAGCTTGGCGCTAAAGTGGTAACCATGTCTGATTCTGGTGGATATATTTATGATGAAGAAGGAATCGATGCAGACAAACTTCAATTTATCATGGAGCTTAAGAACGAAAAACGAGGCAGGATCAATGAGTATACCCAGAAATATACCGATGCCAAGTTTTACGCAGATAAATCTCCGTGGGAAGTGAAATGCGATGTTGCATTGCCATGTGCTACACAAAACGAATTAGAAGAAGCTGATGCTAAGAAATTAGTAGAGAACGGTTGTATGTGTGTTGGAGAAGGAGCAAACATGCCATGTACACCAGAGGCAGTAGAAGTCTTTCGTGATGCTAAAATTTTATTCTCTCCTGGTAAAGCATCTAACGCGGGTGGGGTGGCCACTTCTGGACTGGAAATGACACAAAATTCATTGCGTTATAATTGGACCTCTGAAGAGGTTGATAATAAACTTCACGAAATCATGAACGATATTCATGAAAAATGTGTGGAATACGGTTGTGATGAAGATGGTTATGTAGATTACGTAAAAGGCGCAAATATTGCCGGCTTTGTTAAAGTGGCCGATGCCATGTTAGCTCAAGGTGTGGTATAAATCCTGATCTACATAAATAAGATAAAGCCGCTTGTAAAAGCGGCTTTTTTTATACCTTCCGTCACCAAAATCATACTTTAAGTTCGATGATAGTTAATTCTAAAGCAATTGTAATTAGTGCGCTGAAATACGGAGAGGCAGATCTAATCGTTAATTTGTATTCTTTAGAAAGTGGTTTGCGTACTTATATGTTACGTGGAATTCTAAAATCGAAGAAAGGAAAGTTTAAGGTAAGTCAGTTTCAATTATTAACGCAGCTTGAGATTGTCGCCAGTCATAAAAACAAGGGCACACTGGAATACCTAAAAGATACCAAGGTGATCAATACCTATACCTCCTTGTATACCAATATGATCAAAACCAGCCTGGTGATGTTTATTGCAGAAGTTTTAAAAAGCGCGATTAGGGAAGAAGAAGCCAATCCCGCGCTGTATCACTTTTTAGAAACCGCTTTTAGCTGGTTGGATTTACATGATAAAACTGCTAATTTTCATATCATGTTTTTGCTGAAATTATCTGGTTTTTTAGGATTTCAGCCCGATGACCTAAATACCGAGCAGCCATTCTTTAATTTATTGGAAGGAACTTTTGAGCCTGTTAAAACGAACGATTATTGCGTAGAAGGAGAAAATCTTGATATTTTGCGGGCATTTTTAAATGTGAATTTCAATGATATGCAGCGGGTAAAATTGAGTGGTGAACAACGTGCTGACTTTTTAAGAATGTTGTTGCTGTACTACGAATTACATATCGAAGGTTTTAGAAAACCAAAATCCCTAACCGTTCTTAACGAAATTTTTAATTAATGCGAATTTTTGTATTTCTCTCTTATGTTCTTTTCAACATAAATTTGTTTTCACAAGATATTATTGTGCTGGATAGTGCTACTGAAGAACCTTTAAGCAATGTCATGATTTTTAATGCTGAAAAGACTAAAACTAGCCTGAGCAATTTTGAAGGTCGTGCGGATATATCTAAATTCGATAGTACCGAAGTACTTTTTTTTCAACATATCTCGCACGAGGTATTCAAAATTAAGAAGTCAGCTATTAAAAACCAGATTGTTTATCTTCAGGAAGATCAGAATAAGCTGGATCAGGTGGTGCTTTCTGTAGCAAAATTTCAGCTTCAGAAAGATGAAATTCCGCAGAAAATAGTAAGTATTGATAAAGAAGACGTACTGCTGAATAGTCCGCAAACCTCCGCTGATCTGTTAGAAAGTACCGGTCAGGTATTTGTGCAAAAAAGTCAGTTAGGTGGGGGAAGTCCTATGATCCGCGGTTTTGCAACCAATCGTGTGCTAATTTCTGTTGACGGCGTAAGGATGAACACCGCAATTTTTAGAAGTGGCAACCTGCAAAATGTGATTAATATAGACCCTTTGGCGATTGAAAGAGCAGAAGTGATTTTAGGTCCTGGTTCCATGGTTTATGGGAGTGATGCTATTGGCGGGGTGATGAATTTTTATACGCTAAAACCCCGATTTTCGTTTGGTGCAGAAACTTCGGTTAGTGGTAATTTCTACGGAAGGTATTCATCGGCAAATAACGAACAGACGTTGCATGCCGATGTGAATTTGGGAAGACGAAATTGGGCATTTCAGACCTCGATTTCTTATTCAGATTTTGACGATTTAAAAATGGGAAAGCACGGTCCTGATTCTTATTTAAGAACCGAATATGCTGCACGAGAAAATGGTGAAGACGTGATTTTGAAAAATGAAGATCCATTAATTCAAAAACCAACCGATTATACGCAGCTTAGTTTGCTGGAAAAAGTAAAATATATGCCCAATGAAACATGGAATTTTAGTTTAGGGCTAATTTATAGTGAGACTTCAGATGTTCCCAGGTACGATCGTTTGTATCGTCGTAGAAACGATCAGTTAAGGTCAGCCGAATGGTATTATGGGCCGCAAAGATGGTTTTTAGGCGATTTCAAAATTAATAAAAAAGGGAATGGCGATGTGTATGATAAAGCGCAATTTACTTTAGCTTATCAGTTTTTTGAAGAAAGCCGGCATGATCGTGATTTTGGCAAAGAAATTTTATTTAACACGAAAGAAAATGTAGGTGCTTATTCCGCAAATTTGGATTTCGAAAAGACATTTGGGGGCAGTAAGTTATTTTACGGAGTAGAATATGTGAACAATCAGGTAAATTCTGAAGGTTTTCAGGAAAATATAAATTCAGGTTCCAGACAACAGACGGTTTCTCGCTATCCCGATAATTCCAGCTGGCAGTCTTTAGCAGCCTATGCAACCTATCAGTTGCAAATTCAAGAAGCCTTGAATTTCCAGTCGGGTTTGCGCTATAATCATATTTTGTTAGACGCCCAATTCGAGGAAAACCTGTATGATTTTCCGTTTCGAGATGCTGATATTAATACCGGAGCGCTAACCGCAAGTGCGGGAATCAACTGGAAACAAAACCGGTTTTTACAATGGCGTGTAAATGCATCTACTGCCTTTAGAGCACCAAATATCGATGATGTGGGTAAAATTTTTGATTCTGAACCAGGATCGGTGGTCGTGCCTAATCCCGATTTAAAACCGGAGTATGCTTACAATGCTGAAGTTGGAGTGAATTGGACACCAGCTGAAAATATCCGATTTGGTCTAACAGGTTTTTATACCTGGTTAGAAGAGGCGATGGTGCGCCGCGATTTTAACCTGAATGGTAAAACTGAAATCGATTATCAAGGCGAAGCAAGTAATGTGCAGGCGATACAAAATGCATCTAATGCGCATGTTTATGGAGTTGAGGGAAGTGTTGAGGTCGATTTTTCAGTGGCTTTACGTATGGCTTCAAAAATTTCATTTACCGATGGTGAAGAAGAATTAGATGATGGGTCCAGTGCTCCTTTGCGTCATGCTGCGCCAATTTTTGGAAATACTCATTTAATCTGGCATAAAAAGAAACTAAAGCTAGATCTTTTTGCGGAATATAATGGCGAAATTAGTTATACTGATTTAGCAACATCAGAGCAGGGAAAGGCATATTTATATGCCATTGATGCTAACGGAAATCCATATTCGCCCTCCTGGTACACATTAAATCTTACCGGCCAGTACGATCTGGATGAAAACTGGTTACTTAGCGTTTCTTTAGAAAATATAACCGATCAACGTTATCGTACTTATAGTTCTGGCATTGCTGCAGCAGGCCGAAATTTGATTATTTCAGCTAGGTTTAGGTTTTAGGGGATTTATACCCGAAGTTGTTAGCAAAACTTTGGCTATATTGAAGTAGAATGAAAATTCTTTTGTTCTGTAAACCTTACTTTCCATGAAAAAGCTACTGATTTTAATGATTTGCGTTTTAGGAGCACTATCAGTAAACGCCCAGGTTAAACATGTAAAATTGGCCAGGGATACTTCAGAAAAGCCGGTCTTTATCATCAATGATCAGATCATTGCCGGGAATAGTATATTAAAAAGTATTCCAGAGGAATATTTTCTGAAATGAAGGTTTTTAAGTATAAAGCTATAGGTTCTAAAGTTTTATTTGTAGATCAACAAAACCCGGGAATTGTGACTTTAGAAATTCAAAAGAAATTTGAAACAAAGTCGCAATCTGAAATAAATAAATTCTTTGGCCTGGATAACGAAACAGATATTTATGTAAACGGCTATTTAGTTGAAGATAAAAGCTTAAAATTATACAGCAGCAGTATTGCTAAGGTTGAAGTTTTAGAAAAAGACCATTTAAGACTTAAAACTGCGGTATTGAATATTTCGCTAAATTGAGTTTGATAAGCTTTTTTAGATTTCAGTAGCAGGGGATTTTCACCCTATTTTAGTGATGTGCTGAATTTGAATATAATATCATTAATTTAAAAGCTAATCTCACGATCATGAAAAGAGTACTTTTGATTTCTATTATTTTCAATTTATGCTTTTGTGCGACTGCGCAAAATCTAAAAATCACTTATAAAATGGATTATTCAGAAGAGCAGAAAGATCTTTCTAAGATCGAAAATATGATGGTACGTAAATACAGAAAGAATGAAATTGCAGCTCTTCCTTATGTAGAATTAATTTTGCTGATAAAAGGCAAAACTTCAAAGTTCTACACAGAATCTATAATGCCATTTGAAAATAGGGATATGCAAAGTGGTTATAATGCAGCTTTAGTGTCTGCCAATGGTAAAAGAGTTTTTTATAAAGAAAACAACGCAAAATTTATTTTTGAGGATATTGATGGTAAGAATTATAAAATTTTAGCTAATACAGAGAAATATAACAGTTGGGAGATTACTAAAGAGTATAAAATGATCTTAGGCTATAAATGTTTTAAAGCTAAAATGGAGTATAAAACTTACGATAAGTATATGGAGCCGTTATGGGTGCCTGTTGAAGCCTGGTTTACTCCAGAAATTTCTGTTTCTACCGGTCCATTAGATTTTGATGGGCTGCCGGGTTTAATTCTAGAAGCAACTAAAGACGATAGAATTACGTATGTTGCCACAGAAATAAAGCGCAGAGAGGATGTGATTATAGAAATTCCAACGGCAAAGAAAACAATAACTTATCAGGAGAAAGATACTATTGTCAAGAAACAACTCTTAGAAATTAAAAAGCGAAGTGAAATGTACGGTACAGAATTTTAGTTTATACCGTTATGATCTGTTTTTTAACTGAGTTTTTTAGGTTAATTGATTATATTAGATATACACCAATAAAAATCTATGTTTTACCCTTTGTCTTTCATTTTCTTGGTTTTTATAGTTTTTCCTACTTATGGGCAGATCAATTTCGGTGAAGTTGAGTATGCGATAGTTCTTGGTGAGTTGCCACAGCCAGAGCCGGATAAAAAAGATGTTATACATAGAATGTTTGAAGTGAGTCAGCAATATGTAGAGCGGATGACGGCAATATTAAAATTCGATAGATCTAAGGCGCTTTTTAAGTTGAAAGATGGAATGGCAGTAGATCGAAAACCATATTATAATTTCTCCAAAGTCATGGTAGGGCTCGATAAGGTGTACTTAACAGAAGCTGACAGTAATAAATTAGTTATTCGAAAGGAGGCTTTTAATGAATGGTACCTAATTAAAGAAAAAACCAAAGGCGCAGGGGAGTGGAAGGTTTCTTCAGCATATAAAATGATCGACGGTTTTAAGGTTTTTAAAGCCAATAAAACTGAATTTACTGAGAATTCGAAAGGAAAATTTAAATATGAGGTTGTGGCCTGGTTTGCTCCAGAGATTCCTTTTGGTTATGGGCCTATTGGATATGGCGGTTTGCCGGGTTTAATTTTAGAATTGGAAATGAATAAATCCAATCTTCCGGTAATCTATAAGACGAAAGCGATTAATTTCAGCACTAAAAGTTTAGAACTCGAGCCTTTGGAAGGAAAAGAAATTAGTCCTTTAGAATTAGATGCGATGTATAAAAAAGCAACAGCTAATATAATAAAGTCAAAATGATAAGAATACTGAAGTTTTGGAGTATATTACTGCTTTCGTTTAGTGCTTTTTCCCAAAAAGGCACAATCTGTCATTATAAGATTGTAGACTTTAAGGAGTTTGAAATTAAAAAGCCAGATGATGAAACTCATCGGTATGCGGTAAATACATTAAATCAAGCAGTGGAGGCTACATTAAAGTTTGATTTTGTTTTACAATTTAACGATTCGGTTTCTTCGTTTCAGTTAGTAAATCAAATGGATAATGATGCGAATAAACCAGGTGTTGCTGCTATAGGTCATGCAGTAATCGGGAAAGGTGAATTTTACCAGAATTCAAAAAAAGGAATTTGGCTAAAAACTTCAGAAACTACAGGGAAAAAATATACGGTTCAGGATTCGATAGATTTCGATTGGGTAGTGACCAAAGAAACTAAGACTATCAATGGATTTACCTGTTTTAAAGCTGAACTTCCAGAAAATAAACAGATTAAAGAAGTTTGGTTTACGCCGCAGATCCCTACATCTTTTGGGCCTTTGGGTTTTGGTGGTTTGCCGGGTTTAATTGTTGAGGTGAAAAGAGGAACCTTTGTACTTTCTTTAGTCGAGATCAGTACCAATCAACCTGTAAACATTAAAAAACCGGATTTTGGTACATTAATTTCCGCAGAAAAATATAGCAAAATGATGGATAAAATGCGAGGTACTATTTTTAAAAGGAATTAAAATGAAAAATGTTTTCAGTTTACTTTTTATGTTTAGTGTTTTAACTGGTTACGCACAGGATTCTGGAATCGCCACCTACAAAAAAGAATGGATCAATTTATATTCTGAATCAGCAGCAGGGCGACAGGATAAAATAGCGAATCCGCAGAAATATAGAGAATACCGTGAGTTGGAAAAACTTCAGCAAAAGCTTACAAAGCAGTTAGCTTATAAACTGAAATTCGATAAAAATCGAAGCTTTTTTTATTTGGAAGACTTGCTGAATGTTGGAAATGAAGCCGACTTAGCCTTAGCTAAAGGGCCTTATCAGGGAGAATATTATTTTAACCGAAAGACAGACTCCGTGATTTGGGCGATTAAAGCTCTGGGAGAAAAATTTCTTGTGAATTTAGATAAAATCGATTGGAAGCTGGAAAAAGAACGAAAAACAATTAGCGGCTATTCCTGTTTTAAGGCTTCGGCAAAGATTCCATTAGAAAGCGTTAAACTTCAAAGCGTAGTTGCATGGTATACTAGAGAAATTCCGCTTAATTACGGTCCGTTACAATACAATGGTCTGCCGGGATTGGTCGTGCAGTTAGAAACTGGCACTGAACTTTATACACTCACCAAAATTCAGCAAAAAAAGATAGCAATTAATGTGCCCCGAAAAGGAACATCTATTAGTGAATCTGATTTTTTTAAGCAATTTGAAAATTTTAAATTATGAAGAAATGCTATATCTGTCTTATCTTTCTATGTTTTACGTTTACTGTAATAGCACAAAGTGGAATCGCTACTTATAAAAAGGAATGGACTTCTTTTGGATCTGAAGAAGGAATGAAGGAATTAAAAAAGACCAATTCACAGCGATATAGAGAATATTCAAAAATGAAACTAGCCAGAGATCGACTCGCTAAGCGACTAAAATATGAGTTGAAATTCGACAAAAACGAAGCAGAATTTAAACTTCCTGAATTGATGAGTGTCGATGATGATCCATACATGGCCTTAGCCACAGGCCCATCAGATGGAATCTATTATAGCAATTTAAAAACTGGAAACTCTTTTTTCTTTACCGATTCTTTTAACAATAGTACCTATTTAATTGAGTATCCACCTTATAAATGGGAAATTACCAACGAGCAAAGAATGATTAATGGATTTTCCTGTTTTAAAGCTAAAGGAACTTTAAAAACCTGGGATGGAAGCTTAGAGGTTTGGTTTGCACCACAGCTAAATATCCCATTAGGTCCAAGAGGAGTTACAGGCTTGCCGGGCTTGGTGGTTCAGGTGGAATATGGAGCTGAATTGTTCACTTTAATCGACATAGATTTAGAAGAAAAGCCTGCTGAAATTAAAAAGCCTGAAGCTGCTCATGAAGTTACACTTGCTGAATGGAAAGAAATACAGGCTAAAGCAAACAATAAAATTAAAAGTTTAATAAAAAGTGATAAGGAATAATATAGAAAACTATGAAAGAGAATTTAACTATTTTAATATGCTTTTTAGGCTTTTCAATGGGCATAAATGCGCAATCTTCGATAGAAAATAATAATATTTTTTACCTGAATGTCTTTATAAATGCGAATAAAACTATTTATGTAGAAGAAGAAAAAACGTCGTTTCAAGATGTACAAAATCAGGTTACAAAGATGCTGCGCAAGCAGCCTTTTAAACTAGATCAACAAATTATATTCAGAATTTTTGGCGATAAAGATCTTGATATGGGCTATATCATCGATGTTAATGCTGAAATGAGAAAAGCAATTCAAGAAAATATAAAAACCGAGCGCTATCTTTTAGAAACAAAAAAGTTAAACATCGATGGACAAAACTGGTTTCAGAAAATCGATCTAAAAGCACTAAAACAATGAAGGATTTAAGGTCTTTTTTATTGATCTGTTTTTTTGGATTTTCGTTAAACGCGCAAAGTCTGGAGGTGGTTTACGGGGTAAGTACAGAACTTGCGTTAACAAAAGAACAACTCGAAAAAATACCGGCGCAAATAAGAGAGAATTATAAACAATCATTTAAGAATCTAAAGTATATAAAATTCAGACTCCAAATAAATGATCAAGAAAGCTTATTTAAAATGCAGGAATCAATGGAAAATGAGGCCTTGCGCGGATTTGCATTTACCAAGATTATGGCAGGTTTTAGTGGAACTTATTATAGCAACTCTCAGGAAGATATATGCTTAAATCAGACAAATGCTTTTGGAAGGGATTTTATAATAAGTTCTAAAATGAGTAGTATCAAATGGCAACTCAGTAAAGAGCAAAAAACCATAAAAGGTTTCAAAGTTTATAAAGCTACAGGATTTGAAACCATTAAAAATAATTCGGGAGAGCATGAAATATCAATTATTGCCTGGTACACACCAGAAATAAATTTAGCCTTTGGACCGGCCAATTATGGAAATTTACCGGGGCTTATTTTGGAATTGGAAAGAAATAGGAATACCTATACTGTTGAAAGTATAGAAGAAAAAGAAGTTATCGAAATTGAAAAACCAAGCAAAGGCAAGCAGGTGACGCAGGCAGAGTTTGAAGAGATTGGCGCTAAAGTGATGAAGAATTTTGGGAGTAATTAAATAGGGATGCTGAAAAATTACAGGGTGTTTTTCCCCTTTTTTAGCCCAGGGCGTTAAATTTAATAGTTGTGATTTGCTCGTACCCTATAAAAATCATAGGTTTATGTTAATCAATGGTTTATTGCGCAATTAGTCAATTGGTTATTTATTTTATTAACTTTTAAATTATGAAAAAACTATTAATTTTAGCATTATTGGTTTTTGCAAATACGAATTTTTTATTTGCTCATTCCTCAGAAAATGTTTTGACCGAAGAAGAATTGCCTGTGTTTTCAGTATGTTATTCTATGGCTTTAGCACTTGCCGATGGTAAAGAAGGAAAGGAATTCTCAAACGCATACGATGAAGCATACGAACTTTGTGAAAACATGGATGAGGAAGAAGAAATTGCTGATGGTTACTAATTAAATTAATTAACCCCTGAATTTAATTTAGGGGTTATAAATGTATTTCCTATGAATTTTAAATTTTCAATAAAGAAAATACTTTGTATAATAATATTAATGCCTCTGTTTTCATACTCTCAAATAAATATAGGAGTGGAGTATAATATAATTGTGAAAAAGGATAGTAATCAATTGGAAAATAAAGCTGCTCGATTTAAGGCACAACAAATCGAAAGGGAAATCGAAGCTTTGAATTTTAAGCTTAATATCAAAAATAATGCATCCCTATTCAAATTGGATGGAAAATTACTTAGAGATGATGATTTGAATTATAGTTTGGCGAAATCATTTGTTTCTGGGAAATATCAATATTATACCGATTCTGAACAAAAGCTTATGATTGGAGATATTTTCGGTGAAGAATCCGCAATCTTGCAAGATAAAGAGAAGTATAGTAATTGGAATATTACGAAAGAAACAAAAACAATATTAGACTTTAAATGCTTTAAGGCAACAACTACTTACGAAGAAATGGGTAATAGAGGAGAGCCAAAACAAATTTATATAGAGGCTTGGTTTACCCCTGATATTCCCGTAAATGCTGGGCCTTTAGATATTGATGGGCTACCGGGTCTTATTTTGGAAGGGTACAGAAACCCAAGATATGTTTTTAAAGCTAGCAATATTAATTTTGATAATGAGGAAGAAATAGTAAAACCAAAATTTAAGACGAAGCTTAGTAATCAGGAATATATGGAAAAACTTTCTGAGGTAATTAAAGAAATTAGGAGTAGAGGATGATAAACTTTATAACAATAGAATTTAGTGGCTTGGTATGCCTCTTAAATTAATATTCCTTTTGGCCCCTGCTAATTATGGTAATTTAGAAGGTAGATATGTAACAGAGGAGGAATATGATGCAAGGGTGGAAAAGCATATGAAAATAGGTTTAAAAACCGTTAAGCTTTTTATACTCATTGCTTTTTTTAAAATTTCTAAAAGATTTTTTTGACAAAATTACTATTCATAATTGCTATAGTTGTCATTAGTGCAATTAAAACTTCGGCCCAAACCTACACTGGCACTGTTAAAGATTCCGCGAATGCACCACTTCATGGCGCTAACCTTATTGCGATCCCAGATAGTGATGATCTTAATATGGCCTTTTCTATTTCCGATGAAAAAGGGCGATATCGGCTTAACCTGGAAAAAGACAGTAGCTATGTGATAGAGATTAGTTATTTGGGCTATCAAAAAATCATCGATTCGGTTATTGCCAGCCGTGATATTCAGAAAGATTATACCATGCAGGCCAGTAATGAAAGCCTGGAAGAAGTCCTTATCAAAAAGAAAATGGCGGTGGTGGTAAAAGAAGATACCACAATTTACCGTACCGATGTTTTTAAAACCGGGGAAGAGCGTAAGCTCCGTGAAGTTTTAAATAAATTACCTGGTGTGGAAGTCGACCGTGAAGGGACCATTACCGTAAATGGCAAAAAGGTGGATAAATTAATGGTCGATGGGAAAACATTTTTTACCGGAGACTCTAAACTTGCCGTAGAAAACATTCCCGCCGATGCTGTAGATGAAGTCGAAGTGCTGGATAATTACAGCGAAATCCCGTTTTTAAAAGGCCTGGAAGACAGTGATAAAATGGCGATGAACATTAAACTTTCTGAGGGCAAAAAGAAATTTGCTTTTGGTGATATTGAAGTTGGCGGTGGCGTAGAAGATCGCTATTCCCTGCATCCTACCTTGTTTTATTACAGCCCGAAAACCTCAGTAAATGTTATAGGTGATTTTAATAATACCGGGCAAAAGTCTTTTTCCATGCAGGATTATATCAATTTTGAAGGCGGTTATTTATCGCTTATGGATCGCCCGAATGCGAGTAGTATTTATAACGATGACTTTGCGCAATTTCTGCGGAATGAAGATTTTACCTATAACAAAAATGAATTTGGCGCTTTTAACATCGCCCAGGAAATTACCAGCGATCTCGATCTAAATGCCTACACTATTATTTCCAATAATAAACTGGAAACATTGGAAGAATACAACATTACCTATATCGATGAAGAGCGCGGGTTGGATGAATTTCGCGAAACCCGGCAAAACAACGATCTGTTTTTTACACTAAATAAATTGCAGTTGTGCTATCGCCCAAATCCCGATGAAGATCTTACGTACGATGCCTATGTAAAAACATCTTCGGCTACAGCCAACGGAATTTTAAATTCGTTTACTACGGTAGATTCTACGTTTATCAATACCATGGCAAAGCCCGATGGGATCGATTTTACACAACATCTAAATTACAGCAAACAGTTTTCTTTCGAGCATACCACTACACTAAATGTCGATTATAAATATTCAAAGAACGAAAATGACAAGGTTTGGTTATTTAACGAGCCGATTTTTAATACGATTATTCCGTTTGTAGAAGAAGACAGTTTGCATTTATTTCAGCAGGTAAATACCACGCTCAACCAGGCCAGTTTGGATCTCAAGCATTATTGGGTGCTCAATAATACCAATCATATTTATCCGGCATTGGGGGTCAGTTTTTCAGATCAGCGTTTTAGCACTCTCGACGAGCAACAATTGGATTCCGGAGAAATTAATAGTTTTACTGAAGCCGATTTTAATAACGATGTTCATTACCGGTTGGTCGATCAATATGTAGGCTTTCAGTATAAAACCATGTTTGGTGATCTTATTTTAAAACCAGGTCTTTTTTATCATTACTACCTGTGGCAGATTACCCAGTTTTCAGATGAAATTACCAATGAAACAAAACCGGTTTTGTTGCCTGAATTTGAAAGTGAATATAAACTTGGCGGTTCAGAAAAGTTGCGATTTAATTACAGCATGCGTTCCAGTTATGCCAATGCATCCAGTTATGCCAATCGCTATCGCTTAAGTAGTTTTAATAGGATTTACCGCGGAAATGAAGATTTAGAGAATCAATTGTATCATCGGCTTTCGTTAAGCTATTATAAGTTTAGCCTTTTTAAAGGCATTAATTATAATTTCTTTTTTAATTATTCGAACAGGGTACGATCCATTTTGAATACAACCATTTTGGAAGGAATAAATCAGATCTCGAGTCCGGTGTATACCGATTTACCCAATGAAACCTATAGTTTTCGTGGTTCTTTTACCAAGCGAATTAATGATTTTCGATTTACGGTAGATGGGAATGCGTCACTGTCCAGTTATAGCCGAATCGTAAACCAGAACACCATCGCTTATGATTCTGAACATTATGGTTACGGCCTGCGAATACGAACTACTTTTGATGACCTGCCAAATTTAGATGTGGGCTACGAACATGATTTTAGTGCTTTTGGATCGGATAATTTTCAGAATAGATTTGTACAATTTCAACCTTTTGCCCGCTTAGAATATGACTTTTTAAACGGATTTATTCTGAAAGCCGATTACGAATATAATTATTACCAAAACCAGGAAAATGACCAGGTGAACCGTTTTCAGATCGGAAATGCTTCCCTGTTCTATAATAAATTAGATAGCGCCTGGAGTTTTGAGGTTGAAGTCAATAA
>CESL01110239.1_pt1 | contig 18288 bp, 19 predicted proteins | sample 531221 | NCBI WGS metagenome assembly CESL01 (sample SAMEA2622197, study PRJEB7988) | marine metagenome | biome: marine biome (ENVO:00000447); feature: mesopelagic zone (ENVO:00000213) & marine oxygen minimum zone (ENVO:01000065); material: "saline water (ENVO:00002010), including plankton...
CGCTTGCCGCTGCCGCCATAGGTCACGACAACCGCTCCCTGCTTGGAGTTGTTATACATGGTGGCGACGTCCTGCTGGCCGTCGTTATTGAAGTCGACCTGCACAGCCAAGCTGTAATTCGGGACACGAAAGTAGGGATCTTCGGTGGATGCCAGCATGGACTGCTGCGTCACCAGTTTCCACGGGTCGGTTGCGGCATCAACCCTGATAGACGATCCTGTGGAGATCCGATTGTCCGCATCGAGCTCGGCGCGGGTGTAATTCTTGGCAGTCGCCAGATACTCGTTCTGCATCTGGATTGCGACGGCCCGGACCTCTGCAGGGCTGCGCTCTTCGGGATTGTCGACTTCGGGTGAAATCTCGTAGCCGTAATCCTGAGCCGCAGCCGGAGCAGCAACTGCCAGGGCAATAATGGCGAAGAGGCTGGTCTTCATCTGCATTTTCCTTTCAATCATCATGTCTTGATAGCATCGCCTTGATAAACGATTGCTTACAATCCAAGACTTCTGCGATACCCGGGGCGGTAGGCGATGTGGACGTGAGAGTTCCCGTTCCCGTAATCTTCATAGATCACGTCATAGTCATCGCCCAGGGCATACTGCAGAGTGACAACCCATTTCCGGCAGGTTGTCGAATTCATGCCGTTTGCACTGTTGCAGCGCAAGTCGATAGCGTTGTTGCTTCCATGCGCAGAGCCGGCGGAGTGCTGACTGTCGTTGCCCGAGGTAATGATCGGTTTCGGGTATCCGAGCGTTGCGGCGGTAATATGGATCTCGTCGATGATGTTGACGATTGGCGCCCGGAGGTTCGCCACGTTCACGGTCGAGTTCTTGATCTGAACCCTTTGTCCGCCAAGCGTGCGAATGGTGCCGGAAGTCGGAGCGCTATAGCTCTTTCGTTCGCCGAGATTTTGAGCCGGGTAGCTGTCATCAGTGCGCGCCCGGTAATAGCGCACAACGCCGCCGGAATTTGACGAATTTGCGCTGTTACCAGTCGTGACCCGCATATTGCCGATAGACGGATTGCGGTTGTATTGCTGCGCCGAAAGATTGTTTCCACCCGTTGAAGGAGGTGGAGTAGGCGTTGGTGTAGGGGTAACGACAGGCTCTGGGTTTCCGTCGCCCTCGCCAGGATCAACAGGAGGCTCTCCCGGTCCAGAGCCGGTTACCGGACCGGCTCCAGAACCGCTGCCATCTCCGCCTTCAGTGCCAGCACCTCCGTCGGTGTCAGCTCCCCCGCCGGTATCAGTTCCCTCGCCTTCGGATCCGCCGGGGCCAGTCACGCCGTCCAGACCCATTTCGGTCATCATTTCTGCACATTCGGCGTCAGTCGGAGCGCTCTGGGCATGCGCCGCGGTCGATAGAGTTGCCGCAAGGGCAATAGCCGAGACGATGGGTAGCCCGGAGATCTTCGTGAATTTCATTTGACGCCTCTCTGTCTATGAGATCGTCGTCTCTTATAGGATAGCTAAACGCCTTTTGGGAAGAGAGTTTTGAGGATGGGCTAACGTTTCCGCAATTTTAGCGGGTCTCTCATATCTCTGGCATTCGGAGCGTCGTCGTATTTGTTGTAGAACCACGGCATGAAAAGTATCCGGCCAGGAGCCTCTCGTATCGTCAGATTCAGGCTGTTTCCAACGATTGTGCCCGAATTGCGCTGACATGAAATAATCTCCATGCCCAGACCATTCGTGATCCAGTGGTCGATCACTTTATCAAGCGGTCCTCCCAGCCCTTGCATCATGGATTCAGGCAGAGTGGGGTTTTGCAGGCTTACTTTGCCGCTAAGGTATTGGACCTTTCCGGTAGGCTCGGAGGTGAACCATGTCGAAATCGTAGCGGAGACGGAAAAGTCCTCTCGCCGTAAATCGACGAAGCTTTTTCCTGCGAGCTGCACGCTGATGTTCCAGTCGAGAGTGGCATTGATTATGGTAGTTTCGTCTCGTCCATGTATTTCGTTCTGGCGAGAAAAAGCCTGTTCCAAGGTCGGCTTGGCCACGTATTCCGCACAGCTTGCCCACCAGAAATTTTCGGGACTGTCAGCATTCAGCCAATCATCACGCGTTCTTGCAGAGCCAGCTGCGGCAAAGGCTCTTTCCGCGAGAGGGGTTATCGCGATCGGCACAACCGGTTCACCACGGGAGCGCGTCTCTAGGGCTACTCTAAGTTGCAGTGCATGCGTGAGTATGCCGTCTGCCTGCTGCGTGAACCATTCTGGCTCTTGACCGAAGAGATTCAGGTATTCCTTGTCGTCGTCTTCGCTGGTCGTTCCATTCAGTCGGCTCTCAATGGCATCAAGGATTCCCTCGAGAGTGGCCCAGAGAGCCTGCTGGTCAACGACGATGTGCAGGTTCTGCCAATTCATGCCGTTGTTGAGCGTAAGCAGGAATTTGTAGCGGATGTCTCCCTTCTTTCCGCCTTCATTCGCTTGTGGCAATGAGAGGATCTGTCCTCCGATAGCGGGAAGGAGACGCGATGCCTTGCGCATTGCCTTCAGGAGACCCGCTGGTCGCTGCGGCGTTTCTCCATACCAGTGGTCACGCCAAGTGGTCGTGAACGCCTTGAGTCGGCCGATGATGGCATTGGCGACTTCCAGATTGCTTTCCGAACGGCGCTCATGGTCGAAGTCTGCTGCAGTTTTCAGCCGTTCTGTGATCATGGCAGCCCTTTCTTTTACAAGATCATTCGTGCGCCGAGCGCCTTGAGGTGTTTGCGGGCCTCTTCGAGGTCGGGCCCCTCAGGGTTGTTCATGGCAAGGTTTCGTCCGAGCCAATGAATATCTGCTTCATCGCGCACTTCTGCCCGGGCGGTCGGCACGTCCATACGAGCCAAGACCGCCTTCAGGGATTCTCTGGTATCTGACATATTTTTCCTCCTTGGATTTCACGCCTTGGAGAGAATGTCCTCCAACCGGGAATTGCGAAGATTGCTGTCGTCAAAGGCGATTGCCTGCCGGATCGCCCTTTTCTGGCCAACGACGAAGCAGCGAACCTTCGAACGTGTGACGGCGGTGTTGAAGAGGCTGCGGCGAAGCAGCTTCCAGTGCGAAGTCGTCATGGGCACGATCACCGTGTCGTATTCAGACCCTTGTGCCTTGTGGACCGTTAGGGCCCACGCAAGGCCGAGTTCGGAGGTCTGCCCGGAGGCATAGACCAGCCGGCGCGTGCCTTCGGGCGTCTGCATCTCTACGGTGACCGAGCGACTTCCTGACGGTCCGTTGATCGCAACGATCTTGCCGACATCTCCGTTGGCGATGCCGCGGTCGTCACAATTGTCGAGCTGGATGACTTCGTCCCCGACATTTGCAGGAGCGCCGCCTGCAAGGCGGACAGCGTTTTCATCCTTGCCTTTCACGCGCAGGCGATTGTTGAGCGCGATCGTGCCGGCTTCGCTACCATGACCAGGAGTCAGAATCTGAACTTTTTCGTTCTCCCCGGTGTATTTCCGGAAAAGCCGTTCGGTCTCGTAAGCGATGCTGTCGTTGTCCTTGCATTCGATGAACTGCAGGTCATCCTTCCACGCTGGCATTTCGCCGCGGCAGATGGCTTCGGCACCTGTGGCGATATTCGACCCTTCAGCTTGGCGGCGATTCTCGATGAGGCGCACCGTTGGGACCGATTCGGCATTGACCATGTCGCGGAACACGCGTCCGGGACCAACCGATGCGATCTGTTCGGCATCGCCAACGAACAGGATCTGAGCGTCACCCCATGCGCGGGAGAAGGCGTCGGCCAGATGAACGTCCAGCATGGAGGTCTCATCGATGCCGATAGCGTCAGCCTTGATCGGGTTTTCGCGATTGTGGTTGAAGCGTCCTTGCGTTGCGCCCAGCATGCGATGCATTGTCTGGGCGGGAATGCCGGTTGCTTCGCGCATGCGCTGGGCAGCCTTGCCAGTAGGCGAACCAAGATCGATCCTTCGGCCAAGTTCCTTCCACGCCCGAACGATAACGTCGAGCACGGTTGTCTTGCCCCGGCCTGGTCCTCCAGTGATGACGCAGACTGGCTCGATGATTGCCATGATGGCTGCTTCACGCTGTTCGGGGTTCAGGGTTTTGCCGATTGCCTTCTCGTGCTTTTCGATGAGCTCTTCTGCGCGCTCAAGCGTGACCAGCTTGGGCTGCTTGAGCTTTTGCATCAGGGCGCGAGCGAATTCTTCTTCGCGCATGGCAACCTTTTGCGGAGCCCAGCCCCGGATGCTTGGGCCGCCATGACGCGAGACGTTGACTGCAACAGCGTTGGGGCAAGGCCCGTTGTCGAAGGCTCGCGCAATGACCGAGGGGTCGAGATCTGTCAGGGCGGCTGTTTCGGTGACGATCTCGTTGATCGGCATCCAGGTATGTCCCTCGTCCTCGGCCTGGCGCAGAGCGTGGCAGGCTGCGGCCATGATGCGCAGTTCGCAGTCCTTTGCGAGGCCGGCCTTGCGGGCAACGCCGTCTGCAGTCAGGAAGGAAATGCCTTCGATCTCGGTGATGAGGCGGTAGGGCTCGGTTTCGATAACCTTTCCGGTTTCGGTGCCGAAGCACTCGTAGACCTTGATGCGGGTCTGGCGTCCAAGTCCGAGTTCGGTCAGCATGGGGCCGAATTTTGCTTCCCCGTAGCGCGACAGAAGTGCTTCGCGCACAGTGTCGTAGCGCTTGGCGAGAACTTCGCGTGCCAGTGCATCGCCGCGCACGATCCGTTCGACCGCGTTCTGTCCGAGCTGGTCCGAGATCTGCTTGGCGCGAGCCTTGCCAATGCCCTCGATGCCGGCTTCTGCCAGCCACTTGGTCAGTCCGTCGGGGGTGTCGACGGGCTCTTCCACGATGCGCGCATCGAATGCCTGGACCTGGTTGCCGTAGCGCGGGTGACGCGTTTCACGGCCCTTGATTTCCACCTTGTCGCCTGCCCCGAAGCCGACGAGCACGTTTTTGCCCTTGGCACAGATCGACGTTCCATTGGGCATCTTGAGCTTAAGGATCGCGAAGCCGTCAGCGGTCGGACCAGAAATGTAGCGCTCGACCTTGCCTGCATAGGTCTTGGTCTCGTTCTTGCGAGCTGCCTGACTCATGCGATTTTTCCCTTCTTATGATTGAATGCCTGTCTCCCATCCTTCCAAAGCGGCTCTGGCCATCTTTCGAATCGTGGTTTCAGGTTCTGTAAGATGATATTGGTGCCGGCCGGCAGGTCTTGGACCTGGTCGACAAACACCTTGTCTTTTCCGAATGCCTTGCAGTCGATGATTTCTTGAATCGCCCTGCCTTCGAGGTTTTGACCTACGCTCAATGGTATTCTTTGGTGTAGCGTGATGGCGTGCGTTGCATTGTATTGCATCAGGACAAGGCGGTGTTCGCCTGTTCCAAGAACTGCCGATTCAATTGTTACCCTGTGTCCTGCCGCAAGAATTACGCCAGCAAACGGAATCGGCATATGGTCGGCAAGGATCTCGGTTGCCATGGAAGCGTTTGCTCGGCTGCCGTTGGTGCTTCCTGAGCCTATTATCCAGCCGTTCAGGACGCTCAGGACCTTAGTGATATCGGTGCCCGTTTCCTCGAGCATCGTTGCCAGCAGTCCATCTATGACGACCTGCGATCCCACTATCATGCCGTCTGTCCCTGCCATCGTTTCACCCGGGTGCGGGTTTCTCGCGGATTGTTCCTGACGTGGTTCCAGGCGGCCTTGTGGCATTCATAGCCGGCATGGCTATAGGCGCTTTCGTCGAGGTTGAGCACAGGGTTCTCGCCGTCTCGAAGGCACCGCTCGATGACGATTTCCATGCCCAGGCCTTTGCCGCGATGGTCGGGCCCAAGGAACAAGTCGCATGAAAGGTATCCGCCAGCGATCGTTCCATTTGGAGCAAGGAGGAGTATTCCGGCTGGAACGTCTCTGAAACAATAGCCTGGCTCGAACAAGGAAGGCATTGCATCCTCTTTTTCGTCGTATTCGACTTCGTCGGGCGCATCACGGCGAAACTCGCTCAGAACCTGTTTGATTTCCTTGGCGAAGATGTCATCGATATCGAGACGGCCCTCTTCTCCTTCGACGAATGCGTTTTCATCTCTGTCGAAGGGTTCAGGATAATCCTGCATTTTCCGCTCTCCATCTTACCATGCACCGGTGGCGATTGCGGCGCCAAAAAAAGGAGGCCGTTAGCCTCCTGTAATCTCGACAGGGATCATGTTCTTGTGTTCCAGTGCGCTGGTTATCAGAATCAGGCCGTCTTTCGTTGTGGCCACTTTTTCGACGGTAACCCCCGTTCCTGAGCAGGGGTGTCCCTCGACGATCTTTCCGATGTCTTTGCCCTGGCAATGGATCTTCAGAGATTCGGTAATGCTTCCCGGGAGTTCGACAACGCCCTCGAAAACGTTTCGGCGGTCATCTGTGGCGATGAGCACATTGCCGATGATTCTTGTTCCGTTGGGAGCCTCGCCTGTTTTGAGATACTGCCGAGAGAGCATGCGTCCCGCAAACTCGGCGATCCTCTCTTCAAAGGGAGAATCTATCATGTCATCGGTCACAAGTCCGATTGCGAGACGGTCTGCCATCACCACATGCGATGATGTCTTGCGCAGATTAGGCAGCGCATGGCGAACAAAGGCGTCGTGCCTGTCGATCGCGCAGGCAAACTCAAGGGCGCATCGGCGTGCATCTTTGATGTTTTCTGGCTTGGGCTTGAAATCGGTGGTGTCGACGAGATCGACAAAATGGTAGCGTGAGGTTTCAAGCGCTTCGCGGATTTTGTCTACCCAGTAGGACATATCCTCGGTCCGCCGGCGCCCGTTGATGATGGTGTAGCGGAACACGTCACGTCCGCCCGCCGTTGCCGTGATCATGTCTCGATCGACGCCCAGCGCCAGCCCGGTTTTGCCGCGCAGCTTTGAAATGTTGTCCCACAGCTCAGCGGTGAAGCCCTGTCCGTCTTTATACTCGACCTCGTGGACTTGCGCGTCGCGCATGAGTAGAACCGTATCGAGAACCTCGTGGATTTTCGATGCCCACCGTGAGACGACGGCGCCAGGGCCATGAAGACTCCATGCGTTTTTCATCGTGGCTTCCTTGAAGGTTTTGGTCTGAGCAAATGCAGCTTGCGCTTGTCCCAGGCATCCGTGTGAATGATGTGCCTTGCATCGCTATCGGTGGCAGAGACCTTACGTGCTTTGAGCTTGCACGATGTCAGGCCCGGCGTGTCTATGATTTTTTCGAGCGCAATGTTCTTGGCGCTGCGTAAGGAGATGAGAACGGCTTCGGGGAGATCTGCTTCGAGTTCGATCATGTCATCCCTTGGAGACTTTTGTCGATCCATGTGGAGCAGTCGTCCGCTACGCCCCAGTCCTGATAATGACAGCTGCCGCCGTGACCAGGGATCTTTGTATCGGCTTAATTGACGCTCGGCGGCCGCTACGAGGTCGTCGAGCGGACTATCGCCTTTGATCTTTTCGTCCTGTCTGGAAAGTGCCAAGACAGCAAATCGATCTGCCAGAAAGACGTTTTCTTTGCTTGCTTGTCTATCGAGATGATGAGCAACCATGGCCAGATTGTAGAGCGATCTGCCTTCTTGGCAGTAATCTGCCCAGTCCGACACGGAGACCGTCCCTTCAAGCATGCGATCCCTCGCTTTCTCGAGGTTCGTTGCAGTCTGGAGCGCTCCTCCTTCGCTCCTGGGAACGGCTATTTCGAGAGAGGCGAAATCGGCTAGGTTCACAACCAGTTTTGGTCGATCGACATGGGGATAGAGGTGTGTTTGAACGTTACCGAGAACTTTTCCCAGTTCATCGCGATGACGCGCAACGGCAGGGTAATTGAAAATGTAGTCATGCATGGCATTTGCCATGATCTCGACTGCCTTACAGAAAGTTTCCCTGTGCCGCCGGGCGGCGGCTTCCGGAAGATTATCGGCAATTTCGTTCAGTGCTGTTGATTTAAGTTGATGACCATCGCGATGAGCTTGTTTCTTCGCCATGCATCGGTCCTTATTTCGTGAGTCTGGCCTTTGACATCTGTAAGAAGACTGGTTTTCTCGATGGCAATGCCAAGTCCTTGAGTGATTGGGTGCGAGACGATGCCATCGAGGCTCGTTCCGTCGATTGATGCCCGAGCCGTTTCGGGGAGTTTGACGTTGAGAGCGATGCGATCTGAATTTATCCAGCGCACTGGCCCGCCGGAATAGCGGCTTACGGACCGAACGGATCCGCTTTTGACTTCAATTCGATATCCGCTCATGTGCGGTATTTCGGACGCAACAACGGTATGTTCTTCGCTGAATCCCGAGTCTGAATTGCCGTGGACATTGATCATTTCTTGCAAGGTGCTGCGTGCCAGCTTGACCTGTTCACGATGATCCTTGCGTAGGATCTTGCTGAAGCGACTTTCCTCGAGGATCATATTGGCCTCGTAGCCATCGCCCGCCCGCTTTTCCCGCTCTGCTCCGGTCATTGCCAAGAGCCTGACGGTAACGGGGTCGACATCCAGGGTGAGGTAATTGCTCCCATTTCCCTGTCCCCGATTCATGCGTTCGAACTTCCAGGCCATTGCCGCCAGATCTTCCATCTGGCTGGCGGCCTCCTCTAGTTCTCTTTCATCAGGAATGCGCTCTTCCCACTGCTGAAGCTTGGCTGCAATCTCTTCATGTGATTGTATGAGAGTTCCAAGATCGACGTAGGTGATCGCATCTGTATTTACGGAACGCGGACGGTCATATTCCCAGGGAATATCCTCGTGGTTTGCGGCCGAAACAATGAGATCACCGAGCATCTCGCATTCAGGAGCTATGCCGAGCACTGTTCGGACTGCTTTCCCTATCGGCCAAATGTGGGCACGTAACCGTGCCGCATGGCCGAGGTTGGGCATGCATTTCTCCTTTTCCTTTCCCCTTTGTCGGGGCAATGCGTGCGACCGCTCTTACCAGTATTTCTAATTGTAGATGTATTCCACCGTAAGGAAGGATGGTGATATCCCTTCCTTGGGGCGGTATTTGACCTTTGTTACCGCTGCCTCGCTGAGCGCTGCGGCTATTTCTGCCGGCAACTGCATCAGCTGGTTGATAGGCTTTCCTGCGAAGGCGGTGTCGGAGGCTGCCAGCGTCTCGGGGAACTCTGTCCCCATTACCACAAGACCTCCGCTCGTAATTCCATTCTGCAGCTTTTCGCTCCAGATGAATTTACCCCTGGAGAGCTGGAAATAGCGATGTTTCCTGAGCTGACGAACTTTGACGGCCCATCCATCGGCCACGCACTCGACGTCGCGGTTTCCTATGGCCTTGATGGGTCCCTTTTCGGCGACGAGTTTTCGCGCATAAAGGGTCATGGGAGTTTCGTTTTGCATCTATTCGGGCCGCTGTGAGCGATAGGCGGCATCGATCTGCCGGCGAGTGACGATGCCCTCGATGACGAAGTCTGCGCTTTCATTGCGCCGGTCATAGCGGACGATCACATCATCGACGAGTTCCTGGCGGGTTTCGTCGGTGATGTGAGGAATGCTTGCGATTCGGTCGAGCCGGCTCTGGAAGTCGCTGCGATATTCTTCATCGGTGATGGCGTTGAGATATTTGGCGGCCTTGTCCATGGCGCTCTCTCTTTATTGCTTTTGAGAAATGGCGAAAAGGGCGCTCGCCGGTTAGCGAGCGCCCTTCGTCTGGCTGTTAGCCGAGATCGATCTTGATCAGCGGGCCTTCCATGGCCGAATCGCTGACCTCATTGGCTTCCTTGCCGAAGTTCTTGTTGATGTCCTTGTCGGACACGCCGGATTCTTTCAGGCGCTTCAGCATGACCTCGACGATTGCCGGCTTCATTTCCTGGAAGGGCAGTTCGTCCTTCTCGGGGAACTCGGCCATCAGCGCCGTGATCTCCTTGCCGGTCGCGACGTCCTTGGGGTAGGACATCATCGAGTAGGCCAGCGCGTAGAGCTGCGAGAGTTCCTTCGGCCACAGCTGCTTGAGCTTGGACTTGTCCTTCTTTGCCGCTTCCAGCAGGTCATAGAGCGTCGTCATCTTTGCGATGATGTCGAACACGGCCATGAACTCGTTTGCGAGTTCGATGCCGATCTTGCCAGCGATCTGCGCTTCGAGTGCGTCACGCTTGACCGGGTCGGAATAGTCTTCCTTCTTGCGCATGATCGAACGCTCGGCGATCGACACGTGCTCCCAGCTGCGCGGGTTGCCGTAAAGGTCCATCTTGTTCTGGAGCGCCTTCTCGGTCATGCAGAAGTTACCGGTGTTGTTCTTCAGGAAGGCGACCACGGTCGGCGTGATGTTCGCGCCCGGTGCATAGTCGGTCATCCAGCTGGTGAAGTCGGCCACGATGCGCAGCGTGATGAAGCGCGTGCGGGTTGCGTTGTCGAGTTCGAACACCATGGTGCCCGTTTCCGATTCGTTGCCGGCGGCCATGATGAGGCAGTTGTCCGGAATTTCGCGGCCGTTCAGTTCCCGGTCGAGAAAGGCGCCGAACAGCGGCTTGCGGACGCGGTCATCGGCCGAGGCGAGTTCGTCGAAGAACAGCACCGTGCCGTCGTAGGGCTTGCCGTCCTCGTTCTTCAGTTCATTGCCGGCCGTATCGCGGACCTTGCCGTCCTCGCTGGGAAGCCAGTAGGGCGCGAACCAGTCGGTTGTCTGGGTTTCCACGTTTGGCATACGAATGCCGCCGGCATCGTCCGGGCTCATCTGGTTGGCACGAATGTCGACGAAGTAGTAGTTCAGCATCTTGGCAAGGCGTTTGGCAATGGCAGACTTGCCGACGCCCGGCTCTCCCTCGAGATACATCGAGAGCAGGTTGACGCTCGGTTCTTCCATGCGCAGCGCCAGATTGCCCTCGAACATGATGTGCGAATACGCAATTGCCTGGCCGGGCGTGACGTGCTTGGCGTTGATGGTCATATCTCTTTTCCCTCTTTGGTGGATATTCTTCTAAAATGTTCTTCGAGAGCTTCAGGCAGCCTGTCGGCTGCCTGCGCTGTAATCCGGAAGATTGATGATCTCGCCCGTGCCTTTCAGGCCCTCCGAGGTTCCTCCATTGGTGATCATCCACACCAGCGAGAGGCCTTCGGTGTTCTCAGGCGGGCTGAGATAGCCATCGGTCATGATGATGCACGCGCGGTAAGGTGTGCGCATCTTTTTCACTTCCTTGAATACGTCACCAAGGACCGTGCCCCCGCCACCGGTGATGCCGTCCTCGATGATTTTGCGGAAATCGTGGATGTTGCGGATTTCGATTTTCTGCTGGACGTTGTGGTCGAAGGTGACGACGTCGACCGCCGCGTTCTTCATCTTCACGATCGACCAGATTTCAGCAAAGCACTGGTTGAGTTCGCCGAGATGGCTTCCCGAGACATCGAGCACTACCAGGATGCGCGGACGCTCGGTAAAGATCGTCGTGCCCGGCTGGTAATGGGCCCGGCGGCCCATTGAAAGTGCTGCGCGGGTGGATGCGCCCAGACGCGTGTAGCTGTCGTCCATCTTCGTGCCGAGTTCGCGCGTAACCGTGCGGCGCAAGATGTGATTCCACGGCACTACCGCAGCTGGCAGGTCGTTCTCGAGTGCGAGCAACATGTTGCCCTGCCCGATGCCCTGCAGCTTTATGCCTTGGATGATGGCCTGGATCTTTCCGCGGGCTGCGTCGATCTCGCCGTTTGCCTGAGCGATCAGGTCGTTGACGTTGGCGCCTTCGTTGATCAGCTTGCGCAGTTCCTCGACTGCCTGTGCCAGGTCCCATGCTTCTTCGCTCCGGACGATGCGCTCGATCTCGGTTTCGTCCGTTGGTGCCTGTGCGCCGTCGGCTTCTTCGTCTTGGCCTTCCTGTTCGTCCTGGCCGTCCTGATTTCCGGAGCCGTCCTTGCCGTCTTCCTTTTCGGCTTCTTCGTCGGGCTTTTGGCCCCCGCTGCCCTTCTGGTCATCGGCCTGTTCTTCGGTTTGTTCGTCCTTCTGGCCGCTGCCATTGCCCGAACTGGATCCGCTGCCGCTTTCGCCCTTCTGACCCTTTTGGCCTTTCTGGCCCTGGTCTGCCTGATCCTCGCGACGCTTGCGCCGCACGGCCTCGTAGGCCCAGACCAGCCATTCGTAGACCGTTTCCATCTGCTGGCCAAGGCGGGCTTCGGGGTCGTAGCTCGAAATCGGATCTTCGCCGCTGAACTTTGCAGCTTCTTTCACGATTTCGTGGATGGTAGCCATCCGCACGCCGGGAAACTTCTCGGGCATGACGAACTGGGCGGTCTTGGCGAGAGCTTCCTCGTAGATAGCCTCGTTGATGATGGCGTCCGCTGCATAGTTCGCCAGAACCGGGAACACCGTGCCCTTCTGCAGCTGAATGAGCTGCGTGCGGGTGGTGTGACGGAAGATTCCGTGGAGCATTTCATGCAGAAAGATGAAATTGCGACCGGACTGCTCGATCTCGTTGTATTTCGGACCATACCAGACCTGGCTGCCGTCGGTGCAGGCGATCATGCCCGGGTCATTGGCAATCTGCGGGATCTTGCTTCCCGAGGCCTTGTAGTGCTTGAGCATGAAAGCGAGACCAACCATGTGTGGCATCCACAGCATGATGGCTTTCTGCTCCTTGCTCACGTCTTGCCGTTCAAGGGCCATGCCTTTTTCCTTTCTCGAAATCCGTTCGGAAACGATTGCCCGGAAATCGTCTTGAGGCCACCCTCGCGCGACGCATCGGTCGCTGCAGATGGTAGCCGGAAAACTTTTTTCCCGAAACCGTCATTTTTTTGTTGCACTAATGAAATACTCATCCTAAAAACAAATCCGAGGCCGCTGATCGGCGCCTCTCGGACCTTCGGGTCCGGTCTGAGCTTGACTCCTTCCGGTCTTCGGATCAGATGGTTTTACAGTTCAGGCGGACCTTCGGGTCCGGATTGTCCGATCAGACAACGGGGCTGCCGCGGGTTCTTCGGAACCTTGGATCTTTCGGGATCCAGCGCCCCTGGTAAAGTCTCCCGGGCTTCACAGGAGGAATCGCTTCCCCCTGCTGTTTCCGGAGTAGGCCGGGCTAGAGTCCCGTCCTCCTTGCCCGCAGAGGTGGCTTGCCCACCCTTGCCGGGTTAAGGTTACGGGGCCGCCGCGCTAGTCGCGGCAAGCCAGGTCAACGGGAAGGGTCGGAGCGTTCGCGCTTCCGGCCCTTCTTCCGTTTTAGCGGTATTTTTTCGCGTCGATCTGAAGCCGCACGCGCATGTGCTGTGCATTTCGATTGATGTTGAAGGCAATCTGATCGCGATTGCTGATACGCATGCTGCGGATGATCTTGAGCTTGTCATTGCGATATCCGCCGAGATCGATGACTTCGTGCAATGGCTTGTCATTGTAGTCTGCCATCTGGAGCGATTCGGGGAAGGCCTTTGTCGAAACGGTGACGGTATTGCCTTCGATGGTGACCACATCGGTCTTCATCCCGGTGCTGATCGAAATGCCTCTCCGTTGCATTCCTGGAAGATTGCTCCATCTCGGGCCATTCTCTGCGATCGCTTCGATGGCGCGTTCGACAATGGTGCACCGCGCTTCGATGCTGGATTTTTCGCTGAGATCGGGAGAGCTTACGACGTCGTTGCATCTCGTCGAGAGTAGATGGATCGAAAGCTCATCGGTTTCCAGAGTGTCGATAGCATAAGGAACAATCCCTCGGCCGTCTCTTGAGCTGCGCATCATATCGATGAGCTGGCTTCCATGGAGCCGGACCATGTGCATGTGGATGACATGCACGTCGACTTCGCTTACCCGTTCCCATGCCGCCTTGCTGGATAGCTCGTCGCGCCATTGCTGCAGTTGGACCATGCGCGCTTCGTAGCGTGAACTTTCATTGCCTACCTCGAGCTTTCCATCGGCCAGGCTGATGACGAATGTCCGCTGTCCCTCGCCGGAGGTAATGTGGCAGTTGTGCACGCCCAGAATGTTTGTCAGGGCACGAACGGTATCGAGGGGAACGGGTCCTTCGGGATGGCGCACGATGGTTTCGATAGCGTCGTAGGCTCTGTTGAGGTTTTCGCGTTCCTCATTGCGCCAATCGTCGAGGATGGTGTTCTTGATCGGAGAGCCGCTCAATTTTCGTCCTCCTCGTTTTCATCGTCGAAGTCCCAGTCGTCTTCGTCCTCGTCATCTTCGCCGATGAAGGTGATCGAAATGCAGCCGATGGAGCCGTCTTCTGCGCGGTGCATAAGGACTTCGTATTGTCCATCCCCGTATCCGCTACCGGAAACGACCACATGGTCGTCCACGCGCCCGAGATCGTCGCCGTCGTCATGGCAATGGCACATGCCGTTGTAGGAAACATCGATCGGGTGATCGTAGGGCATGCTCTCCCATTCGCCAGTCGCGTTGAGCTGGTTCATGGTCTTGCCGTCCTGGCTGGCGATCGGGGCTTCGTAGTGCGGGAAATCGACCATGTATTGGAGGATGTCTCCGGTCGTCTTATGCCGGTATTTGCGAATGTCGACGTAATCGCCGTCGGTCCATTGGGCGCCGAGGTATTCGGCATCACAGTAGGACATCTGCCCGCTGTCGACTCCCAGAACCTCGAGTTCTTCGCCTGCTGAATCGGTGAGGTCGAATGGCTCGGTGAAGAACAGGTAGACGGCTGCCAGGCGACCTTCGCTGGGATCCACATCGTAGTGGACCTCGGCGCTGCCGGGGACGCGAAGATCAAGGACACTTTCGCCGCTTTGCGAGGCATCGCCTGCCTTAATCTCGTCGATTACGTCTTGCCGAATGTAGCAGGGGTCACCCATGAACAGGCGGCCGCTCGGGATCGCCAGAGTGCCATAATGCTTCATGATTTTTCCTTTCAACCGAATAGATCGGTTTGACGTTCATCCTGTCTTGCCAGGCGAGCTTCTTCTTTCATGGCGCGATTGTTCGCTTCCATGCGTTCCCTTCCGGCGCGATCGGCTTCCTTGCGCGCGACCTCGTCGGCGGCCTTGCGATCGTCGACCACTTCGAGGCCTGCCTGGACGAGGCGCGCGGCAAAGGCCGCCGCAGTCGTTCGTGCGGTCATTTGATTTTCCTTTCATCGATACGGAAATCGATGTCTCTTGCGTATTTACAGGATTCTAGTGAATTTCTCGTCTTCTGAGGTGGGTCTCAGGATTACCTGGACAGCATGAGGATAGATGTGTTGCCACGCGCGAAGAAGGCCGCGATGATCGCCGTAGGGTTCCTTGCTGTCGCTATCCACCGGAATGCCTAGATCACGATACAGTCCCCCTTTGCGGTGCTGATGAGTGGCTTCTGGTGCCATCTCTCGCAGCTCTTCGTGGGATAGTCCTACGAGTTTTTCGTGTTCTTTCATGATGTCGTCCTCGCGTTGTCTTGATATTTACCTTCGATGCGCCGGCTTGTGGAGGCGATCTTGGTGATGATCATCTTATCGGTTACAAAGGGATGCTCTATGAGCGAACTCAGAGGTCTTCCGATCATGGCGGTTACCATGCCTTCGGGAATTGAATGACCTGGCAGTTCGAAGGTGTTGTTGAGTAGGCGAAAGATACGTCTGTTATCTTTTTCTACGATAATCTCCCCGCCGATTGATCCGTTACGCAGGGTGATGCGCGTCTTGGTTTTGAGGCCGTTCGTAAACTTGCTGCGCCATTTGGTATGCTTCCGCGGGTCTTCGCCTTGAAGGATAAGCGCTGCAAGGCCACTGGTGGTTACTCCCCCCTTGCGGCCGCGTTCTATTCTGTTGCTGTGTTGCTTAAGAGATGTCTCGAGCTTCGCCTTATCCTGATAGTTTGGTGCTATTCCCTTGAATCGGCACTGCTCCATATCGAGGACGAGATGTTCCTCTGTTGGCTCGAGAAGGTTATCGAGGCCTTCGAATGTAACAAGGACGCGGTGCCAGTCTGTCGCTGTTACCATGCAGGCCATCTCGTGCTTGAGGTCGCTCTGAATTTCCTTGATGATTTCCTCAATGCACGAAACCGCCAAGTTGCGGGCCTTCTCAGGCCCGCCTGGCATAATTTTTCGTGCCTGGTGCACGGCATTTACGATGCGTGAAGCACCGGATGTTCCATCGCAAAGGGAGAATGTCCGCAGTGAGAGCGTCCCCGGATTTCCATCGGGAGTGAGACACGGAAACGCCATGAGGACTGGCTGAGGAAGATCGGTTCTGTCAAAAGAGGTCAGCTCTCTCATGAGAACGTGTTTCTGTTCGGGGTGCCGGTTTTCATACAACCCGGCCACACCCTCCTTGGCAGTCCAGCCAATTCTCTCGAAGGCATCCATCCATTTCTCGAAACTATGCGCGGTTCTGTCATGGAGAAGGCCGCTTCTATCGATATAAACAAGCTGGTCTTCTTTGAGACCCTGGATGGAAGTAATCCGATTACCCTTGGCGCGGTATTCCCTGCTCCCGAAGGTGAACGTCGTGTGCGCTAACGGATCTGTCAGATCGTGGTCGGATAGTTTTTGCGAAAACTCTTCGACTTCGTATCCGCTGGGCGCCCTTCCCGAAAGCCTGCTGATGACCTCTTCTATGGTCGCGGCGTCGGGAAGGGCATGATTTATCATTTCAGGCCGCTGCGCAGGTTTTGCAGCGTGGCAATTTCCTCCCTGCTGACCGAGGCTGCCTCGAGAAGCGTGCCACGCTCTTCCTTCAAGGATTCGATCCGTTGTTCGAGTTCGGAAATATCGTTTTCCGTTTTCTCGATAGCCTCGACGGTGCCGCGTGCATTGTTCTTCTTTTCATCGATGATATCATCGAGCGCATTGGCAGTGAGGATGATATGAGGGGCGCCGTCGACCTCGCCGAGATTGACCTTTCCCTTCTTGAGCATCTCGTTCATCACGTCGTAGTTGCCGGCCTTGGTGATGGGCAGGCTGACATGCGGCAAGAGCTTGCCCGTGATGAGATCGTTGATGTCGCCTTCTGGTGCCGCGGTTTTTCCGCCCGCTGAATCAGAGGTTACGATCGTAGAGACGGCTGCTGCAGCAGGTGCCTCTCCATCTGCGGCAGCAGAAGCGGTAGCCGGAGCAGTAGAGGGCTCCACGGGAGGGGTGTTCGTCTGGCCTTCCTGCATCGCGGGGGCTTCGTTTGCGGCAGGAGCTTTCGCTTCCACCGTCTCGGCCTTTTCTGGCGAAATTTCCGTGGTATTGACCTGGTCGTCAGCCCGTTCCTGGCCCTCTTTCAGAGCGGCTTCCTCGTTCCCCATTTCCTCGAACTCGGCGTCCTCGACGATATTGTCGACTCTCAGCTCGAGCGTGTCGTCACTTTCGTTGTCAGCCGGCCGCAGAGCCATTGGCTTTTCTGGCCTTGCCTTACCTCCGGCAGCGATGCCTTTGAGGCGTCCTAGAGATGAATTGTCCATGTTATGCCTTTCCTGTGTTGGGCCGATAAATGTTGTTTTTTCCAGTAAGAACGATGGTTGGGTCCTTGTGGTGCCAACCGCTTTGTAGGATAATGCGTCGGTCTTTATCAATCGGAGCGCTTTATGTCTGATATTTCGTCTTTTGACCTGTCTCGTCGCATTGCCGGAGCGAGTCCTACCCCGGCTCACGCTGAGCTCGCAAAGGATGCCTTCATGTCCCTCGAATCCGAAGATCGGGATTTCACCGGAGAAAAGGGTCAGCTTGCCATGATCATGGACCGTGCCCGGACTGCAGGTTCCCAGGATGTGAGTGCTTCTTCTCTGGTTTATGCATCAGCATTTCTTGCTTCTGCTTCCTCTGCTGAAGAGCGAGAGGAAGTGGGCGTCGATGTTTCGGCGCGGCAGATGCTTGCCCTGGCTTCTATCGAGAAGGCTGTTCAGGGCGTCGACCTGAAAGCGGCGATCAAGGCTGGAGGTTTTCCCTCTGAGCATCGCGAGGAAGTTGCTCGTTCTGTCTACGATGCCAGAAGCGTTTCCGACGATGCCGTGCGCTCCTTGTCGGGTTCGCTTCCTGTGTTTTCCGTTCCTTCCCCGGAAGATGAGAATTTCGCATCCCGGGTTCTTTCTTCTTCTCGTGACACTCTTGCCGGTGATGAACTGGCAAGGCGTTCGTCGATGGCGGTAGAGGCGCTCGATGTCGATCCTGAGGGTCCGGATGCAATGCGCATTTCATCTGCCTTGACGAGGATTTCCTCGGATTCGCGCGAAGGCGAGACTCCGTCCGTTCCTGACCTTGCAGTTCGCATTGCGTCCGATGTTTCATCGCAGGCCCGCGCTTCTCGCATGATCGATATGGACGCCGATTCCATTGATCCTTCTGAGACCCGCATCAGGGAGGCTGCGCTTAGCGATGATTCGCTGGGTGCCGAACTCGAACTCGAATCCAAGGGCATGTTCCACGCTATGCCTCGCGGGGCGGCGATGGATCTGCGTTCGGACATGATGACCGGCGGGAATCTTCCTTCCGA